>VOFB01001930.1_pt1 | contig 38088 bp, 60 predicted proteins | sample 5384141 | NCBI WGS metagenome assembly VOFB01 (sample SAMN12384721, study PRJNA508395) | human gut metagenome | isolation source: healthy gut A | host: Homo sapiens
ATTCCATTCTTCTGATTATTCACTCAACAACTGGCTTGCTTCCTTCCAGCACTGCCGTCCTGCTGCCAGGATGGAACACGGCTGATCCAACGTGATCATTCCACCCTCTGCTGTTGAGATAAACCCTCCGGCTTCCATCACGATCAAAGATGCTGCCGCATAATCCCACGGATACAGCATCAGTTCAAGATAGACTCCATTTGCACCGGATGCCACACGGCAGATATCAAGTGCTGCTGAACCACCGGCACGAATTCCAAGGCTGTTCAGATACAGCTTCTTCGCATGGTCAAAAAGATTCTGTCTGTATCTTCTGTCTGATACCGTGCAGTTCCGAATGCAACCAAATTGTCTGCAAGTCCTTTATCCGAACAGTGAATCTCTTTTCCGTTCAGCTTCGCTCCTTCGCCTTTCACAGCGGAATACATTTCTCTTGTGTAAGGGTTGTAAACACATCCAAACAGCATTCTTCCAAACTTTGTTAATCCGACTGAAATGCAACTATGCTTGTAATCAAAGATAAAGTTCGTCGTTCCGTCAATCGGATCTATAATGAAGCAATATCCATCTCCAAGTTCCTGCTGCATCCCGTCTTCCTCTGCAAGAAATGTCGCTTCCGGTATGAGTTGACGCAGGTTCTGAATCAGATAAAACTGAATCTCCTTGTCATGCTTTGTCACAAAGTTTGCGGTTCCTTCTTTATCAAAAACTGTCAGTTCCTCGTCCTGTGCCTGAAGCATCAGTTCCCCTGCCAGTGTCACTATCTTCATGATTTCATCGTATAACATGTTGGTTGTAGTCCTTTCCTGTTTATTCATCCAATCTTACAGATTCCATTTTTCTATACTGCTGATTCTGCTAATACTTCTTTGTCTTTCTATCTTATCATGATTTTCTACATTAATCTATATAGAACAAAGAATGTGCTCGGCACATTCTTGCGCCTGCGGCGTTGCTAAGCGCCAGTGGCGCTTGTTTAGCAAGGACCGAAGTGAAACGTAGACGCTTGCGACGCCTACCTTGTACGCCGCAGTGCGCATCCTAAGCGGAGCGTTTTTATATGTTAGGAAAGAACTTTCCTAACATATAAAAAAACATCTGCAACCGGCCAATTCAGGCTGTGCAGATGCTTTTTCGTATTTTCATCCTCTATTTCATCGCGTCTTTAATTGCTGTCAGAAGCTCATCATAAGTCTCATATGCCGGAAGTTCCGGATGATCTGCTTTGATACGCTCTGTGCTGCGGAACAGGAAGCCAGCCTTACTTGCCTGAATCATGCCGAGGTCATTATAGGAATCGCCGCTTGCGATTGTTTCAAATCCGATAGACTGCAGTGCTTTGACTGTACTCAGTTTAGACTGCTCTACGCGCATCTTGAATCCTGTGATCTCGCCGTCCTCAGCTACTTCCAGACTGTTGCAGAACAGTGTCGGCCAGCCCAGCTTCTCCATCAGCGGTGTGGCAAACTGTGTAAATGTATCACTGATCAGGATTACCTGGCTAAATGTGCGGAGCTCATCTAAGAACTCTCTCGCTCCCGGAAGCGGGTCGATCTTGGCGATCACATCCTGAATTTCTTTCAGACCAAGACCATGTTCTTTCAGAATTCCAAGTCTCCAATTCATCAGTTTATCATAGTCAGGTTCGTCTCTTGTTGTCTTCTTGAGTTCCGGAATTCCACTCGCCTCTGCGAATGCGATCCAGATCTCAGGTACCAGTACGCCCTCTACGTCAAGACATGTAATATACATCGCAATATTCCTCCATCTGTTTCATTCTCTAATCACTTTATTACTTTACTGTAATGTATTGATTTTAACATATATACTACATATTTACTACTTATTTTTTTACGACAGTGAAAAAGGAGACCAGATATCTGATCCCCTTTCCCATCTTCTATTACTCCATAATCGGTTTTAATGCTTCTGCAAGCTTCTCTTTCTCAGCTTCTGCCTCTTCCAGGTTCTTTTGCCGAGAGTTGTGTAATAGATCTTGATCTTTGGTTCTGTTCCGGATGGGCGGACAACTACTGTCTCGCCGTTATCCAGCTTGTAAACAATGACGTTAGCCTTCGGAAGTCCTGTTTCTTCTGTCTTCTCGTAATCGATCACGCTGGCTACTTTGTATCCTGCGATCTCTCCCAGAGGATTCTTACGAAGATTTTCCATGATTCCTGACATCTTGTCCATTCCGCTTAGTCCCGGGAATTCGAAGCTGTCTACTTTGTTCAGGTAACGTCCGTACTGTGCATAGATCTCTTCCATTCTCTGTTTCAGAGAACTTCCGATGCTTCTGTAATAAGCTGCCATCTCGCAGATCAGCATGGAGCCGATAACAGCGTCTTTATCACGTACATATGGACCAGCCAGGTATCCGTAGCTCTCCTCGAATCCGAAGATGAAGCGGTCTACTTCGCCGTCTGCCTCCAGGTTTGCAATCTGATCGCCGATCCATTTGAATCCGGTCAGAACGCTGCGGAGCTCTACGCCGTAGTGCTCTGCAACTGCATCTGCCAGCGGTGTGGAAACAATGGATTTTACAGCAACCGGGTTCTTCGGCATGGTGCCTTTCTCGATACGGCCAGCTGCAATATAGTCAAGAAGAAGAACTCCCACTTCATTACCACTTACCAGCTCATAGGAACCGTCCGGGCATTTCATGGCAATACCAACACGGTCTGCATCCGGGTCTGTTGCAAGCATGAGGTCTGCGCCTGTCTCTTTCGCAAGATTCAGTCCCAGCTCAAGTGCTGCAAAGATTTCCGGATTCGGATAGCTGCAGGTTGTGAAGTATCCGTTCGGGTATTCCTGTTCCGGAACAATCGTAATATCTGTGATTCCGATGTCTTTAAGTACACGTGTTACCGGTACTAATCCAGATCCATTCAGTGGGCTGTATACAAGCTTAAGTCCTGCACTCTTACACAGACCCGGACGAACCTGACGGGATTCGATTGCTTCATACAGGGCATTCTTGCAGTCTTCTCCGACAAAACGGATCAGTCCTTCTTCTACACCCTGAGCAAAGGACATATATTTTGCACCGGTCAGAACATCAGTTTTCTGAATCTCATTATAAACGATGGCTGCAGCATCATCGGTCATCTGACATCCATCAGGACCGTATGCCTTATATCCGTTATATTTCGCAGGGTTGTGAGATGCAGTTACCATAACGCCTGCATTACACTCATAATATCTGGTTGCAAATGAAAGAGCCGGTACAGGCATCAGTGCATCGTAAATTCTTACTTTAATTCCGTTCGCTGCAAGAACTCCTGCTGCTGTCTTCGCAAACACATCACTCTTGAGACGGCTGTCGTAGCTGATCGCTACTGTCTGTGTACCGCCCTGTGTCTTTACCCAGTTGGCAAGTCCTTGTGTAGCCTGACGAACAACGTAGATATTCATTCTGTTTGTTCCTGCTCCAAGAACACCACGAAGTCCGGCTGTTCCAAACTTCAGCGCAACTGCGAAACGCTCCTTGATCTCATCATCATTTCCCTCGATTTTTTGCTAATTCAGGCATCAGATGCGTCTTCCAGGTCTGCTGTCATCCAGCGCTTATACTCTTCCTGATACATCTTAATCACTCCTATCATTTACTTAAAATGTAAAATTATTGCAATTCAGCCATACAACGTAAGACCATCAGTTTATGACCACTTCGTTGTATGGCTGAACTGTTTCTAAACTTTACAAGTCTAGTCATATTATACCATGCAGGTAGATTTACAGCAAGATTACTTGTCTATTTTAACAAGCATTTTCCATTACATAGAAATAATTCCCAATACATTTGCAATAGAACTTAATAATATAATAATCAGGCAGATCGGTGCCAGATATTTCATAAAGAACATGTATAATTTCTTTCTCTTAAATGCAGATGACTGCTCAATCTCCCTTGCAATCTTGTCAAATCCAACGGTACGAACGATCAAGAAGCATGTTGCAAGTGCTGCAAGTGGCATCATCACTGAATTTGTCAGGAAGTCAAAGAAGTCCAGACATGCCATTCCGAAAATCTGAATAAAGCTCAGTACTCCATATCCCATAGAAGATAAGGTTCCGATTATAAGCATAACAGCAACCATAAGGATACAGCATTTCGGTCTGCTCCAGTGAAGTTCATCCTGGAATGTAGATACGCTTGTCTCCAGAAGTGAGATTGCACTTGTCACTGCTGCAAGAAGTACCAATATGAAGAACAGGATACCAGCCAGCCTTCCAACGCCCATACTTGCGAATACCTTGGGAAGTGTGATGAACATCAGAGATGGTCCTGCCTGCAGATTGTCCGGGTTTCCACCAGAGAATGCAAATACAGCCGGAATGATCATAAGTCCTGCGAGCATTGCGATTGCTGTATCGAAAATCTCAACCTGTGTTGTACTCTTCTCAAGATCAACGTCTTTACCAATATAAGAACCATATGTATACAAAATTCCCATCGCGATTGACAGGAGTAAAACATCTGTCCCATTGCCGCAACAACCGTCATTGCTGAGAAGTGCTTTGGATTCGGGATCAGGAAATACTTCACACCTTCAATTGCTCCCGGTCTTGTTACAGAATAAATTGCTACAATAACCGCAAGAATAACAAGGATTGGCATCATAATCTTAGATACTCGCTCTATACCATTCTCAACTCCTGCCAGGATAACGCAGAATACAAGAATAGAAAAACACGATGAACCATGCTTCTACCTGAAAAGAATCTGAAATAAATTCTGTAAAATATCCGTCCTGTGCAACAGTCTGCACATTTCCTTTCAAATACTCTGCAAGGTACTTGATAACCCAACCACCGATCGAACTATAATACGGCACGATCAGCATAGGAATTATTGCATTGAGCCATCCGCCGATCTTAAATGATTTTGTCTTACCAAATGTCTGAAAAGCTCCAACCGGACTTTTTCTTGTCATTCTTCCAAGTGCTGTCTCTGACATGATCAGAACATATCCAAAAGATACGGTCAGAACCAGATAAACGAGAAGGAAGATTCCCCTCCATATTTCGCAGCCAGATACGGGAATCTCCAGATATTTCCCAGGCCGACTGCTGAGCCTGCAACAGCAAGCATATCCGATTTTACCCGAGAAGCTTGCTCTCTTTGCTGATTGTCCATTGTTACTCATAAATTGCCTCCCATCACATAACAGTCTGTACTGCTATTTTCCCATCTTTTTATAGCCTATACTGTTCTATTCTACCATTCACAATCATGAATAGCAACAAAAAAGAGCGTTGACAGCGCTTTTTAAAACACATTTAAAATGCTATCTCGGCTCATTTTATACGTTTTTATAATTTTCCTTCTATTTCTGCTCTTTCAAGCAATCTCTCAATCCCTATATTCCATGTTCCGATCTTCACTCCGGCATTGATCACACGCTTACATTTCCCTATTGTCTCAAATGCTTTCTGAAGCGTTTCTTCCCGAATCTCCTCAAACGGTTCTTCCGTGATCACTTCTGCCGCAAGTATCTTGCCAGCCGGTAATCCATATCATTTTTCATATAAAAATACCTGCCGCAAACGGGATGTGCTCCTTCTGAAGTCTTCGATAAACCGGGATTCCAGTTCCGCCGGAAGAGATCACGAACACTTCCGGCTCACCCTCCGCAGGAAGTTAAATACTTCCAAAAGCGGGTCAAAATATCCATTATTGATTCCATACAATTCGCGAATGATTTCTTCTGTAAATACTTCTTCCGGGCTTCCGTAATGTGAAATCGTCTCGCCTTTGACACAGATGATCTTATCTGAAATCTTCTGTGCCAGATCGATTTCATGAAGAGACATAATCACCGTAATCTTCTTCTGCCTTGCCATCCGCTCAAGGATAGACAACAGCTCCAACTTATATTTTACATCCAGGAACGAAGTCGGCTCATCTAAAACGATCGCATCCGGGTCCTGACAGATTGCTCTCGCCAGCAGAACGCGCTGCTTCTGTCCGTCACTGATCGCATTAAAATCACGGTTGCCGAGTTCCTGCGCATGCACCGCCTGCATCGCCTCTTCCACCAGACATTCATCTTCCTGCGTCAGAATCCCAAGTCGTCCTGTGTAAGGATAACGTCCAGTCGCCACAATATCATGACAAGTCATCAACTCTGTCTTGATCCGATCCGTCAACACGACCGCCATCTTAGACGCAAGCTCTTTGTACGGCAGTTTCAAAAGAGAAGTATCGTCAAAAATACATTCCCTCCAACGACTTTCAACTGTCTTGTAATACTTTTCAAAATCGTTGACTTTCCTGAACCATTCGGCCCGATCAAAGTCACGATCTCCCCCTTGTTGATCCCGATATTAATATCACGGATCAGGGAGTTTCCATTATAACCTACCGACAGGTCTTTCATTTGAAAATAATAATCTGCCATCTTATTTTCTTCCTCCCTTCGGTATCATCATATAGATAACGATCGGTGCACCCAGAATAGAAGTCACCGTGCTGATATTCAGTTCTACCGGTGCCAGTGCCATTCTCGCGATCAGGTCACAGCTCATACAGAACACAGCTCCCATAAAGAACGTTCCCGGTATGACCACGATCGGTTTTGACGTTCCAAATGCTTTCCTTGCAAGAAACGGAACTGCGATTCCCACGAAAGAAATCGGTCCCGCAAATGCTGTCACACACGCTGACAGAATACTGGAAAGCAAAATCAAAATCACGCGAAATGTCTTGATGTTGACTCCCATACTCTGCGCATATGCTTCTCCAAGCTGATATGCACTGATTGGTTTTGACAGTAAAAATGTAAACAGCACCGCAAGTCCGACAACCACTGCTGCCACACGAATATTGCTCCAGCTCATTCCGGAAAAACTTCCCAGTGACCACCCGTGCAGATTCACAATATCAGAATCATCCGCAAATGTCACAACAAAATCCGTGATAGCCGAACAGATATATCCGATCATGATCCCCCGACAAGAAGAGACGCCATATGCTGCACTTTTTCGACATCAGAAGGATAAATCCCGTCGATATCAACGAACCGATAAATGCTGCAAGAATAAGTGTATACGAAGAAAATCTTCCGATATATTTCAAATACACGATCATTGTAAGTGCCACGACCATTTTCGCTCCGGAAGAAATTCCGAGAACGAAAGGTCCGGCAATAGGATTAGAAAAAATGTTTGCAGCAAAAAGCCCGAAAGAGACAATGCACCACCAAGCAGCGCTGCCATCAGAATTCTCGGAAGACGGATCTTCCATATAATATTGTACTCTGTCGCCGCTCCTTCTTTCAGAAAGAAATGCGCAGAATCTTAGGTACCGGAATATGAACATTTCCGGTATTGATATTTAGCACTGTCACAACACAAAATACTGCTGCAAGAATCAGAAATACCGCTGTGTATCTTGTACGCCGTCTGAAATTTTCCTGATGAAAACTTGTCTGCTCCATTCTTCTACTCCATCTTTTCAAGAAATGTCATCTGAGATGCATCACCGTCTGTCAGCATCAGATGCATATCTTTGATCAGCTCTCCGACTGTATCTGTTGCCTGATATAAGTTCTTTCCGGTATACCAGACATTTCCGTCTTTCACCGCCTTGAATTCGGAGAACAATTCATTCTTTTGCTTCCAACTCACTGATACTATTTACCTGTCCGTCGATCGTCCCGTTGTAGATCAGATAATCTGCATCTACAGCAGTCGCATAGAATTCCTCCATCGTCAGTTTAACAGATGGTGCGTTACTGTCCGGATTCTTCAGATCTTTGAACGCATATCTTCCACCTGCGATTTCGATCATTGACGGAATATAATCGTCAGATTTTCTCACAACGATTGAACCATCTGTACTCACATAGAAATAAGCAACCGTCTTTTCCGTGTTCTCGAATCCTTTCAGTTCCTCGATTACATGAGCCTGCTGGTCAAAAAATGTATCCGCTTCTTCCTCTTTATTCAAAAAAGCGCCCCATAAAGCTTGATACTCAGTTCTTCCAAGCGGATGTGACTCATAACTGGAGTAGTCTACAAATACCGGAATCCCAAGATCTTCGATCATTTCCTGTACCTTCGGTGTATGAAGGATCATCGTTGATTCGATTGCCAGATCACAGTCTCCGTCAACGAGAGTCTCATAATCCGGTTCGCTGTATTTTCCGCAAATGTCATCGCTCCGGATTCCATTGCTTCCTTTGCACTCTCTACATACCAGCCAGAGGCCTCAAGTCCGGAGAATTTCACCTTGTCAATTCCGCCGATTGCATCAAACAGAGACATGGATGCTGTCGCCGCCATATAAATGTTCTCTGTCGGCTGCTGGATCACAACAATATCATCCGCCAGATTTTCCGGTTCTTCTTTTCCTTTCGGAACAATCAGATATTGCTTATCTTCATGGACATCGATTAACTTATATCCGTCCTTATAATAGTATACATCGAATTCTGTCGCGTAAGTCAGATCCATTGTAGATTCATAGGTAAGCCCTTCGATCTCCGGTGCTTTTTTGTCTTGTCAGCTGCATCTTTGGTCTTATCCTTTGTCACATCTGTACCTGCTGAATTATTACCGCTGTTTCCACCGGAGGCTGCGGTAGAACCGCAGCCTCCGAGCAGAAGTGCAGCTGAAAGCATTAACGCTGTGATTCTGCATCTTCTTATCTTCATTCTATTTTTCTCTCCTATTTCTCTGCCGCTGCTACTGCCGCATCAAACTTCTCGTTCGTCAGCTCTTCACATCCGTAGAGAACACCGTAAACCTTGATCCACTCCTGCTTTCCAAGGTCTGTCTTTTCCTCGGAAGAACGATCAACGAAAACCGGAATTCCAAGCATTGCAAGCTTTTCTGTCAGCTCTTCGAACTGTTCCGTCTTCTCTTCTACTGTCAGAGTCTCTTTTGTATCTTTACTGTCTTTATCTGCTATTTTGTCAGTATCTTTCGCTGCATTTTCCTCAGAATCTTCTCTTGGAAGAATATCTCCTGTAAACAATGCAAGATTCACTTCACTCTTCACAAAATTCTTCAGTTTCAACTTGTCCGCTGTTCCTGCATATGCAACTTCAGCATTCTTCTCTCCGTCTTTTGCTTTCATCTTATCAGCAATCTCAGATACTGTACAGTCTTTGCTCTTCATTCCAACTGCCGCAATATTATCAAGAAGATCGAGATCTTTCATCGTATTCAGAATCTCATCAGACTCTGCATAAGTATGATCCACAGGTTTCTTCACAATGATCATATCCTGCTCAAGACCAACCGGAACTTCCACATCCTCCGGAACGATCAGATATTTCACAACATTTCCTTTATAAAGCTCTGCTGCCAGTTCCTGTTCGCTTGTGCCATTGTTATCCGAAGCTGCGGATTCCTCGACAGAAGCATCTACTTTGCTTTCTGCATCTGAGTTCTTAGAATCTTCTGATCTATTGATCGTAACAGAAGCTACTTTCTTCTTGGAAGACTTCTCTTTATCTTCTGCAGACTTCTCATTTTCAGACTTTGTTTCCTCTGCTTTTCCGGGTCTCTTGCTGTGTCCTTCGTCATATCAATTTCAAGTACAATCCCTGATCATAATGATAAATCTTGAAATATTCTGCATAGTCAAGCTTTGTCTCTGACTGATATTCCAAACCTATGATTTCAGGTGCTTTTTCATCCAGCTTCTGGTTACTGCTTGTCGAAGCATCTGTTCCGTTTGCAGATGTTCCTCCATTCGCCGCTGCAAGATAAATGAAAATCGTATATTCTATCTCATGTGCGACAGACATTTTATCTGTCATTCCAATAATCTTATTGTTCTGATTCAATGCAACCGGGATAACAGCTGTCGCTGATCCGCCGCCCTTTGTTGTGTAATACTTATTTCCGTTCGCTTTCACATACTGATAATGATCACTGCTGAACACGAGTGTTGCATAAGCCTGTCCATTCTGGATCGTCACTTTATTACAAGTAATCTGAACCTTACCTGTTCCACCGGACCAGGTAAAACGATCCGGAGTGTATACACCGTCTTTCAGTGCTGTGGCACTGTCTACATGAGAAGTAGAGCCACTTGTATCGGATTCGTATTTTGATACATTATCTGCTTTTCCGTCATTTCCATCTATTTTTCCTGAATTAGTTCCAGGTACAGAACCGCCTGGGAAAGCAGAATTGTTTGTTCCTGTATTACCTGTATTGTTGGAACCACCAGTAGTTCCGGAATTTCCTGTGTTTCCGTTGTTTCCTGTATTTCCGGAATCACCTTTATTCTCTGAGTCTGTGGAATTAAGATCGGCAATCTTCTTCATTGTCTCTGACTGGAAAGTCAGCATTCTGTCATACCAGATTCCTTTTTTTAATGGAATATGCTGCTACTGCGATTTCCTTATCCAACGCTTCTACCGGAACAGTATAAGTATATTTTCCTTCTTCATTCACCTGATATGGAATCCAGGATGACTGATGCGCTTGCAGTCTCTTCCTTTGTTCCCATATACAGATAGCCGTAACCGGTTCCGCTTAATGTAAGCACGGCACTCATTTTTCCGTCTTTTGCTGTCAGAATACAATCCACTACTTTAAACATGGAAGAACTGGAAGTTACATCCATACTGTAGATTCCGTTTGCTACTGTTGCTTCCGGTGTCGGTGTTGGAGTTGGTGCCGGATCCGGTGTTGAAGTTTCTCCCGGATTCGGAATGTACATCCATAAGTACTGTTTGTCATACCAGGTCTGATCTTTTGACTTTCTCAAAGATACCGGAATTGTCTGACCTGCTTTTTCTTTCGGCACATTGAAATGAAATGTCCATGCACCTTCTTCATCCTTTGTTCCTTCTATAACAGATGCTTTCAACAAATCATCTTTTGAACCAAGATATAGCGCATCAAATCCTGTGTTGTTTGTCTTGATCGTAATATCAAGTTCGCCATCCTTTTCAACAACTGTTGACTCACTGACCTTGAACATCTTGAACTCTTCAGCGTCTTCTTTTACTACTTTCACAGATTCTCCTGTTACAGAAGGAGCCTCCTGCAATGGCGGAAGTTCCGGTTCCGGGTATTCGTAGAATCGTTAGAATCCGTAGAAGGTTCTGACTTGCCTGTCTCATCTTTTATCTGTGTATCCTTGTTATCAGTTTTTTCGTCCGCAACCTGATCTGAGACAGTTGTGCCTGGATTTTCCCGGTGGTTTCTGTATCTTTCTCTTCTGAGTTATTTTCTGAGTTATTCTCTAAATTTGGTTTTGTTTCTGCTTCGATTGAATTCTGATTATCTGATTTATCCGAAGAATTATCAACTTTATCAGATTCCTCTGTCCGATCTTCTTTTGTTAAATCGTCATTTCCTTTATCTTCTTTAACATTTCCTGCGTCTTCTGTCTGACTCTCATCTTGTTTCTTATCTAAATCAGCTTCTTCCACCTCTACAGTTTCCTGTAAATTTGTCTCACACTGCTGCTCATTTTCTGCCGCATATGTTCTTGTATAAGACAATGGTGAAATCACCATAGAACCTGTCAGCATAAGCGCAAGCCATCTGCTCTTATTTTTCATTTCTTTTTGTCTCCTCTTAAGTTGTGAATTATAAAATACGGAAAATGGATAGAATTATCCTGAATCGAATGAATGATTTTTTCGGTACAACCAATTACTCGTGATCGGAATTCGTAAAATCCCCGTACCAATAGCAGGCAGGTTTCCTGACTTACAGATCTTCTATACAGAACACCTTCCCGGTCTCCCAGTGGATGTGCGGACTCTCCACACTTGTCTGTATAGGAGCGGTCTTCTGAAATCTAATTTCTAAGAAGACCGCATCTCTGCTCACAGTGACGAGTTCGTACAGGTCTTGCACCTGTTTCCCTTTTACCTGTTTCGATCAGGATATGGAAATATATTCTCTGATCAAACAGCACCGAACGCTATTATTTCTGACTAACTATAACATTTCATTATATTGAAGTCAACTATTCCGCCTTCACGGCCCATCGCATCTTCGTAGATCTTGCTCTTCCGTTCTGTGCACATTCCTGCGCTGACGGACGTACAACATCTCTCGCATATTCGGAATAGATTCCTTCTTTGTATCCTGCTTTGAGTGCTTTTTTACAAGCTTGTCCTCTCCGGAATGGAATGTAAGAATTGCTACTCTTCCGCCCGGTTTTAATGCTCCCGGGAGTTTCTCCATGAATTCATACAGTACTTCGAATTCATTATTCACATCTATGCGAAGTGCCTGGAATGTTCTCTGGCAAGTCTTTTTTGATAATGTCCTTCTTTTCTTTATTATTCGGAAGGAAATCCAAAGTCTTCTCGATGACATTTCTAAGCTTTGTTGTTGTATCAATGCGATTGCCCTTGCGGATCTGTTGTGATCGCTTTCGCCAGCTCTTCGCAGTATGGCTCATCTGAATTCTCGTAAAGCATTCCGGCAAGCTCTTCCTCGGAAATGTTGTCGAGTCGTTCCGCTGCACTGATACCTTTCTCCTGGTTCAGACGCAGATCCAGTGGTCCGTCAACTTTGAAGGAAAATCCTCTCTTCGGATTGTCGATCTGCATAGAGGAAACTCCAAGGTCCCAAGGATAAAATCAAATCCTCCAACTTCTTTTGCAATCTCATCGATCGTGCAGAAGTTCTGCAGACGGATACTTAAAATATCTTCTCCGAATCCCTGATCTGCCAGACGTTTTCTTGTCTTCGCAGACTCTTCCGGGTCAACATCTGTTGCATAGATGTGCCCCTCACCTTTCAGACGTTCCAGCATTGCTTTCGTATGTCCACCGTATCCGAGTGTCGCATCGAATCCAGTCTCACCCGGCTGGATTTTCAGGAAATCCAGGATCTCATTTACCATGATAGAAATGTGCATTCCGGCAGGAGTATTTCCCTTCTGGATTACATGCGCGATTGTATCCTTGTATTTCTCCGGCTGTAACTCTTTATATTTCTCCTCGAATTTCTTCGGGTATTTTCCTTTATATCTCACACGCCGCTTGTTCGGTGTCTGTGATACTTGTATGTTCTGATTGTTCTGTTAGCTCATTTTGCTCTCCTGTTCTTATTTTTACAACGTATGTACAGTATATCATGAAAGTTATTCACAATATACCATGATCTTTTAAAATGTTTTCCACATAAGTCTACGTATTTTTTCACTCATTCACATTTTTTACCAAAACTATTGTGGATTCGCCATTTTATCCGGCCGCATATCTTACCGCCACATTCATCACTCCCGCAAGCATCATCACAATCACCGGATTCAGTTTTGTCTTACGAAGCAATAACAGACAGATTCCGAAGATCACCACCATAGACCATTTTGTCGCCGCAAACTGCACAATTCCATCTGTCCAGAATGCAGTGTGCAGAATTGCGATACCTGCGGATGCGATCAGTGCAACAACTGCCGGTCTTAGGGATTCCAGCACGCTCTGGAACATTTTCATTTTCTTATATCTTAAATAAAACCATGCGATCAAAGTTACGATAATACAAGACGGCAGAATGCACCCACAGGTCGCCGCAACAGATCCCGGAACTCCCGCAATCTTGCTGCCGACAAATGTTGCCGCATTGATTGCAATTGGCCCAGGTGTCATCTGGGAAATCGTGATCAAATCTGTGAATTCTGTCATCGTAAGCCAATCGTGCTGCGACACTACCTGTTCTTGGATCAGAGCAGGCATTGCCGCATAACCGCCACCAAAGCTGAACATGCCAATCTGTAGAAAGCTTAAAAACAATTTCAAATAAATCATTTCTCTTCACTTCCTTTCTTCGTGATCTTTTTCTCAATTAATGCGCGGAGTACTCCGACAATTCCACAGATCAGAATCACATAGACTACATTTACCTCAAATATGCAGGAAGCTATAAATGCCCCGACCATAAGTACGTATGACAAAGCATCTTTCTTCTTCACGATTCCGGCTCCCATCTCATACGTCACGGATGCAATCACGGCTCCGACGCCTGCCTGCATTCCTTCGAGCATTAAGCTGATGATCTGGTTATTTCGAAATGCCTGATAACCGGCAGAAAGTATCGATATAATAAGAAATGGTGGGATTACTGTCCCGGCAATTGCTGTCAGAATCCCCGCAATTCCAGCCAGTTTATATCCGATCACGATTGCTCCGTTCACTGCGATTGCTCCCGGTGCCGACTGCGCGATCGCCACAAGATCCAACATTTCTTCTTCCTCAATCCAATGATATTCATCTACGAACTTTTTCTTCATCAGGCTGACGATCACATAACCTCCACCAAACGTGAACGCACTTAAGTAAAAGGTTGACCAGAAAATCTTCCACAATTTTTTATCTTGTTTTTTCCCTTGCGTTTTTTCTTGTTGTTCTTCCATATATATTGTCCTCGTATATTATGATTATGCGAATTGCGTAGCACTAGAACTCCCGACACACTATATGCTATCGGCAGACAAAATTCCCTAACTATGATATTCTTTCTCTTGTAGTCTATCGCAATCAAAATGATTATGCAATCGCCTTGAATTTTTTACATTATATTTTCCTTTTGAAACCTTAATTTTATCTGAATTTTCCCTATTTGGAAAATGATTATGATACAATGAGAACAGTAATATTTATCATAAAGGAGATTGAACTTGAAAACCCATTTTTGCGATTATCTTGTGCCGTTCTCCTGTGTTGCTGCCTGAGCGGATGCGGTAGCATACAGCACAAATCCCGTACGGACACGGCGCAGGCGCAGGGTACTAAGGCACCACCCAAAACAGCGGATGATTTTTCTATCTCATCAGATTCTGAAAATGAAACTGTAGATGAAACTTCTTCTGCTGATGCCGCCACCCCATCTGCTTCTGAATCTGAATCCGTAACTCAGCAGGAACTGCTGACCGGCGCAGCGGCTCTTTACAGCAATGGACAGGAGATCAGCTTTGACCCTTCCTGGCAATACGCAGACTTTTCTGCAATCAATTCTGGAACAGCTACTATTTATCTTGCAGATTCTGACCGCAAGGATATCGTCGTTGGCGTGAATGCCGGACATGGAACTTCCGGTGGTGCTTCTGTAAAGACACAGTGTCACCCGGATGGTTCTCCAAAGACAACCGGCGGAAGCACTGCTCAGGGTGCAACTTATGCGACTGCAGTTTCCGGGGAATGACATTTAACGATGGAACTGCTGAAAGCACTGTTACACTTCAGATGGCTCAGATTCTGAAAGATAAGCTGCTTGCTCAAGGATATGATGTCCTTATGGTGAGAAATAGCAACGATGTCCAGCTTGATAACGTTGCCCGCACCGTACTCTGTAACAATGTAGCTGACTGTCACATCTCACTCCACTGGGATGGAGATGGATTGGGATATGATAAAGGCTGTTTCTACATTTCTGTGCCGGATGGTCTGAAAAGTATGGAACCTGTCGCTTCCCACTGGCAGGAACATGATGCACTTGGGGCCTCTCTTGTAGAAGGACTTCGTACAGAAGGAATGACCATTTACCAAAATGGTTCTATGAACATTGATCTGACACAGACTTCTTATAGTACAATTCCGTCTGTTGATATGGAACTTGGAAATGCAAGCTCTGACCACAGTGATTCCACACTAAACAGTCTGGCTGATGGTCTGGTTCTTGGACTCAATGCTTATTTTGGAAATTAGAATTCTTATTGAGTTATTTATTTTATTTTTTAAGGAGGTTATTATGGAGCCACTCATTCGTGTTAAAAATATGTACAAGATCTACAATCCCGGAGAAAATGAAGTCCGCGCACTGGATGATGTTTCTCTTGAGATCAACCAGGGGAATTTATTGCCATTGTCGGACATTCCGGCTCTGGTAAATCTACATTTATGAATATGCTCGGCTGTCTTGACACACCTGATTCCGGGGAATATTTTCTGGACGGAAAAGATGTTGCCAATCTCTCAGACAATGAACTGTCTGATATCCGCAATCACAAGATCGGCTTCATCTTTCAGGGATTTAATTTGATTCCAAACTTGGATGCACTTGGAAATGTAGAACTCCCACTGATCTATCGCGGACTTGGAAAGCAGCAAAGAAAAGAGATTGCCGGGGAAGCTCTATCGAAAGTTGGACTGGAAAATCGTATGGATCACAGACCGAACCAGCTTTCCGGTGGACAGCAGCAACGTGTCGCTGTAGCCAGAGCAATTGCCGCACAGCCGCCGATCATCCTTGCCGATGAGCCGACCGGTAACCTGGACAGTAAGTCGACTATCGAGATCATGAATATTCTGAAAGATCTTCATGAGTCTGGAAGAACAGTTATTATCATTACACATGATGATGAAATTGCTAATCAGGTTGATCGTGTTGTCCGCATTATGGATGGAAAGATTGTGAGTGATAGTGTAAATCCGTAGCAATTTAAATCTTTACCTGCAATTACAGAGAGGGCAGTACTTCACGATTTCTCAATCGTTGAAGCACTGCCCTCTCTTTATGTTTCTTATTAGATATTTCTTACTGGAATTTCTAATTACTTCTATTTACTTTTTATTCTACTGATACAAGCTCAATCTTAAAGTTAAGTTCTTTTTCCAGCCATTTCGTGGTTTGCATCGAAAGTGATCGTCGTCTCATCCTTTGCTGCTACCTTGACCGGGAATGGCTGGCCATACTGATTGGTCAGGTAAACCTGCTGTCCCACTTCAAGGTCTTCAGATCCCGGGAGTTCTGCAATCTCTACTGTGAAGATAGCTTCCGGATTCGGCTGTCCATAAGCATCTTCCGGCATCAGATGGATGTCTACTACCTGACCAACTTCCATATCAGCTACTGCTGCATCAAAGCCTTTGATCATCTGGCCTGCTCCGCAGACAAACTCCAGCGGCTGTCCACGATCATAGGAAGAATCGAACTGTGTTCCATCGTTGAATGTTCCCTTGTAATGTGTGCGGCATGTCTTTCCTACATTCTTTCCTTCCATTGTAGTGTGTGATCCGCATCCGCCACCGCAGCTGCTTCCACAAGAATGTCCCTCTTCATGATCTCCACAAGAATGTCCTTCCTCATGGTGATGATGATCACAAGTAGCTCCTCTGGATACAAGCTCACCTTTCAGGTATCTTGCCTCTACTGCCTGATCCGCATCTCCCTGTGCTCCTGAACATAATTCAACGCCGGCCTCCGCAAGTGCAGCCTGTGCTCCTCCACCGATGCCACCACAGATCAGAACATCTACATTCTGTTCTGCAAGCAGTCCTGCCAGTGCTCCGTGTCCTTCCCCATTAGAACCGATCACTTCACTGGAAACTACCTTATTATCTTCCACTTCGTACACTTTGAAAGTCTCTGTCTTTCCAAAATGCTGGAAAACATTTCCATTATCATAAGTTACTGCAATTTTCATTATAAAATCCTCCGTTTCAAAATTCCCTGTCAGACTAGTATAATCCATTACGCAGGTAAAAGCAACCTTTGTGTAAATGCGACGTTGCGCTTTGTAGCAGTTACTGTTCACACGGTGTGCGACCAGCAACGCAAACAGTATCATTGACACAATCTCCTCAAGACACTATACTTGTTATAAAACTTACTCCAAACCATCAGAAAGTGAGTACAACCATGGAATATGAACACATTACCCATTCCTTTGAACCAATATATAATGAAGACTCCGAGATTCTGATTCTTGGAACTCTTCCTTCTGTAAAATCACGGGAAAATAATTTCTACTACGGACATAAACAAAATCGATTCTGGAAATTGTTGGCAAAAACTTTGTGAGGAGGAAACTCCGCAGACAGTTGAAGAGAAACGGCCATGTTGCTCCGCCACCATATCGCCATCTGGGATGTTATTCAAAGCTGTGATATCAAAGGATCCAGTGACAGCAGTATCAAGAATGTGACACCAACTGATTTGAAACAAATCTTAGATCATTGTCAGATTCGACAAATCTATGCAAACGGAAATAAAGCCGGAGCTCTTTATAAGAAATATCAGCAGCCGCTGACCGAAAGAGACATCCTTGTGCTTCCTTCCACCAGCCCGGCCAATGCCGCCTGGTCACTGGATCGTTTGTACGAAAAATGGAGTGAGATACTGAGGTAAATTATATTGCCTCAGTTCTCACCCATTTTCATTCGAATAAATTACTATTTCAAACAACTTAGATTATTCACTAACCTGTTCTCTTCTCTGCTCAAACACTGCTGCCAGTCTCGGCAGAATCTTATTGCATGCCATCGTGTATGCCGCGCCAAATACATTTGCCCCAATACGAAGCGCTACCGCATACGGCATTCCGAACAAGCCGGATGCAATCGACAATGCACCAAATGTATTAAAAGCTGTCTGCCATGCATAACCAGCGGAATATCCGACTCCGATTCCTCCGATCATTCCGATGTACGGATACATTGACTCCGGAAGCACCAAATACAGGATAACAAATAACAGACATCCTACTATATTAAATGCAGCTCTCTTTCCTGCTCGTTCTTTACAGTCATCCGGGAATGGAAGACAAACAGACATGCTTGCGATCCCCGCCCACATTGCTCTCGGAAGTCCAAGCAATGACATGAATAACATTGCACTGGAAACAACTAATGAAAGACGAATGTACCATCTGTTTCTTGCGGAGTTAATATTGAACTCGCGGAACAAATCAAGAAATGATCTTCTATACGGTCTGTTCTTCTGATTCTTATAGAAGATTGCCATACATAATACCATTCAACCAAAAGGCCAGCCACGCGATACAAGTACTCCTGTCCGGTCACATCATATCCCTGGAGAAGAAGATATCCAAGAACAAATGTAGAATGATTGTACATGATCACATTGTGACATCCCAGAATCATAAGAAGCAAAATACATACTATATTAATAAAGAATGCCGGAACCGGTGACACCATATTCGAAAGCTTCGGTCCTGCAATCAATATTCCAAAGATTCCAACAATCGAGGCCAATCCGTGCGTTGTACGAATTCCAAAATCTGCCTGTCGAAGAACAAGCACCGCAAGAAGCACTGTAACGCCTACTACACTGTTGTTATTCCCTGTGAAATGACTGTATAAAGAAACTACCGCCACACAAAATTCCATTACAAGATAGACTTTAAAATTATAAATTAGAATGTGGCGATACCTTTCCTTCTTGTCTTCTGTCGCTTTGATCAGCTGCTTAGATGCAACTGAACTGAGCTGTAACTCCTGATAAAATGTCATATATCTCTTCCTCCCACTGTTATTTTTCTTCAAAATATCAACGAGAAACTATAATACAAATCCATCTCGGAGTCAATAAAAACTTTATTAAAGTTTTCTGATAAATCTAAATTATTCGAACAATATATAGAATTTAATTTTTTAGACTTTACAAAACGCAGGCTCTATGATAAGATAGTTTGTGTCGAGCGGAAGTGGCGGAATGGCAGACGCGCTAGATTCAGGTTCTAGTGGGAGTTTTATCCTGTGGGAGTTCAAGTCTCCTCTTCCGCATTGATAGAATGTGAGAGAAATCCTTGATTCAAGGATTTCTCTTTTTTGTTATCTGAAATTAGCACATTTTTCGTTTTCTCAACTAGCTTTACGGTAGTATCTCAAGCCAGTATCCATCTGGATCTTTGATAAAATCATCGGTAGTCTTTCTTCTCACCTCTGAGTGCAGATCAAGGGCTTTATACTCGTTGTAAAATTTAATAGATCGGTCCAGGTCTGACACATTATAGTTTTCGTGAATCATCTTAAATTTCATACTTCTTCTCCTTTTGCACATTCTGTGTTTCTAATGCGTGATTTATATTGCGGATATTCTGTAATAAACCGCTTAATTACATTGGCATCATTCCAGTAATGCATTGGAAAAATGACATTGCAATCTACATTTTTAAGGAAATACAGGATCCCGTCGGCATAGTGATTTCCCTGTCTCGGATCCAAGGGGACAAATGCAGCGTCAAAATGCATACCCTTGATTTTCCTGATCTCTGCACGATATGCAGAAGTAAGTCTCTGGTTGTCAGCTTTCAGCTCACCATCCCAATACCAGTCGTTTAAGTCACCGGCATGATAAATGGTACCTTCCTTTGTTTTGACAATAAATGCGACACCACTATCGTTAGATAGCAATGTATCAACTTTGGTTTCATTATCCAAACTATAAGCTTGATCATGATAAACATATGTGATCTTCAGATCCGATAAATGATTCCTTTTTCGTATATCATTCGCCAGGATTGCCTGATAAGTCATTCCCATATCCTCAAGGATCCCAAAAATTTGTGGGTTAAAATGATCCTTATGGAAGTGACTGCAAAAACGATTACTTCTTCTTTTTCCTTATCAAGGTGCGGTAATTCACCCTTATAATAGTCAAAAATATAGTAGCAATCTTTAGTTTCAAGTAAAAATCCACTGTGGTTAATGTAAGTAATTTTCATAATATCTCCTGTATAAATTAATATTGGAAACTTCATAAAAAATTCTGATTTCTATGTTGTTTAAATTCTAATAAAGAATCAATCTATGATTGATTTATAATAATTCCCAAAATCGGCCAGTGCATCTATAATTGGCAGCATTTCTTTTCCAAGTTCCGTTAATCCATATTCTACTTTTGGCGGAATCTCCTGATAATCGTGCCGATAAACAAGCCCGTCATCAATCATTTGCCTGAGACTATCTGTCAGTACCTTCTGTGAAATGCCTTCAATATCTCTCTGCAGTTCATTAAAACGCCAGGGACGTTCTTTTAAATTACGTATGATCAAAAGTTTCCATTTTCCACCTATAAGGGACACGGCCGTTGCTACCGGACAAACAGGAAGTTCATCTTTTGTCTTCATTTCACATTCACCTCCAATTTTATAATAACACATACATTTTAAATAGTGATCTCACTGTGTGCGACTTTTTATAGTCTTGGTTACGTGCGTTGAAAGCATGATTCAAGACGCAAAAATAACCGCCGGTAGCACCTTTCTATTTATTAGACTAGCATTTCTTTTTTTCTTATGTCAAATAAATCTTTTAAGATTCTCTATCACCCCAACGCCACATCGAGAACCATCATCAAACTAAATCCAACTGCAAAGAAAACCGTACCAATATTCGAGTGCTGTCCCTGCGACATTTCCGGAATTAGTTCTTCAACCACGACATATAACATAGCTCCTGCTGCAAAGCTGAGTAAATATGGTAATGCCGGGATTACCAGCTGTGCGACAAGAATCGTCATTACTGCTCCAATCGGTTCAACGACTCCTGAAAGTACACCTCCCAGAAATGCCTTTCTCTTGCTTTCACCCTCTGCCCTAAGCGGCATGGATATAATCGCTCCTTCCGGAAAATTCTGGATAGCAATTCCAAGTGATAAAACGAGTGCACTTGTTGCTGTAATCTGTGCATTTTCAGCAAGAAATCCTGCATACATTACACCAACTGCCATACCTTCAGGGATGTTGTGTAGTGTAACAGCCAACACCATCATTGTTGTACGGCCAAGCTTACTTTTAGGTCCTTCTGACTGTTCACTTCCTACATGAAGGTGTGGAATCAAATGATCCAGCGCAAGCAAAAACAACACGCCAATCAAAAACCGACTACCGCCGGAAAAAATGATAAAGCTCCCATATTCTCGGATTGTTCAATAGCCGGAATCAAAAAGACTCCAGATGGATGCCGCAACCATTATACCTGCTGCAAATCCTGCAAGTGCACGCTGCACCTGTTTTCTAAGTGTTTTTTCATAAAAAAGCACGCATGCTGCACCAAGCGTTGTTCCAATGAACGGAATCAGTATCCCAAGAAAAATTTCCATTTACGCATCTCCTTTCTTGGTTAGTTTTAACTAACCACTCATTTTCTAAAAAATCCGTGTAAAACCGAAACTGTAATTCCACACGGATTATTTTTTCTCTAGTTCAGTATATCACTTAAGGAATTGTGTAGCAAGAAGCAACTTTTCTGCCTGATCACTTCCCCATCCAATTTTCCTGTTTTTTCACAGTTTTCACTCAATCTTTCGATTTCTGTGCTATAATATGGCATTGCGAAAATATACGATGCTTAAACAGAGGTGAATTACTTGAAGAAAAAAACGCTTGTGCCTCTTATCGTTTTTTTACTGGGCATATGCCTTGTTGGTTTGATTGTATACAAAACAGATGCCATTGAAAAAGAACAGAAACGCACGACCGCACAATTAAATGCAACAGCCTATGGTGAACGTATAAAAAATGAGATTACTAATGGGATTGAGGTCACTGATACATTACAACAAATCTTGATCAGTGAAAATGGAGAGATCAATTATTTTGATACCATTTCCAAAAATATTATGTCCGACTCTATAGAAAGTATGCAGCTCGCCCCAAATGGTGTTGTGACAGATATTTATCCTGCCACCGGAAATGAAGGGCAAAATGATCTGCTCCATGATAAAAAGATCGTGGAAAGATTTCCTGTTATGCAAGGGACAACCATACTTTGATCACACAAGGTCCCTTTGAATTAAAGCAAGGAGGCTATGGATGCAGTTCGCAATCCGGTCTACTTAAAGGATGAAAATGGGCAGGAATATTTCTGGGATTTACGATTGTCATTTTGCGTGTTCCTGATATTTTTTTCAGACTCAATCAACGCACTTTCGGATTTTGGTTATAAATATAAGCTTTCGAAAACATCCTCTCCCTGAGTGATACATATGAAGTTGTTTATCAATCAGATGGAAATTTAACAAATCCGGTTTCTTATGATTTTACAATAGGTGAAGAGAACTGGAAATTTGAGGTAATGCCTGTAAGTGGGTGGAGAAATGCGAAACTTATAGCTATAGTTATCGGATTTTTTACTTCTATCGTATTTGTTCTGTCAGTTCTTATCTGGGTCTGGCTAACATCAAAAGAAAATAAAACAAATTCAGATACTGGCACACACGGATTCCCTTACCAATATTTACAATCGTTATGGATTTGATGAATTAGCGGAAAAAATGATTGCAAAAAATCCGAAGTCACATTTTGTAGTCGCACTCCTTGACATAGATGACTTTAAATTTATCAATGATATCTATGGACATGCCTACGGCGACAAAGCTTTAAAAAATCTTGCTGATAGTATGAAAAACTCTTTTTCCATCTAATGCATTACTAGGAAGAAACGGTGGTGATGAGTTCTGTATTTTTCTGCCTAATTGCACATATGATGATGCGAAAGAACAGTTACAACAATTCACTATGCTTCCAAAGATATTCTCATACAAGGGAAATGACTACCCATTTTATATTTCTCTTGGATATGCGGAATACCCTACCGCTGCATCAAACCGTGCGCAGCTCATGCGCTGTGCAGATGCCGCACTTTATGAAGTAAAACTACATGGAAAGAATGGATGTATGGCTTACAAGGAAGGACTTCAATCCGGTGTCCGCAAACAACTTGGATTTGCACTCAAGGATATCTCTGAACATCTTCCTGGTGCGTTTATTATCTACAGAGCGGATAAGGGAAATGACGAACTCTTTTTATGCAAACCATGAGTTTCTCCAGATGGCCGGATATAAAGATATAGATGAGCTGTTTAAGCTTACAAAGAAGAGCTTTCGAAACCTTATCCGGGAAGATGAGCAACAGCAGATTGAGGGCAAGTATCTGGCAGCAAATCGACAGCGGCAATGAAAATGACTATATTTATTTTCATCTTCAAAAAGCTGATGGAACTTACCTTTCTGTACTTGACCATGGAAGAATTGTAGAAAACCAGCAATATGGAAGAGTATTTTATGTGTTGTTTATGGACTGGGCTGATATGCATATCCGTTACAGTGATAAGTTCTCTGAATAAATAACAGATGGTGTGGGATCATATCAAAATCCCACACCATCTGTTATTTCTTTCAAAATGCCTTTTATAAATCTTCCTGTATTTTGACGTCACTGTTATCTGCCAGACACTGTTTTAACACAGTGATCATTTTTTTCCCCATCCAATGGTTTTGCAATATGACCGTTCATTCCTGCATTTTTTGCCAGGTTTTCCATCTGCCTTATCTTTGCGGTTGTATCATAGCCATTCAAGATCGGCATCTGAATATCCATAAGAATCAAGCATAATATCCATCCTCTGCTTGTCCCAGCATATCACAGCATTCCTGACCATCTTTTGCCCAGTCAGTCAAAATCCCTCTTCTTTCAACAGTTCTATCGCAATTTCAGCATTTAATTCATTATCTTCCGCAAGAAGAATTCGCTTTCCAATACTCTTATCAGATATAACAGACTGTTCCGACTCTTTCTTTTTGTATACATCCTCTTCTGATGCAATCTCCAGTGGAATTTCCACTGTGAATTTTGTTCCTTTCCCTGTTCGCTTTCTACATAAATCTTTCCGCCCATCAGTTCAACAAAAGATTTCACAATAGAAAGTCCAAGACCAGTACCGACCACTTTATTCTCTGTCGCTGTATGTTCTCTTGAAAATTCATCAAAAATATGTGGAAGGTATTCCTGCTTCATCCCTATTCCGGTATCTTCACAGATGAATACATACCATGCTTTTTATCATCTGATGCTGTTTCCGTAATATTTACATGAATCGCCTGACCGTTTGGAGTATATTTGATTGCATTACTCACTATATTTAAATATATTTCCTGAAGTTTTGTCTTATCACAGACTGCATATTTATGCTGTATATTTGTATCTATCGAATATTGAATTTCCTTCGATTGGATATCAGATTCAAATACTGTATTTACAGAATAAAACATTTCGCTCAAATTCTCTGCCTGCATTTTTTAACACAGCTGTTCCACTTTCAATGCGAGCCTTTTCCAGCACCTGATCAATAATCGTCATCAGAAAATTGCCCGAGGACTTGATCTTTCCTAAATACTCCCTTGCTTTTTCCTCGTTCTTAAGATTCTTTCCTAGAAGATCTGAAAATCCAATAATTGCATTCATCGGGGTTCTGATGTCATGACTCATATTAAACAGAAATCGAGTTTTTTGCCTCACTTGCTTCTCTTGCCTGTTCTGCCGATTTTTTCAATTCAGCTGCATACTGCTTCTCTCGACGTTTTTGCTGCGATCTGATTAAAAATAGTAGCACCCATCATGGCAATTATGAGGGCTGATACAATAACAGCAATCCATTGATAAATTGAAATCCATCCCTCCTTTGGTACGATATCCACATACCATGTGTAATTAGGAATCTCACACTCTACCGTAAGGCTATTCTCAGGCATATGTTCCTGATTTTGAGTCAGAACAATCCGATCATCGGCATTCTCATCATTCGTCCATATCTCATAACAATAGGATGCTTCACTTAGCCGTTCCATGCCAATTTCATCTATAAATTTATCCCAGTCGATAACTATGATCACAAACCCCCAAAAGGTGTCATTTCCTATAATATTATTCTGATAAATCGGATGGAACAGCAAAGCTCCTGTTCCTCCCTGTTTTAATTGATATGGACCTCCAAGAGTATATTTTCCTGTTTCTTTGGCACGCTTTGCGTCTCCACTGCGTTCATGCTCTGTCAGCATATTCATTCAAAAGCCTGATCATTTCCTGCTTTGGGAAAAATATCAGTAATAACCCCATCTGGTGCGAGTTCGAATGCTTTTACAACACCTGCTTCATTCGGAAGCATTTCTGCCAATTCTGAGAACGTAGTCTGATTCAGATCATATCCTGCAAGAATCACGTTTTCAAGAAACTCTGAAAGTTCAACATACTGATTCAATTGCGCATTGATTCGTCTTACTGTACTTTTGGGCAGTATAAGTGGCGGCTGTCTTTTTTTCCTTTTTCTATGTTCTTTACAATAATACAGCCCAAAAGAAGTGCTATCATAAAAATAAACAAGCCAATGATCCAACTGTATCTTTTTGTCTGTTTAGAACCGGTACTTCCCTTTTCCATTTACTGTTGCCTCTTCATCTTCAATGTTTTCTGTTGTTTTTAATTATATCATGTCATGTTTTTTCATGTCTATTTTTTTCTACAGTAAACGGATAACAAGTTCTTTCTTTGTCTGCTGCTTTCCTTCGCATTATCCTTAAGCTATTTCCTTTTTCATTGCCCTGTAACCGATCAACACTGTCCATACATATGCACATGTTTTCGGAATCATCAGCATACCGATCATCGGAATGACATCTGCCCACAGCACAACCGGAATATAGAAAGCAAAACTCAGAACGATCGTCAGCCACATCCAACGGAAAGACTGGTCGTTTCTTTCTTTTGCACTTTTGTAAAATAAAACGATGATAAGTAATCCCATCAGTGCGAACGGAATGTTACGGTAGATCCCCCAGGAAAGCGGAGCAGCTGCGCTGAGCCAGTCATTCTGCGGCATCATGCACAGAACAATTCTTAATCCTGCGAGTAGATAGATCGCTGCTGTAGTTGCATTGTGTCCTTTGATCTGATAACGTTCACGCCAAATATAGTAAAGAATAACATAAAAAATTGTCATTGTAACGGATGTGATCCATTTACCTAATCCTAACTGTACAGTGAAATTCTCAAGACCTGTTGTACAAAGTGCAATGCATCGTGGAACCAGGTGGAATGCATCTCCACTTCCTAAAAAGAACTGCCATGATTCCAAACATGGTGAACTGACGGTTTCCTTTGCTCTTACGGATCATCAAGATTCCGATTGTAATTACCGAGATTAAATACACGGCGTCAAATAAAGTTTCTACAATTGCCTGCATAATAAATATCCCTCTTTATTTTGAATTTATATTGAATTATGTTGTTCTGATAAAACAGACCTGCACAATTACAATCACACATAACTATGCGTACATGAACATTGTTCATTTTTGTTCAAAAAATTTCCCACAGCTACTGTGGGAGAATTTTTAATACAACGTTTTCTTTACAAGCATCAATACAGATGATGGATCATAATCCTGGCGAATCATCGACACAAGAATCAGGGAAAACAGTATGTCTGCAAACTTTTTTCTCTGTGAATTCCTGGTCAAATACATCTGTACGAACCTTCGGATCATTTCCTAAAACCTCACATAATCCATTCAGAATATGTCCCCATGTCTTCATCATTCTTTTTCTTTCCACTTGTTTTTCATCTCTCATAAAACCAAATGAATGTAATGAGAAGAACCCAGGAACTGACGATTACCGTATTCTAATCGTTCATAGATCCATGAGATACAAGATTCGACATCGTGAAAGACCTGTTCATCTTCCGGGTGAAAAAAAGATTTCATGCCAAATACTCTCTATTGTATCACTGAGCAAATCTGCCTTGGATTCATAATAATTATAAATAGTACCTGCTGATACAGAACATCGGGACGCAACAGCCCGTATACTTACGGCAGCCCATCCATTCTCCTTTATCGATCTCTGCTGGCAGCTAATATGTCTTCTTTTGAAGTAGCAAGATGATTCACGATCTCACCTCCGATATCTCATTTCTGTATTCTAAATTTATAATGAACACTGTTCATTTTGATAATATACAGCACTTAGGTAGGTTTGTCAAGACTGTTTTAACCTATTTCTTTTTTCTTATGTCAAATAGATCTTTTCAGCATTACCAGCATTGTAATAAAGCACAAACTTCCACCAATCACATTAGATATAGGCTCTGCTAAGAACACCCCTCTCGTCCCCATGTGAAATGCATATGGGAACAAATACGTCAGTGGCACAACGATAAATACTTTTCTAAGTAATGAAAAAGAAAATTGCCTGCTTCTTCTTGTTCAATGATTTGAAAACCGTCTGCCCAACATACTGCAGATCCATAAATATAAATGCTGCGAAATAAAGTTTCAGTGCATCTACGCAATCAGCAAGCAGTTCTCTATCTGTGCTGAAAATTCCGATTAGAAATTCCGGTTCGAAAATAATCACGCTCCACGTAATTGCTGTATAGATCAATATCATGCAAGTCAGTACGCGGATGGCTTTCTTCACTTTCATTGGGCGCCGGGCTCCATAATTATAGCTCAAGATCGGAGAAGTTCCTTCATTGATAGCATAGATCGGAGTTTCCACCATCTGGCGGACACTTGAGACAATCGTCATAACAGAGATATATACATCACCGCCAATTCCTGATAAGACGCTGTTACAACATATTGTTACCAGACTATTGGTCAGCTGCATGATAAACCCTGCACTTCCAAGGCTCACAATATTCTTCGCATCATCTCTACATGCTTTCCATTCTCCTTTTGACAGCACCCGCACTTTCAATTCCGCTTTCTTTCTCAAGAAATAAAATACATATGCTGCCGATAAAGTCTGGGAGATGATTGTTGCGATCGCCGCTCCTTTTATGCCTAAATTCAATCCAAATATAAACAATGGATCCAGAATCAGATTGGCAACGGCTCCAATTGTAACCGATAACATTCCTGAAGTTGCATATCCCTGCGCATTAATAAATGGGTTCATCCCTGTTGCAATCATAGATGGGACTGTTCCGATCAAATAAATCATCATGTATGGATATGCGTAAGACAGCCCTTCTTCCGACGCCCCGAACAACACCAGAATCGAACTTGCGAACAGCATTCCGATCACCATCAATGCCACTCCACAAATGCACAGCATTGAAAATGATGTATTCATGATCGCTTCTGCTTTTTTTTATGTTTCCTTTGCTTCGGTTAATTGAAAATAACGGGGCACCGCCACTTCCAAATAAATTGCTGAATGCAGTGATGATCACAATAATCGGAAAGCACAAGCCCACTGCTCCAAGCGCTGTTGTTCCTACTGATGGGATCCTGGCAATATAAATCCGATCCACATTAATGTTGTACAAAAGACTCAGTATCTGAGCCACAAGCATCGGTAACGCTGCTCCCAAAATATTTCCTGTAACTGTTCCGTGGTCGAAATCAATCTGTTTCATCTTTATAATATTATCTTAAACCAATCTTTCTCTTCAAATTCAACAACCGTACAATCATTTGCATAGGTGCATTCCGGAAGTACATCATTGCATGAAGCTCCTCATTATTCAGCGGAAGTGGACAGAGATGCCAGATTGCTGCATTAATCTTGACCATGCATCCCTTCGGTACGATAAATGCTTTGGCAAGTTCCGGAACCGGTATTCCGCCGGAAGCAGGTGCAACATGGATAAGCATGTCGTCATCAAGAGCAACAATTCCTTCCCATGTCGTTGTATGATATTCCGCCATCTTGACAATTCTTTCGTCCTTGCGAACTTCAATCGGTGAAAATGCCATTGTTCCAACACAGGTTCCTGAGATACGGTCCGGATAGAATTTATGAATCTCTCCCCAGTGGATATCCCTCTGGTTCTGTCATACTGCAAAATGTTCCGTACGGTGCAAAATCTGCTGCATTAATCTTTACTGCTTTTACTTCTCTCATCGAGTAAGTCCTCCTTTGTTTTAATATAATCGTATCGCTGATGGAAAGCAGACCAGCTTGCTCCACTCTCACTACCAACTCATCACGTCTAGTATATCATAATTAATTCCGACCAGCAAAATCTCACCGCCAAACTCCTTGATTGCCGCCGGGTAGTTCCGTTTCTTAATCTGTGCTGCTACTGCATCCGCATTCATATTTGCCCAGCAACATCTATCTTTTCACATATCTCTGATTTCTGCTACGTGGCTTGTCAGGAACTGTCATTCGTATCAATTGAAGTTCTATTGCCGGATTCAGATAATTCTTGCGAAATGATTCCTTTGACTTTAGCCCCAACAACTTCATCAAAGTAACTGCGGTGTACGGAACTTCGTATTCCATAACATCTAATAATCGTTTTACATATTCTGATATGCCTTCCTTTGTCCTTCCGACTGTAACAGAACTTCTTTTTAAAATCTGATCAATCTGGCGCAACATAAATTCGATAAATAGATTTGAATCACCATTTACATGGCATTGCGCGATCACATTGTAATATTCTTCCTGGAATCTTTCAATCTGACTTTCTATTGGAATGTATTGAAAGAATGGCTTCAATTTGCTAAAAGGCAAGTATGCCACAACCTTGCCATGCGTCCATTCCCTGTCTGCGAATGGATGAATAAATACGAATTCATAATGAAATACGCAGGATAGGATCAATGGATGAACTTCTTCTTTTTCTCGTTCCATCCAATCAAACAGTTCTTCCATAAGATGTGGGACGAGTCTTGCCGGCGGTGCCATGAAGATGCATTCCTCTCCATTGAAAACACCCTCTTCGCCATGTCTGAAACATCCTGATTCATCTATCAGATACTTCGTCATAATCCCATGTATGTGCTTTAATTCTTCAATATCATAAGGATCAATCTCATTTATTTTCTCATATGCTTTGTATGCGTTCTTTACTTCTTGTATTTCCTTTTGTTCTCCAAGCACAAGCTTTCCATCTATGACATCTCTTACCTGTCCGATCGTCAATGAATTTGCCTCGATTTTCAAAGAAGAATAGATTGATTTAACTCTGTTATTTTTCTCAAATGTGGCTTTGACTCAGATTTTTTCCAGTAGTGATTCTTCCTACTTTTTCAGAAATTGATGCGACTAAATCCAGCATTGTATTTGTAAGTTTGAATGGTGGTGCATAAGTATTCATATCATTTCCCCTCGTATAACTTACTTATTATCTTGTACGTTTTCTTACTATATTATACTAGTTTTTATTTATTTTACTATAACTTGCTTGTTATCTTATACGTTTTCTTGTCTTTTATTAATTTGCGAACATATCAAAGACTTCTCTCCACATTTTCCTCAAATTATCATCACAATCAACATTTTTCTTGACAATTCCTCAAACCTCCATATAATTATCTATGGTAATTAACCTTGGTAACTATATAGGAGTTTTATTATGACAAATGAAAAAATCAAACGCATGCTCGATGCATGTTATCAGGCAAAAGCGAATTCGTGAGATGCTCCCTCCGCTTCCGGAAGGTATCATGTCATCTCACATCCGCTATATGGATATGATCCAGGAGCTTCAGAAACAGAAAGTCCATGTAAGAGTTTCTGATTTAAGTGACGTTCTGAATATCCCGCGACCGGTGTCACAAGGACAATAAAAGAAATGGAGAAGAAAGGATTGGTACAAAAGACAGCCTCCCCAGATGATGGACGTGTCACATACTTGTCTTTGACAGAACATGGGACGGAAATCTCTGAAAAATATAATGAGAATTATTTTAATGAGCTGACGCCTTATCTTGATGATATCTCCGATGCGGACGCTGACTGCATGGTTCAAACAATCCAGAAATTTTACGACATCATGTGTGAAAGGAGCATTCAAAATGACAGATAAAACTGCTGATTTTACGCAAGGAAGCATTCTAAAGAAACTGGTAGCATTTATGATGCCTGTGCTTGGCGCACTAATCCTTCAGGCAGCGTATGGAGCGGTTGACCTTCTGGTCGTTGGAAGATTCGGTTCCACCTCCGGACTGTCAGCGGTTTCTACCGGAAGTCAGGTACTGAATCTGGTCACTTTCGTAGTGATCCAGTTTGCTATGGGTATCACAGTTCTGATCGCACGTTATCTCGGCGAAAAGAAACCGGAACAGATTGGCTCCGTCATTGGCGGTGCTGCAATTGTATTTACAGCGATTTCAGTTGGATTGTTCATCGTTATGGTTTGTTTTTGCACACCGATCGCAATCCTGATGCAGGCACCAGCTGAAGCTGTCGAATTGACTACTGTTTACATCCGTATCTGCGGTGGCGGAATCTTCTTCATCGTCGCCTACAACCTGCTTTCTGCGATTTTCCGTGGACTCGGAGACAGCAAGTCTCCTCTGCTTTTTGTACTTGTCGCATGCATCATAAATGTTTTCGGTGACTTGATACTTGTTGCAGGTTTCCACATGAACGCAGTCGGTGCCGCAATTGCAACTGTTTTCGCCCAGGCAGTCAGTGTTGTCTTCGCAGTAGTTCTTCTTATCAAAAAGAATTTGCCGTTTAAGATTATGAAAAAAGACTTCTGCCTGAATCCACAGTGCAAGAAATTCCTCATTATTGGACTCCCTCTTGCGCTCCAGGAATTCCTGACACAGATTTCATTCCTGGCCTTGTGCGCATTTGTCAACCGCCTGGGTCTGGAAGCATCCTCCGGTTACGGAGTTGCATGTAAGATCGTAAACTTTGCCATGCTGGTACCTAGCGCACTCATGCAATCTATGGCTTCTTTCGTCTCTCAGAATGTCGGTGCCGGAAAATCAAAGCGTGCAAAAGAAATCTATGTTTACAGGTATTGGAGTCGGCCTGGTTGTCGGATGTTTCGTCTTCGCTCTTGTATTTCTTAAGGGAGATGTCCTGTCCGGATTCTTCTCTACGGATGCCGACGTTATTCAGAATGGCTTTGCTTACTTGAAAGGATTCGCACCGGAAACGATTTTAACAGCCGTCCTCTTCAGCATGATCGGTTATTTTAATGGAAATGATAAGACGCTCTGGGTTATGACACAGGGACTCATCCAGACACTTCTGGTACGTCTGCCAATGGCATACATCATGAGTATCCAGCCGAATGCCAGCCTGACAAAGATCGGTCTTGCTGCACCGGTTTCTACAGCAGTTGGAATTATGTTAAACGTTGGATTTTATGTTTATTTAAATCGGAAAAAAATAGCCCCCTGCAACCGCTGCCACCGGCATTACAACCACGCAGGCGATTGCTCCGAAGATCATTGAGACGCAATTTTCAAACATGATTTTAGAATTCAACAGTAGTTCAAACGAATATCCCTGCATCCGCAGATAGGAAAAAAGCAGAAGTGATTCTCCTAAATATGCAAACAGAAGTGTATTCACCGTTGTTCCGGTCACTTCTTTTTCCTATCTGCATTCCGCTGTGAATCAGTTCTTTAAAAGTCATATCTTCTTTATGGCTTTTCACTTCATAAACAGATGTGGTAACTGTCAGTGCCATATCAAGAACAGCTCAAGAGTACTGAGAAGTATAACAGAGACAGCAACATTTCTCATACTGATATTCAGGTTCATATTATAATAAAATACATCTTCTCCAACCTGTTGTATCTCGTTAAGACCTCCCCGCCTCACTTCTCCATACAACGATATATATGAAGAAAAACAGCAACAGCATTGTGATCATAGTTGCCAGAAATGCGCTCCATGTCTTTCCATTTCTACCATTTTGATAGAACAACGTAATACAGGAAATGACAACGCCGACACAAACCGTAACGAGAAGAACAGGAACTCCTGATGCCATAAGCCAGATTGCAAGACTTAAGATCAACAGATTTCCACACAAAGCAATAAGCGAAACGACACCTCTGTCTCCACCGACGACCATAATTAAAATCAGTAAAATCAATCCAAGTGTTATCAGCATTTTCCTTCTCCCTGCACCTTTCTTGCTTTCTTCTGTCTATGAAACATTCCTGGGACCTTTATCATCACAGAAGTAACCAAAATAGAAATCGGTATTGCCAGAACAATTCCTATACTTTCCACCAGAAATCTGCACAATTCACATGGAATGTGCAATTTTATAATTATAATTAAACTCACATCATTATTCATTCGAATCAGACACATTGGAATAAGTCCACAGCCAAATACAAATAACAGTACATTAATCATCGTCCCCATAATATCATATCCAATTTCTCTTCCTGATTTAAACAATTCAAAAAATGTCACTTCCGGCTTCTTTTCAACGATTTCACTTAAGGATGCAGCGATGGCGACCGCCACATCCATAATTGCTCCCAGTCCTGAGATCAGGATTTCTGCATGGAAAATTTCATCCGGATTTTCAATGCTTCCAAGATACTCCATGGTCGAATAATCAAGATCTTCTGCATGATGGATTACAACATCAAAGATTCCCATGATCATCACAAGAACAATCAATGTTGTAAAAACTGCTGCCCATGTCTTTTTATGAATCCCGTTTAATCCAACCAATGTAATAACCGCAAAAAAAGAATCACCAGCCTGCTGCACATTTCCAGCACATTTGATGTATCTCCCGCTTTCCAAAAACCAATTGCAAAAACAGCAACATTAAAAATAACGGTCAATATCGTAAGCGCACCCTGTCTTCCTGCAACGATAATTAATATAAACATCAGAAATCCTATGAGTATCATAAGCTCTGTATCTCGTTTCAGTCCACGAATTCCAGAACCCATTCTCTTGCTTGTTCCATTGAGCAGTACCTTATCTCCCTTATGATATGGCTGTTTCATCATTCCGGTATACGTGTACTCATTCGTAAAACTTATTGTCTTTCCCTTGTTTTCTCCATTTAGATTACTCCCTGAATATTCTGCTTATATTTTTTCTCCTTCGTCCCTCTGGTTCCTGTCTCTTCTCCTGAGACACTGGTTTCGACCTTTGTCAGTTTTGCAATGGGTGTGCTATACAACCATGCATCATTTGCAACAAAGATAATACACAGCAGATACAATATGCCAAGGATACAATATAACTTTCTTTTCTTGCTCTGTTTTATAAATTCCAACATTACTTTACTTCCATCTCGAATCTATCAAAAATCATTTTTTATTTTAACGCAAAAATTTTATTGTCAAGATGAATTTGAAAATGATTTTCATGTTAAAAGAACAGGACAGCACGCTAACGCGCACTGCTCTGTTCTTCTGTTCTTCTTTTCTCTATTCTACTTTGCTTCTCCCTCCGGGAAAATAATCTTATTCACGAAGAAGAATACCACCATCGACACTCCTCCGTTCAGCACGGTTGTTCCGATATTGTAAAGCCATCCCGGTACAAACATACCGGCTACTGCTACCCAGATACAGTTGATGGAGTTTACGATACAGGTCACGATGCAGAATGCGATCAGATACCAGAATGCCTGATACCAGATATTTCCCTTGCTGCGGAACACGAAAGTTCTCTGGATCGGGAAGTTGATACACTCACCAACGAGCATTGCGATCATGTATGCACAGAAATACGGAAGACCTCCATGTGCCGCATCATATCCGATAATATTCCACTTAAATGTCTCACCGAATAATGTAATGTCGATTCCCGGGAAACCGAAATCAATATTCGGAAGTCCTGCGAATGCCAGTGGCAAAAACAGCAACATTACATATTTAAGTACAGTGATCAGATTACTTACGATTACGAACAATCCGCCTTCTTTGCAAGTTCTACTGCCGCCTTTGTCAGCTTCTGATTCGGTTTTCTGTTGCGAATATATCCCTGCTCATATGCAACAACATCCAAATCTGTTGATCCAATCACATCAAGGATTGCTTCCGGCTGTTTTGTCAGGTTATGATGCGCTTCCACATCAAATGTTTTTCCCTTTGCGTCTTCTGTTGCCTGATGTGTTGAGAAGATTACATTTAAAAAGCTCATCCAGTCTCTGATCCAATACTGCTTCATCAAGATCACCGTTCTCAACTGCATGAATAATATCATACATACCTGATTTTCCTGTTCCCGGCATTTCCAAATGGCTTCCGTTCTTCACACCAAGTGCATGATCATTACTTCCGCCCCAGTCAGATACAACAAAGCCATCAAAGCCCCACTCATCTACCAGGATTTCCTGCAGCATGTGGCTGTTTTCATTTGCATAGACTCCATTTACTTCATTATAAGAAGACATGATGGACTTTGACTTGCCTTCCTTAATCGCAATCTCGAATCCGGTTGTATAAATCTCACGGAACGTTCTTTCATCGACAACGGAATCATTTGCCATGCGGCGCAGCTCCTGACTGTTTGCTGCAAAATGCTTTGGACAAGCTGCAAGCTACCCTTGCTCTGGATTCCACGGACATATGCTGCTGCCATCTTTCCTGCATGATACGGATCCTCTGAAAAAATACTCAAAGTTTCTTCCACACAGCGGACTTCTCTTGATATTAAGTCCAGGTCCGAGGATCACATTGACTCCCATTGTCACTGCCTCTCTTCCGCAAGTGCTTCCCCAATTTCCTCTCAAGTGCTTCATCCCAGCTGTTTGCCACTCCTGCCGCTGTCGGAAAACAAGTTGCCGGAAGACTGGCATTCAATCCCAAATGATCTCCCGCTCCTGCCTGTCTTCTCAACCCGTGAGGTCCGTCAGACATTACCATCGACGGAATTCCATATTTTTTCAAAATCAACTGTCTCCCATGTGTTCTTTCCTGACATCATAATTGCTTTCTCTGCCAGTGTCATTTTTCTGATCAAGTTTTCATATTTCAAACTCATTTTGAAACCCACCTTTTATTGTGTACTATGTTACTTTGTTACCCTTCGCAGTACCTGTGATCGGTTTTCTTGCATTTTCCATATCACAAGTGTCTTTTTACTGAACTTATCATAACACAAAAAGCAGACCGTTAAGGTCTGCTTTCATAAATGGTCGTTTTTTCTACATGAACTGTTTTAATAACATTTTTTATTTTTGATTTTTCAATAATTTCTTATACGAGAAATCGATAGCAAATGCGCCCAGCGAGACTGTCAGCACAATCGCTAAAACAGCCACGGTAAGAACGGTATCTCCGCATGCAAATCCCATCGCAAGAGGATTCCACCGATTGCGGCCTGAACTGTTGCTTTCGGTGTATAAAGCCATCATGGCAAATAATCGTTCTGTCTTCTTGAGACTTGTTCCAAGAAGACAGACGGATACACCAACATACGAAACACCAGTGCACCTACGATAACAACTATCGCTTTCACACCGATTTTCCAAGATATCCGACATTCACTGTTGCTCCTACAAGCACAAACAGAAATACTTCTGCTGCCACCCACAGCTTTCCATATTTCACAGAAATCCTCTTCGCAACAACTTCTCTCTTCTTCTGCAAACCGATCCCAATGAACATGATCGCGATCAATGCTGAAAATGTGATCGTCGTATTCAAACTGTCTTCCATAACAACAAGCAACAGAGAAATACTCAAAATGATCAGCACTTTCGATGTATCTCTTATATGCACTTTCTTAAAGTAATACGCAAGACATGTCCCTATTAATAATCCAATCCCAATTCCAAGGAAAATAGAAACCGGAATATTGATAAAACTGAGTATAGATGTACTTTGTCCTGCATCATTCCTGTAAATGTTGAAAACAGCACGATGACATAGACGTCATCCACAGATGCGCCCGCAAGAATCAGCTGCGGAATCCCCTGTTTCACGCCATAGCCTTCCTCCATCAGCTTCACCATTCTCGGTACTACAACAGCCGGTGAAACTGCTGCAAGCACAGCTCCCATGATTGCAGCTTCAAGTATAGATAATCCCATCAGCTTCGGAGCCAGCAGTACAATTCCAACAATCTCAAACGTTGCCGGAACAAAACACATCATCACAGCCGGTCTTCCGATCTTTTTAAGTCCTGAAAGATCCAGACCAAGACCGGCTCTTTGTAAGGATGATAATCAGCGCGATCTTTCGAAGCTCGGCTGAGATTCCAAGAATACTGTCATCCAACAGATTAAGCACATATGGGCCGAGTATCATCCCCGTGATCATCATTCCAAGCAAGCTTGGCAGTTTGATTTTCTTACAGATCCAGCCCATAGACATTCCTACAAGCAAGATCAAAGCAATACTTAGTAACATCTATTAAATTGCAAGCAAGTTCTTAATTGCTTCCATGTAAATCTGTACTGCTTCTTCAACTTCAGATACGAGTGTGTACTCGTCTGCACCGTGGATGCGGTAATCTACGCCCGGTTTCTCCGGTCCGAATGCGATGATATTTTTAAGGACTTCGCATATGTTCCACCACCGATTACTAACGGTTTGTTCTCTGTATCTCCTGTTACATCTGTATAAGCTTTGTACAGTGCCTCTACAAGTGGAGACTCTTTCGGGAAGCACAATGGTTTTGTAGTTGTGTGGATCTCAATGCGTCCGTTCTCGTCTTCGAGCTTTCCTTCGCACATCTTGAGCATATCTTCTACAGAATATGTTACCGGGAATCTGATATCGATTGTAGCGGAGATCACACCGTCTTCTTTCTTAACGATTCCGTTACAGAATGTAAGCTCTCCAAACTCATCTGCGCATTTCAATCCGATTCCTGATCCGTCACATGCTGTACCAATGTGTGAGTTATAGAATTCTACGAAATCATCTTCAAATCCGGCTTT
>VOFB01004035.1_pt1 | contig 38069 bp, 69 predicted proteins | sample 5384141 | NCBI WGS metagenome assembly VOFB01 (sample SAMN12384721, study PRJNA508395) | human gut metagenome | isolation source: healthy gut A | host: Homo sapiens
GGAAGTAAAGGCACAGGTTCTGGAAGGGAACCTTCTGAAAGAACTGGTGCTAAAGGACAGTAAGGGGTTTAGAAAAAACCATGGAAGCAATCACAAAGGAGGTGTTCGGATGTTAGGGGAAAGACGCAGCAAAGCCGCGTTTTCTGCGGGTTTTCCCGAAGCTGTTCGGGAAGAAACACGACAGGATTCTGGACATCTTCCGGAGGAGATCATGGAAATGGAGGCTTCTTTGGATGGCTTGGATGGAGGGAGGGGACAGAAGAAAACTTCAAAATGATAGCCTGTCGGAACAGGCTTGTGAAGACAGATGCATGGAAAGGAGGATATCTGGTCAGAAGAGGAGGACATAGAGGCTCCTTTGTGTACTCAAAAACGGGAGGTCGTTCTCTCCGTACCCATGACCTGTTTTTTTGCATCGGAGGATGAAGGGCGTGACTTTCAGTCCGTGCTGCAGGAGATACAGGCGTATCTTTCCAAAGAATACAGTAATCTGGTAACCGGAGATGGAAACGAAGAAATAAAAGCACAGATCCGCCGATTTGCCGGGAAGTATATTCAGGATAACCGTATACAAGTACCGGGAAAAACCACGGATGAGCTGATTGATGCGATTTATTCAGAAATGGCAGAGTTCGGTTTTCTCACAAAGTACATCTACGGGGAAGGAATCGAGGAGATCGATGTAAATGCCGGGATGATGTGGAGGTCCAGTATTCTGGTGGAGTGACAGAAAAATTGAAAGAGCATTTTGAAAGCCCCGAACATGCCATCAATGTCATTCGGCGTATGTTGCATGTGTCTGGAATGGTGCTGGATGATGCGAGTCCAAGCGTTCTGGGACATTTAAGTAAAAATATCCGTATTGCTGTACTGAAGACACCTCTTGTTGATGAGGATGTCGGGGTGGCAGCCTCGATCCGAATTGTGAATCCCAGAGCATGAAGAAACAGGACTTTATAAAGGGAGGAACGGCAACTAGTCAGATGCTGGATTTTTTATCGGAGTGCATCCGGTATGGAATCTCTGTGTGTGTGGCGGGAGCCACAAGCTCCGGAAAAACCACCCTGTTAGGCTGGCTTCTGACCACAATTCCGGACGGTAAGCGTATTTACAGTATTGAGAATGGTTCAAGGGAGCTGGCGTTGGTACGCAGAAAGGATGGGAGGGTAGTCAATTCCGTGATTCATACCTTGACCCGTGACAGCGAGAATGAGAGGCAGAGAGTAGATCAGATTGCACTTTGATATGGCGCTACGCTTTAATCCGGACATTATTGTGGTAGGAGAAATGCGTGGACCAGAAGCGAATGCGGCACAGGAGGCTGCCAGAACCGGTGTTGCGGTTGTGACAACCATCCATTCCATGAGTTGTGAGGCAACTTACCGCCGCATGGTTTCCCTGTGTAAACGTGCTGTGGATATGAGTGATGAGACTTTGATGGGATTTGTAACGGAAGCCTATCCGATCATCGCTTTCTGCAAACAGCTGGAAAACAAGGAACGCCGTTTAATGGAAATCATGGAGTGTGAGATTCTGGCAGATGGAACCAGACGATACCGTCCACTGTTTCAATATCAGATTACGGAAAACAGGGTGGAGGATGGAAAGTTTGTAATTGTGGGGCACCATAGACAAATCAACCCAATCTCGGACAGTCTGGCAAGACGGCTGATGGAGAATGGAATGCCGCAGGAAACGCTGGCAGGACTTTTTGAATGTAAAAAAAAGGATAGAGAGGGAGGAGAATGAATGACGGCGATTCAGCTATTGGCGTGTGCAGGAATGATCGTGGGTGTATTTTACTGCTGGGAATGAAGCCAGTGGAGTTTACGGACAGCCTGTTTGGATTTCTGTTGAATCCAAAACGAAGTCTGCGGGAAGACATCAGGGAATCATCAGGAAGAAAAAAATCAGGGATTTTGCGCAGGGAACTGGAGGAAGCACAGAACATCCTTCAAATGACGGGCAGGGGGAACCGGTTTTCCATCATCTGCGCAGTTGCTCTCTGGCACTGTTTTGCGCTGGGGGATCCATTGCCATTTTGTTGGGAATTTTTTCCTGGCTCCGGTGATGGCAGTGGGTTTTTATTTCTACCATTTTGGTATGTGAAACTGACTGCCAATCATTATAAAAAAGGGATGTGTCTGCAGAACTGGAAACGGCGCTTTCGGTCATTACCACAGCATATCTGAGGACAGAAGATATTGTGACGGCGGTGGAGGAGAATACAGCATATTTAAAATCCTCCAGTGTCCAGAGTATTTCAGGATTTTCTCATCCAGATTAAAATGGTAAATCCGGATGTTCAGGCCGCCCTTCGGATTTTGCGGGGAAGGATTGATAATGAGGTGTTTCGGGAGTGGTGCGATGCGGTCAGTGACTGCCAGCATGACCGGAGCTTAAAGACTACACTGCCGCCCATCGTATCAAAGCTGTCGGATATGCGGAATGTGAACGCAGAACTGGAATACATGATCGCAGAACCAAGAAAAGAGTTTATGATCATGGTTGTGTTTGTAGTAGGCAATATTCCTCTTATGTATCTACTGAATCAGGACTGGTATGATGTACTGATGCATACGGTACTGGGACAGTGTATTCTGGCTGCCACTGCGGCGGCTATTTTATATCCGCTGGCTTTGTAGTGAAACTGACCCGTCCCATTGAATACAGGAGGTAGCTATGGAAGGCTTGTTATTTTTATTCGGGCTGTTTTTAGCTCTGGGACTTTTCTTTTTAACTGTCTGTTCTAAAGTTACCTACCATGGGTGCGGCGAAGGCCATGCTGGGTACGGTAAAACAGGAGCGGAAAGCGGCAAAGACATTGGAGACTTATTTTATGATCCTAGCAGTGCGACTGTCTGGTTTCATCCGGATGGATGCATATAAGAGAAGCAGGATGCAGAATGTGTTAAAAGCCAGTGGAATGAATATGACCCCGGAAGTGTATCAGGCGTATGCTCTGGTAAAATCAGGCGCAGTACTTTTGGGAGCGATTCCCTGCATATTTCTTTTTCCGCTACTGGTTCCTGTCGTGGTTGTGCTGGCATTACTTCTTTACTTTAAGGAAAATCAGAAAGCGGATGAAACCTTAAAAGGCAAAGCGGGAAGAGATAGAGGGGGAGCTTCCGAGAATGGTGGCGACTATGGAACAGGAACTGAAAGCAAGCCGTAATGTGATCGGTATGTTGGAGCGGTTCAAGGAGAATGCGGGACCAGCGCTGACTGGAGAGTTAGATATTCTTCTGGCGGATATGCGTTCCTCCAATTATGAAGCGGCGCTGACACGATTTGAGGCAAGACTGAACTCGCCCATGCTGTCCGATGTGGTACGTGGATTGATTGGTGTCCTTCGAGGGGATGACAGCACAGTGTATTTTCAGATGCTGGCTCATGATTTTAAGCAGATCGAACTGCAGAGATTAAAAGCACAGGCACAGAAAATCCCTCCCAAGATCCGTGTTTTTTCCTTTGTCATGCTGGTATGTTTTCTGCTGACTTATTTGGCGATTATCTGCTATGTGGCATTGGAGAGCCTTGGAGGAATGTTTTAGACAGGAAGGAGGAGAGGATGAGGAGTCATCGTTTATGGAGAGCGTTGTCAGAAAGACGGGGCGAAGGATATGTGGATGTGATCGTGCTGGTTTTGTGTGCGGTCATGGTGCTTGCCCTTGCCATGCGTGTGCTTCCGGTTTTTATTCAGAAACAGCAGCTGGATACCTTCGCTACAGAACTGGTGCGTGAAGCAGAGGTAAGCGGGCGCGTAGGTGCAGAGACAAGCCGCCGTGCCGCTGTGCTGTCGGAAAAAAACAGGGCTTCATCCGGACATTTTATGGTCCAGTCATGGAAGAATCCAGTTAAATGAAGAGGTTACCGTTACCCTGACGATGGATACAAATATCGGTCTGTTTGGCGAGTTTGCTTTTTTCCGGTTACGCTTCGCGCACAGGCAGCTGGAAAATCAGAAGTTTACTGGAAATGAGGTGGAGGGATTGCGGAAACGGATGAAAGAGATACTGAGAGACAGGCGAGCCTCCTCATTTCCCATGACCATCGGGATTGTTCTTTCGCTGATTATTCTGATGTGTGGGATTAGTGAGTATTTCCGGCTTCAAATTATTGCGGCAGGTGTGCGGGAAGCCGTGGAGGATGCTGTCATCTCCACAGTCAATGATAATTATGCAGGTGTGTATCATGGAGTCAGGGAGGGATATTCTGGCAGCTATGTTCCCTTTGGAGAGGGAAGCTGGGAAGAAGATCTGAATGAAGGGGACATTTATGATTATCTGGATGAAACCATAGGACCCGATTGTCTGGCGGCAGGCATATAAAGTATGCGGATACTGGAACTGCAATGGAGTTTGCCATAGACAGCCTGCAAGTGACGCTTCGGAATGCACCTCTGGCCCCATCGGATCCAGCCCATGCGCAGCGGTTTGAGGCAGATGCCATTGTTAGACTGGAGGTTCCAGTTCGGTTTGGCGGCCGGATTCTTCCATCCATGTGGATCACATTGAAGGTACAGGCTGGATATACAGAGGTGTTCTAGGGAATGACCGGACTTTGAGAGAGGATTGTATAGTATGTTGTGCATAACAAAACAGAAAACAGGATAAAGGAGGAGCAGAATCATGAAACTGACAGAGAGGATGAAAAAGAATCTGGCAATTTTGGGCGGCGTGCTCATAGGAATCGGCCTGATCGCTGCCATTGGAATGCAGTTTGGTCCGAAACCGTCCGGTGAAGATGTTCTGCCAGGAACAGGGGAGACGGAAACAGAATTGATTGTAGATCCTGGAGATTTTGAAAAGAAGGAAGAGGAAAGTAAAGTAGTATCCAGAGAAGAAGAGAGCCTTGTGATTCATCCAGGAATCGGAGAAAATCAGGAAACAGACACTCAGGCGGTGGACTGCCGGTCGCCACAGACTGATCAGACAACGCAGAGTATTCAACCAAAACCAACTAAACCAGAACCGCCAAGCAAGGAGATCCTGACAGATCCAACACAAAAACCAGATGGTACAAAGCAGGATACTCCTCCGGTTCCCGTGGATCATGAAGCGGTAGAAAAACCGTCCGAACCGGTAGCAGATCCGGAACAGCCGCAGGCAGGAGATACTTCCGGGAACCAGATCTATGTTCCAGGATTCGGCTGGGTAGAAAACCATGGAGGAGGAGGCTCTGGAACTGCAGCAGAAGATATGTATGAAAACGGGAATAAGATTGGCATTATGGATTAAGACAGAAAGAAGAAGCACCACATCAATGTGGTGTTTTTTTTTTCTTTCCCAGATACCAGGGAAGGAAACAAGGCTTCCTGTGGTTGGAAAGGAGGATACTTGAAACAGAAGAAATGTGTGTTTTTCATAGTCTCAATCTTACTGTCTTTGATACTCTCCATCCAGGTTTATGCAGTAGGGGACGGAAATCTTGATGGGGGAGGCGGAAGTATGGGACAGGGGACCAGTCAGAATTCCTGGTCACCGGGAAATGAAGGGGTGCGGGTTACTGTCATTCGGGCAGAGAGCCATGATCCGGTAACAAGACCGATTGACTTAACAAACAAGCATCCGAATATTGCCTACTCCTTTGGGAAAGTCAGTAAAATGTCTTATACCAGAGGAAGTGCTTTGATGATTGATACCAATCCATATGAGTATGTAAATCCGGCACAGTCTCTACCCAGAATCATCAGCTCGAAAAGTCTGGGGCAGGCAAACATTGAGCAGATTAAAAGTTATTTTACAGATGAACAGGTGGTGCGCAGCATTGCAGGACTGACTGGAATGGATTTTGACACACTGGTGGGAGGGGGGAGTATAGGCTCTTATTGGAGCCGATCAGTTTTCTTAAATTTCAGGGAGCCCTGATTGCAGTTACAGCAACAGAGGCAGCGCTCTATGATGAGATGTTAGTGGTGGGCTTCGTGCTGTCCTTCCAACAGTGGCATTTCAGAATCTACCACTTTCTATGTTTTTGGAAACACCGGATCTGGGATATCCGGCTTGGGGAGGTCCTACATCGGGGAATCCGTTCCAACAGTGAAATAAAAAGTTCCCTGGGACTTGGCATTGTACGGTTTCGGGATGTGCCACCAGAGGAACCGGAGATCACGACTTATGATTATGAATATCGGACGAATACGGAAGTGATTACGGCAGTAGAGGTAAGCGGAGGACAGAGTGATCCGGATCATCCGGTATCCGTAACATTTTCCGTAGGAGGAAGAAGCTACGAGGTGGGAGAGGTATATTATCCGTCCGGCGACAGTCAGCTGGCCTGGATCCGCTGGACAACACCGGAGCAGCCTCAGACTATGACGATGACCGTCCGTGTGCGGGGCGGAGGAGGAACAAGTAAAGGAACTCTTCACATCAAGGTTGTGGATCTGGATGAAAATCCACCGCCAGATCCCAATGCGGATGACCGGAATGACGGGTTTACAAGACCTTCGGTTCCTTCCAATGCAGAAGTAACCTCTGCATCCTGGGGTGTGTGGAGACCATGGTGGAGGGAATACTGGGTATGGCACAGCGGGGATGAGGATGATGACGGGTACTGGGTGTGACCATGGCTGGTGGAGTTTGATCTGGACCGATATTCCGCAAGCCTGACTGCAGATATGAGAATTACAACCGATGAAAAGTCCCCTACTGCTACGGGAAGGACGATGAAATCCGGTTATGGATTCCAGGAAAAAGTAATAACCCATGTCAGCACCAATCAGAGTTTTGCAGTGACATCTGCGCAGAATGCGGTGACTTATTTTCCGGAATTTCAGTATGAGAGGTTTTGGAGGCTTTTGGAGCGGATGAATGTCGGCTATGATATGACCCATGAGTTTAAGAAAAATGGTTACAGTACCTATGAGAGGAGAACGCATTTTACACCAATTTGGTATCCGGATGGAAGCTATACGCCATATACCTGGTTGTTGGATTGCTGGACACCGGCTGGGATGCTTTCCATGAATCTGACCGATTCCATTACCATTGACGGAAACCTATGGAGTGACTGGCACATCGCACCGCAGAACCCAGAGTAGGGGGAGTTTTGCAGGAAATTACACAGGAATAGGAGGAACATTTTAATGAAAACAAAAAAATCATAACATCTGTTTGTACAGCCGCAGTTTTCGCAAAGCCTAATCTGTATGCCGGCATATGCGGCTTCCGGGGACGTGGCCGGGGCGATTGAGGGAACCTGGCAGACGGCATCCCAACAGATTAAAACAGTTGTCGATCATGTTGTATTTCCAGCTATAGATCTGATCCTTGACGTGTTCTTTTTTGGAAAACTGGGGAACGGCATACTTTGATTATCGGAAACATGGGCAGTTTGAATGGGCAGCTCCGGCAATTCTGTTTGCCTGTCTGGTCTTTACCCTAACCGCACCGCTTTATATCTGGCAGATTCTCGGGATTTAGGAGGGATGTCATGGGATGTTGGGGAATTACTGCGTTTGAGTCTGATACTGGGCTGGATGCCATCAGTCTTATACGGAACCATCTTCCGGAACAAGGGATGTGAAGCTTCAGCAGATGATTGACTGGTTGAGGGCAGATTCTTGGAATGCCTCCGGAAGTGTCAGAAGGGGTGTCTCATACAAGCCCAATGGCAGTGGCAGAACTAATTGTAAAATTCAGGAGAAGGATTTTTCTGCACTGGATGGAATCAGGGGGGATAAGTTTTCCTCCCTGTCTTCTTTACAGCATCGAAAAAATCCCTTCAGTGGGTAAAGGAATATCTGTCGGAAACTCTTTTTACAGCCGTAAATGTGCAAAAGAGCAGGAGAAGTCGGGAGTTTCGTGGGGCGGTTGGTTTCAGGAACGGATTGGAAGCACTGGCAGGCGCATATGGAAAGACTGATTGGAAGGATGGATGAACTGCTTACAAGAGAGGGAGAAACAGTTGCATTATGGACAGGAAGCGTTTGCCAGAAGGTGGAACCGAGGAAAAATGGCAGGAAAGAAAGAAGGGAAGAACGTGAGAACCCACATAGGTCGGAGGAGGAAAGCATGACATTTTTTGAAAGGGAACTAAAAAATGTTTGGAACGGGAGCGAGCTTTTCAGAACCAAGGTTTGTCGGGAATTGTTGTTATGGAAGGCTGACGGATCAGATCCGTGTCAAAATCAACTTTCAGACAGGCATGGTTGCGGATCATTATGACCGATTGAAAGTGACCCTTTTGAATCGGAATGAAGGAACGATCGACAGCATGGTTGTGAAATTTGGAGATGTGTGGGGTCTGAAAAAAACGACTAATCCCAACTTCCGCGACGGGGTAAATCCCCATATCTGGTCCTATGGAAAGGAGATCGGCTGGTATGTATATCAGCCCGGAAAAGAGGATTATAAAGTACTCAGTGAAGCGGTAAAGACCTATCTGCAAGTGTTTCAGGAACCGGAGGAAGCTATGCAAATGGGACAGAAGATGTGTTAAGGGGAGGTGGTTAAAACTTGTTTATCTGGGATTTTGTTGCAGACACGGTTCTGGGACAGATCATTGACTGGCTGTATGGTCAGATTGTTGGATTTCTGGGGGATTTTTTCATGCAGATGGGAAGCATGGGGGCTGAACTGTTCGAAATGAGCTGGGTACAGTCTGTTGTGCTTCTTTTTATTATCTGGCATGGGCACTTTATGTGACGGGAATCGTAGTGGCAGCCTTTGAATGCGGAATTGAATATCAGAATGGCAGGGGAAGCATACGCGATACTGCCCTGAATGTAATCAAGGGATTCCTGGCAGCCAGCCTGTTTACGACTGTTCCAGTGGAGCTTTATAAGCTCAGTACTTCACTTCAGGGAGTTTTACAGCTGGTATTACAGGATTGGGAGAAGATATTGGGACAGTTGCGGCAGGGATTGTGCAGTCTCTTCAGGATGCTGCTACCTGGCAAGAAGCTGCTATATCTGGAGTTTTTGGTGGAATCAAGTATCAGCAGCCCGATTTTTATGATCTTTCTCTTGATCCTCATGGGTTATGCGGTAATCAAAGTGTTCTTTGCGAACTTAAAACGGGGCGGGATCCTTCTGATCCAGATTGCAGTAGGGAGCCTTTATTTATTCAGTGTGCCAAGGGGATATATTGATGGATTTGTTGGCTGGTGCAAGCAGGTAATCGGTCTGTGCCTGACCGCATTTTTACAGGCGACGGTCCTGATCGCAGGTCTGATGGTCGTTAAGGATCAGGCACTGCTTGGTCTGGGGACTTATGTTATCGGCAGGTCAGATTCCTCGGATTGCGGGGCAGTTTGGGTTGGAAACGGGAACCAAAGCAAATGTGATGGGAGCAGTCTATGCAGCGCAGGGAGCTATGAACCTAACAAGGACGGTTGTGCAAGTGGTTTCTAAGTAGAGAGGACGGTGAAGGATGGAACGCAACAAACTGGTGTATATTGCATCTCCGTATTCTGGAGATGTTGAGCGGAATGTAGCATTTGCAAAGGCAGCCTGTCGTTATGCCATGAACCAGGGGGTTACGCCAATTGCCTCCCATCTGCTATATCCGCAGATGCTGGATGATGGAGTCCCAGAAGAGAGGAAGCTGGGAACAGATATGGGGCTTTCGGATTTTGAAGGTGTGTGAGGAAGTCTGGGTGTGTGGAAGTGAACTGTCTTCAGGAATGGAACAGGAAATCCGTACAGCAAGGCAGCTTCAGATTCCGCTTAGACGGGTCAGCGAACAGGAGATTGGATGGGAACTATGTGAAGCACCGATACAAAAGGGAATGGAGATGGGCGGATGATGACACTGGGGAGCCTGTTTGACGGGATTGGAGGATTCCCTTTGGCGGCAGTTCACTGTGGAGGTGTGCCGGTATGGGCCAGTGAGATAGAACCGTTTCCCATGAGGGTAACCAAACTCCGGTTTCCAGATATGATCCATGTAGGGGACATTACAAAACTGGATGGAGCAAAATTGCCGCCTGTGGATGTAATCTGCGGAGGCAGCCCCCTGTCAGGATTTGTCAGTAGCCGGATTACGGAAAGGATTGGCAGGGGGGAGCGCCCGGTCTGTTTATGGACCAGGTACGCATAGTAAAGGAGATGAGAGCAGAGGATGAAAGACGAGGGGTATCAGATGACTTTATTCGACCTCGATACCTCGTTTGGGAAAATGTCCCTGGAGCATTCAGCTCCGCAAATGGAGAAGATTTCCGGGCGGTCATCGAGGAGATTGTCCATATCAAGGACAGTACCTGTCATGTGCCTCGACCTGACACCGGGCGCTGGGAATCTGCTGGGGCTGCCATTTTGGGAGATCAATTCAGCCTGGCTTGAGAGTCTTGGATGCTCAATACTGGGGAGTCGCCCAGCGCCGCCGTAGAATCTTCCTTGTCGCAGATTTTTGGAGGACTCACCGCACCAAAGATATTATTTGAGCAGGAACGCCTGCCTGGGGATCCTGCGGGAGGGCCAAGATCAGGGGAAAGGAGTTACCGCCGCAGCTGGAAACAGCCTGCGGATTCAGGCGGGAGTAGAGTAGCAGAGGAAAACAGGTGGATATTTTTGCGTTTCATATTAATCAGAGGGAAGAAACGATCAACCTCAACGGAATATCCGGAGCTTTGATGGCAACGACCAATATGCAGATGCAGACCTTTGTGGCAGAGGGGATGAGGAAGTTTGAAAGTGCAGAAAAAGAAGAAGAGTGTCTGTGCCTCAATGACCAAGGAGGAGAGCGTATGGATGTTTCTGGTCGATGTAACAGCAACCTTGCGGGCAGGGATGAGTGGTCATCCGCCTCTGGTGATGGGCATCCAGCAGGGGAGTGCTGGGACAGAGGAAACCCGGATCCAGCTCTTACAGAGGAGGCAGAAACTGGCGGGAACAATCAGCAGATTCTGTTTGAGAATCACGGATTGATGCCAGATATACAGGTCCGCATGAGGTGGCTCCTACCATGTCAGCCCGGTATGGAACAGGAGGAAACAATGTCCCACTGGTCTCAGATATGCCGGAGAGTTATTGTATTGCCGGAAATATCATTGATCGGGAAGTACAAAATGGAGGAAATGGTCTGGGATGCCAGCCGGATATATCCTATACTCTTACGAGCGCAGACCGTCATGCAGTGTTCAGCCGCCAGAGAAGTGATGAATTTCTGCAAAATCGGGTAACAGCGACTCAGAGCGCCAGACAGCATAAGGATGCTACGGATCTGGTGTGTGAGCCGTATCAGAATACGGTAGGAACCATTGAATATACAGATCATAAGGGGATTAATAATCAATATGTCAGCGAAAATAAATGTATTGTTGAGAACCGGAAACTGATCCGGAGGCTGACGCCTTTGGAGTGTGAACGGCTCCAGGGCTTTCCGGATCACTGGACAGATATCCCTGGTGCCTCGGACAGTGCCCGTTACAAAGCTCTTGGGAAATAGCGTAGCGATACCGTGTGTGGATTTTGTTCTCCGTGGTATCGCTTATTTTTGCGGAAGATGAAGGAGGAGAAAGAACCATAAGATTGGTAGTTCTGCTTCCGTTTTCAGGTAATCTTTGTTGGGTATCGTCATAGCTATCTCATCTCTTTATGGATATACTTGGTCTTGTAAAAACGAGGAAAGGAGAGTCAAATGGAAGAGCGTAAGAAAAATTTATGCGCTATGATTCCAGAATCCCTGCATAAGAAAGTGCGGGAAGAACAGGAAGAATGGGGAATCAAGCTGAACGAGTATATGGAACGGATTCTAAAGACCACTTTGAGAAGGGAGAAAGAGAGATGGCAAACGGAACCAGGACACTGGCATTTCAGGTATCAGAGGAGTTTTTTCAGAGGTTAAAAATACCTCAAAAAGACAGGACAGAGCCAGAAAGAATTTGTGATCGGACTGATTGAAGATGTACTTTCGCAGGAAGAACATTTAGTATCTGGAGAGATACAGGAGACAGAGGGAAAGGCAGAACTTGAGGAAACTGAATAAGAGGAAGGATCGAACATACCGCCGGCAGAGCGTCATCATGCCGGCGGTTATTATTTGGAGGTGATCGGTTGTATATTTATCCGGACCATTTGAAATCAAAAAGCAACACTTTGGTTATGGCAGCTTCGGGACATTGGGATTCTTGGTATTTGCGGATTGGTCTCCATTTTAGCAGCTACGCAGGCGGGATTTATGTTCCCTTGTGTTCTGACAGGGGTATATGGATTTCTGACGATCCGCTTTGAAGATACCAGCATTCTGGATTTTATCCGGTATGCCTGTGCGTATTTTTTTATGCGTCAGCAATTTTTTGAGTGGAGGTATGAATGAGCAGGGAGAAAAGAAAAGCGAAAAAAGAGGCAGAGAAGCGCCTCTCCACACGGCAGTTCATTGGTGCAAAGGAGATTACAGACTACAGTCTGGTGACCTACGGACAGGGGAGCTGGTGTATTTTATTGTAAAACCAACGAATATTTCTGTTTTGTCCGAATCTAGTGTCGGGGCAAGAATCTATGCTCTTATGACTGTACTAAAAGGAGTGGCAGAGATTGAGATGCTGTGTCTAAACAGCAGGGAAAGCTTTGAAGACAACAAGCGGTTTCTGAAAAGTCAGATGGAGCAGGAAGAGAATCCAGTCATACGCCGTCTTTTTGGAACAGGATCAGACCCATCTGGACCGGATTCAGGTGCAGATGGCGACAGCCCGTGAATTTCTGATTATGCTACGGTTAAAAAGATGAAAAGGAATCGGATATTTTTCCGTACCTTTCCAGGATTGAAAAATCCCTGAAGGAACAGAGTTTTTCTGTTAAACGGGCAGATCAACGAGGACATCAAGCGTATCCTGGCTGTTTACTATGAGCAGAACGTGACCACAGAGAAGTTTGAAGACTTTGACGGGGAGCGATGGATCATACCAGAGATTTAGAGTGAGGAGGAGATGACTTGAAAAAGGAAGAATAGCAGTTGATGACAGGGAAGATAATGTGCGTATCCAGGAATTTCTGGATATGATCGCCCCTGTCTGTCATTAAATTTTGAAACAGATCATTTTATTTGCGGTAACACCTATCGTTGTGTCTGGGCACTGCGGGAGTACCCGACTGCTACGGAAGAGCAGGCAATTCTCTCACATTTAGGGAGAAAGATGGTGTAACCTTGCGGATCTATACCCGTCATGTGACACCGTTGAGAGCGGAAGATCATCAGTAATGCAGCCAACAAAAACCGGATGGATCGGAGCAATACCAGTGATTTACAGCAGACTGTTCTGGCTGAAAGTAATTTACAGGATGTAACTACCATCGTAGCCCAGATGCACCGCAACCGAGAACCCCTCCTCCATACGGCAGTATATCTGGAGTTGTGTGCCCATGATCTGGAGCATTTGAAGCTTCTTCAGACAGAAGTACTAACGGAACTGATCCGATCAAAATTGAATGTAGACCGACTGATCCTCCGGCAACAACAGGGGGTTCCGGTGTGTAATGCCAAGCGGTTATAACCTGTTTAAGGATCAGTTTGAGAGAGTGCTTCCGGCCAGCAGTGTGGCGAATCTGTATCCCTTTAACTATTCAGGAAAGACGGATCCTCACGGGTTCTATATTGGGAGAGATAAATTTGGGAGTAATGTACTGGTGGATTTTAACCGGAGAGCAGATGATAAGACGAATGCCAATATCCTGATTCTGGGAAACAGCGGACAGGGAAAAGCTATCTGCTTAAATTGCTGCTGACGAATTTAAGGGAGTCCGGAATGCATATCTGCGCTCTGGATCCGGAAATGGAGTATGAAGATCTGACCAATAATCTGGGAGGGTGTTTTATCGACTTAATGAGTGGGGAGTTCATTATCAACCCTCTGGAACCGAAAACCTGGGACGAAGCGGGAAGCCCGGAGGATCTGGATGCACCTCAGACTTTTCGCATCCGGTCCAGATTATCCCAGCATATCAGTTTCTTAAAGGACTTTTTCCGAAGCTACAAGGATTTTTCCGACAGGGAAATCGATGTGATTGAGATCATGCTGCAGAAGTTATATACCAGATGGGGATTACAGATGAAAGTGATTTTGAATGCCTGGCTGCGGAGGATTACCCAGTTCTCTCCGATCTTTATGCGTTCATTGAGGAAGAATATCAGGGATTTGACGAAAACAGAAGACAGCTTTATACAGCAGAAATGCTTCAGAGTATTCTTCTTGGGCTGAATTCTATGTGTGTGGGAGCTGAGAGCAAGTTCTTTAATGGACATACCAATATCACCGATGATGGCTTCATTACCTTTGGGGTAAAGGACTGTTACAGGCCAGCAGGAGCCTTAAAAATGCATTGCTTTTTAATGCTTTCGTTTATGAGCGATGTTCTTTTGACACAAGGCAATACGGCAGCCAGTCTGGATGAGTTTTATCTGTTCCTTTCCAACCTGACTGCAGTAGAGTATGTTAGAAATTTTATGAAGCGTGTGAGAAAAAAAAGATTCTGCAGTTATCATAGCCAGCCAGAACCTAGAGGATTTTAATCTGGATGGCGTGAGGGAGTATACCAAGCCGCTGTTTTCCATCCCGACGCATCAGTTTCTGTTCAATGCGGGGAGCATTGATGCCAAGTTTTATACGGATACCCTGCAGCTGGAGGATAGTGAGTATAACCTGATCCGGTATCCACAACGGGGAGTTTGCCTGTATAAATGTGGAAATGAGCGATATAACTTAATGGTAAATGCCCCGGAACACAAAGCCAGACTGTTCGGAAAGGCAGGAGGACGCTAAAAGGGAGACTATGAATGGAGTTAAAGGAGCAGAAATTTGGCATTGAGATTGAGATGACCGGCATTACCCGTGCGGAAAGCGGCTGAAGTAACGGCAGAGTATTTTGGAACTAGAGTCAAATATCTGGGAACCTATTACGATACCTATGCAGCCATTGACACGGAGGGGCGGCAGTGGAAATTTATGAGTGATGGGAGTATAACAGCGCAGAAAAAATCGAATGGGAGAAAGATCAATGCAGGAGAGAATATCAGACGGAGATGGTAAGTCCCATCTGTCGCTATGAGGATATTGTGACATTCAGGAGATCATCCGGAAGCTGAAAGAGCATGGGGCACTGACGAATGGAAGCTGCGGTATCCATGTGCATATCAATGCGGGAACCGTTTGATGCCAGAACCCTTCGTAATATCACTAATATCATGGCAGCGAAGGAAGACTTGATCTATAAAGCGCTTGGGGGTGTCTGTGGAAAGGCAGCATCGGTGGTGTCAGCCAGTAGACACACGATTTTTGGACGAATTAAACAGGAGAAAACCTAGAAGTATGGAAGCTGTAGAGCGGATCTGGTACAACGGAGGAGAGTCGGAGGAATAAGCATTATGATGATAGCCGCTATCATTGTCTGAATCTCCATTCGGTTTTCCAGAAAGGGACGGTTGAATTCCGGCTGTTCAACGGGACGCTCCATGCAGGGAAGATCAAGGCGTATATCCAGTTTTGTCTGGCGATTGGCGCCCAAGCGCTGAATCAGTCCTGCGCCAGCAGAAGAAAAACTCAGACCAGCAATGAGAAGTATACATTCCGCACTTGGCTTTTACGGCTAGGATTAAATGGGGAAGAATTCGCCACAGCTCGTCAGCATCTGCTGGCAAATCTGCCGGGCTGTATTGCCTGGAAGGATCCGGCTCAGGCGGAAGCACAAAAGGAAAGAATGCGACAGAAGCGGGAGAAGGAATTGGCAGAACGGATCCAGAGACAGGAAACCATTCATCCAATTGAGGAATTAGAATCAGCTGGGGAAGCACAGGAATCCCCGGCTTTTTGTATCGAATGTGACAGGAGGAAGCAAATTGAAGGGAAAACAAAGACTTTATATTGCCTATGGGAGCAATCTGAATCTGGAGCAGATGGCATTTCGTTGTCCGACTGCGAAGGTAGTAGGAAAGAGTGAATTAAAGGATTACGAACTGTTATTTCGGGGAGGCCGCAGGGGAGCTGTGGCAACCGTAGAACCTAAAGCAGGGAGTACTGTGCCGGTACTGGTCTGGGAGATTCAGAAGAAAGACGAGGCATCGCTGGATCTTTATGAAGGGTATCCGAATTTCTATAATAAGCAGATGATGGAGATGGAAGTGGATGGAAAAAATTGTTCCGGCCATGGTTTATGTGATGACACCAGGGCATTCATTTGGAATTCCCTCTGACCATTATGCCAATGTAATCTGGCAAGGGTACGAAACGGCAGGGGTTTGAAACCCAGTTTCTGGAGGACGCAATCGAACATGCTTATCAGCTTGTACAGAAACAGGAAAAGAGGGAGACTTCTATCAGCAGAGCCTGTTTCATATGGGTGGCTATGATGGAATGAAATAAATCCTGATGCGTCAGATGAATATCTCGATAAAAAGTGTGGAAGGAGTGATTTTATGGCCGTCTCAGCTGCCGCTGTGACAGCAAAACTGGTAGCGCTTACCCTATCTGACCGGAATGGGCGGACTGTGGTTTTTTCTGTTATTGCAGCATTAGTGACCCCTGTTATTTTAATTGCCACCATGATTATGTGCACGCTTTCTGGGACTGTAGACCATAACATTTCTGCTGTCCAGCTGTCCTTTCATGGAGGGTATTTGTCCTCAAAGGTGCCAGCAGAGTATCGGATGTACATCGAAAATATGCAGGACAGTTTTGAAAAACTGGATGGGGTGTTAAATGAAATTAATGGTATGGCAGAAGCCGAAGAAGTAGATCCCTACCAGGTAAAAGCGATTTTTTATGCCCTGTTTTTTTGGTAAGGAGCACCCTCGGATGGATGAGGGGGACTATCGGGCATTCGCAGATTGTTTTGTAGAGTATGAGGAGAGGGAGGATGAAGAGGGAGAAAACTATACAGTTGCAATTCCAATCCAAAGCCTAAATATGGTCTACGGAAATCTTGTTGCAGAATTAAACCAGGAGGTTTCTCTGGAAGATAAAACGAATGTACAGCGCATCTATATGCTGGCAAAATACGGTGTGAGTGTACCAGGTGGAAACGGTCTTCCTCCCGGACAGGCTATGGGAGATGGGAGTTTTTCCGCGCTGATGGCAGAGGCAACCCGTTATATTGGTTATTCCTATGTATGGGGCGGTAGTTCTCCAGACACCAGTTTCGACTGCAGTGGATATATCTGTTGGGTCTACACGAGATCGGGGTGTATCACCTTTCCCGAACAACAGCTCAGGGATTTATGACCAGTGTGCGGTGTGTCAAGAGAGGAAGCTAGACCCGGAGATCTGGTGTTTTTACGGGAACTTATGCATCTGCGGGGGCGGTCAGCCATGTGGGGATTTATGTTGGAGGCTCTAGGATGCTGCATTGTGGTTCGCCTATTGGCTATGCGGACCTTACTTCTCCTTACTGGAACAGCCATCTGTATGCTTTGGAAGGCTGGCAACTATTCGGAATGAGGCAGCTAAAAATGAAAATTTGTGCAGATTTGCCTGGACAGTTTATGGATATGTGATATCGACTTTTTAGAAAAAAGTTCGGTATTGTGTGTGGCTGAAAGGAGGAAGTAACCGATGGATGAGAGTATGGATCAGTTAAATCAGGTAATCGAAGAACGAGTTCTGGAGCTGAAGAGAAAAAGTGAAGAGGACAAGGTTACCGCTTATTGCACAGAGACCAAGGAACATGTCCTCCGCATGGATCGAATTCTCAATAGCCTTTCAGAGGATGACCGGCAATGGTTGGATGACCAGCTTATGGCTAAAATGGATATACCGGAACAGGAGCGTTTGAGGTATTATAAGGCAGGTCTTGCAGATGCCATTGAACTAATCCATTATTTAAGAACCTGATGAAACGAGATCGGGCGGCTGTGTGAGCAGCCGCCTGATTTGCTTTCTGAAAAAAAAGGAGATTTGAAATGAGAAATACTACGATCAATGTCAGTTTTAACACAGAAAAATTGGATGCGTTAAAGTTCCACATGGAAAAAAGGGACACCGATCTTCAGGGGGGAATTAAATGATACAGTACAGAAACTGTATGAAAAATATGTCCCGCAGGCTACCCGTGAATATATTGATGACAAGGTGGCAAGAGAAATATCCACCAGAGAACGTACCCGTAGAGCTGATCGGACTGCAAGACGGGAGGAGTCCCAGCTGGAAGAATCAGAAATCGTATGATAACCAGAAAAAGAAAACGGAATCCCCAGTCATCCATGACATCCCCGTGTAGCCCCCTGTGTGCCCCTGTGTCGGGCTTTGGACAGCTAGGTGGCATCGTGGTACCCATACGAGGACTTTAAGCGGTGTTGGGCAAATGTGAGAGAAGGTTATGGAAACAGCAAGAACACGGGGGATACGGGATTCCTGAGTGGTTGGCAGGGTCGAAACGTGTGCAGGTTAAAGGGGGTATGCTGCTTTTGGCAGCCTACCCCTGGAAAACACCGACCGGCAAAGCCGTTCGGGAAATCTGGTTTGAATACTTTTGGAAAAGGCGGTCGAAAGAATGGTGCTGGATTTTTGAAAGTGGCAGGATTTTGGAGGAAATGAGAGAGAGTTTGTGAATACCTGGTAAGGAGGGAACGATGGGGAGCGAAAATGCGAAAGTCCGTGTTGGGATTTATATCGAAAAAGCTATATTAGAACAGGCAGACGGGTTGTTGGAGACTGCCAATGTGCGTTCCAGAAACGAATTTGTAGCAGAAGCGCTTAAATTCTATATGGGATATCTTCTTGCAGGAAAAGCAGAAAATTATTTTTTGCAGTCACTGGCTTCTGTGCTTACGGGAACCGTTCAGGATAGTGAGAACCGTCTGGCCAGGATGGACTTTAAGATAGCAGTGGAATTGTCCAAGCTCTCACAGGTAATTGCCTACACCCATGATGTGGATGAAGAATCTTTAAACAGGCTGCACGTAAAATGTGTTGATGAAGTGAGACGGATCAATGGAACTGTGAAGTTTGAAGATGCGTATCATTATCAAAAGCGGGATGTGTAGATATTGTTGGAAAGGAAACGATGGAAAGAGAATTTATTTGTACTTCCCTCTAGTTGTGTGATGAATTTTCAGAAGAGATAAAAAATAGATTTGTCCTTTACGATGCAATAACTCATCGATTATAATATACTAAGAAATGAATGAGGTGTAGAATTTTGAATGAGAGAGAACAAATCATTCAACTATGGTTCAAAATGTGGCTTACACAACAGGATCTTGGTATGGATGACATTTTTGCGGAAGACGTGATTTATACTGAAAGCTGGAGTCCAAAATATAATAACCGTCAAGTTGTAAAACATTGGTTTAATGAATGGAATACTCGTGGCAAGGTGATGGAGTGGAAGATCAAGCAGTTCTTTCATAAAGATAACCAGACGGTTGTAGAGTGGTATTTTAAAAATGAAATGAATAATGGGAATATAGAGGAATTTGACGGAATGTCCTTGATTGTATGGACAGCAGATAATAAAATAAAATCATTAAAGGAGTTTGATGTAACTTAAACAATTATAATCCTTATGAGGATAGTGATATGCCTAAATTTAGAGATGAAAAGACTAGTTGGTTTTAATCAGAAACAGAAAAATTATATGTGTTAATCTGGCCGAGGAGGCTTGATTATAAAAGTAAAGATAAAAACGCAACGTATGCAGTGATGCATACCAGAGCCGGTAGGTAGCCCGGCCGTCCTGTATATCAGGGTAAGTAACCTGCCCCTCCGGGTTGTCCATTCTTTGCTCATTTCAATCATTAAGGAGGATTGCCATGAGTATAAGGACAGGCATGCTGACAGTGTTTTTGAGGAACCATTTTGGGTAGGTATTTTGAGAGAGTTGAAAATGGGAACCTTTCCGTTTCAAAGTAACATTTGGAACTGATCCAAAGGACTATGAGATGTGGGAGTTTGTGCTAAAGGAATATGATCGTTTGCAATTTAGTCCATCTGTGGAGGTTACTGAAAGGAACTAACAAAAAACCCAAAGAAGCTCCAGCGTGAAATTCATAAACAAATGTTGATAGGGGCACTGGAACAAAATCTCAGCAAGCACTAAAGCTGCAGCAGGAACAAAGGAAACAGCAGCGTAAGTCTAAAAGCCGGGAAGACAAATTGGCAGAAGAGAAAAAAATGTTTGATTTAAAACAAAAAAAAAGAAAAAAGAGAAACATCGAGGGCATTAAGAATGTAATGTATTCTTACACAAAATTTGGTTTGAGGTAAACGATGGCATCAAGTAAAAATTATTTACAATTTGTTTTAGAGCAGCTGTCCGAGTTGGATGAAATTACATATCGGACTATGATGGGAGAATTTATTATTTATTATCGTGGCAAGATTATAGGAGGCATTTATGATGACAGACTGCTTGTAAAACCCACAAAGTCAGCAATTGCCTCATATGACAGATCCGGTATATGAAGTACCTTATGAGGGAGCAAAGAGATGCTGCTGGTAGAGGAGGTTGATCAGAAAGAATTTTTTGACAGGACTGTTCCACGCGATGTATGATGAAACTGCCGCCGCCCAAACCCAAAAAGAAAAAAATAGGTATTGCGAAGGGAAAACAAATAAATGGACAAGGCAATTTTGTATATACATGGTAAAGGTGGAAACTGAAAGAGGCAGAGTATTATAAAGCGCTCTTTGAAGAATATGATGTAATTGGTTTTGACTATTCCTCACAGTTACCTTGGGAAGCGAAAAAGAGTTCCCCAGATTGTTTGATAACCTATGCGGAACATATGAAACAGTAACAGTGATTGCGAACAGCATTGGTGCTTTCTTTTGCTATGAGTGCTTTGGCAGACAGCAAAATAGAGAAGGCATACTTTATTTCTCCGGTTGTAGATATGGAAAGATTGATTCGGAATATGATGCAGTGGGCGAATGTGACCGAAGATGATTTGCAGAAACAGAAAGAAATCCCGACATCCTTTGGGGAAACACTTTCCTGGGCTTATCTTTTGTTATGTGAGGGAGCATCCTGTTACCTGGACTGTTCCAACGCACATTCTGTATGGAGAAAAGGATAACTTGACATCGTATGAAACAATAGCTGAGTTTGCAGATAGAATCGGAGCAACACTTACAGTTATGGAAAACGGGGAGCACTGGTTTCATACGAAAGAGCAGATGGACTTTCTTTCTGACTGGATCAAGCAATGTACATGATATGTTCAAATGTTGAAACTATGTAACGGAAGAAGATGTGATAAAATGTAAAAGGAGCCATGGTGTGTGATAAGCCATAGGTTCCTTTTTGTTTTCTAAAAGGAGTAACATGCCAAAACTTATTTTTACTTCCCGATATTTAAAAGATGCAAAGCCATCTCAGAAGGAAAATTATGTCCATTACATTGGAACGCGGAAAGGGGTAGAGAAAATTGATACAAGTAAAAAGCACCTCCCAGCAACGGTGAGTCAAAAAAGAAGTTAGTGCATCAGCTCCTGCAGGATTTTCCGGCGACAAAAGAAATGCTGGAGTATGAAGATTATCAAAGAAAACCAACAATCGAAAATGCCTCGGAATTTATTTCCTGTGTATTGGAACAAAATCTTGATATAGCAGCGACGCGAAAAATTATGTGGATTATCTAGCGCATCGTCCCCGTGTAGAAAAGATTGGTGAGCATGGTCTGTTTACAGATGAGGGAGAACCGGTGGTTCTTGGACAGGTGCAGAATCAGGTGGCGGAGCACAAAGGGAATTGTGTGGACGCATGTGATTTCCCTTCGGCGCGAGGATGCGGCCCGGTTAGGGTACGACAGTGCTGTTCAGTGGATGGCATTGCTGCGTTCCAAACGGGCAATGCTGTGTAAGCATATGAAAATTGACAGCGCCAATCTGAAATGGTACGCTGCATTTCATAATGAAAGCCATCATCCCCATGTTCATCTATTGGTGTACTCAGTAAAAGATGGAGAAGGGTATCTGACAAAGCAGTCGATTGAGGCCATGCGTTCTGAGCTGGCGCATGATATTTTCCGTCAGGATTTTGCAAATATTTATGAGGAACAGGCGCAGTCTCGTATGGATTTAAAGGAACGGTCGGAAGTTGTAATGAAGACATGGATAGATGAAATACGGGCGGGGACGCTTAAGAGTTCGGAAATTGAAACCAGTATGATGCAGCTTTCTAAACGGCTGCAGAATACAGGCGGGAAAAAAGGTTTATGGCTACCTGAAGAGAGATGTGAAGGATCTGGTCGATCACATCGTAGACGAGCTGGAGAAAGATGACCGGGTGTCTGCCCTGTACCGGGAATGGGGGCTATGGCAGGATGAGATTGTGAAGACCTACCGAAAACAGACGGAAGAATTACCGCCTTTATCAAAACAGCCTAAATTAAAAAGTATCAAAATATGGTGATTGCAGAAGCATTAAGGCTTGGCAGTCATCATTTTTGTTTGAAGAGAATGAAGATGGATACCAGAGCCAAAGGACGATTTTTTTTATACAAGAACCAGATCCGGTAGCAGAGCTGACAAGGGAACTAGATTCGGACTATGCGGAGGAGGAACTTAAGCAAGAGCTTTTTTCCTAATGGCAGAAAAGGAAAATCCAGTTCCAACTGGTGGACAGATGGATATATACAGGCTAGGAATTATTTGTATGGCAGCGATTCTACATTGCAGGATTTTGAAAAGGCATATCAGAAGTTCCTTCAGGAAGCAGAGCAGGGGAATGGGTTTGCCATGCACGACCTTGGTCGAATGTTTGCGGATGGCTTGGGACGGGATGCGGATGTGGGGCTGGCACAGAAATGGTATGAGAAGGCATTGGAAGCATTTCTTGTAAGAGAAGAATCCGTAAAAAGAAAAAGAAGAAACCCTATCTGCAATATCGTATTGGGAAAATGTATGCTTCTGGTTTGGGATCAGAACAAAATTATGAAAAAGCGGCACACTGGTTTTCTCAGGCGGCTGCAATGGATCATAAAGTATGCCCAGTATTCTCTGGCTGGGCTTTACCGGCGGGGCCGGGGGGTGGAGCAAAATAATATACGGGCGTTTTCTCTATATATGAGTTCAGCAGAGCAGGGGAATCCTTATGCCAGCCTGGAACTGGCGAAGATGTATAGGGATGGTTTTGGTACAGAGCCGGATTTACAGCAGGCAGAGTGGAGATTTCAGAATGCGTATTCCGGTTTTTGTGGTTCTGGAAGAAAAAGTCATGATGATAAACTCCAGTACCGGATTGGTCAGATGCTTCATACTGGAACGGGAACCAGCAAAGATGATGAGGGGGGGCCAGGTATTGGGAAAAGTCCTCTGCAAAGCTGGGGGAATATCAATGCTCAGTATGCACTTGGAACACTCTGGCTGGCGGGAAGTGGGAGACAGCGCCAGGCAGTGGAATGGCTTAAAAGCAGCAAATGCAGAGCACTCAGCCGCCCAGTATGTGTTAGGGGAAATTATACCAGGATGGTGTGTATTTTAATAAAGATATGGATCAGGCCATGAAATGGTTCCGCTCTGCAGCAGAACTTGAAATGAATATGCTGCATATCGGATGGGATGTTTGTTGCTTTTGGGGGAGGAAATACCGAAGGATGTGGAAGCGGCTGTGAAGTGGCTCAGCCTGTCAGCGGAAAAAGGAAATCCATATGCGCAGTATCGGCTTGGAATGCTATATCTCAAGGGGAAGAGTTTTCTCCTCAAGTGGAAGTGGCAATGAAATGGCTTCAACAGGCAGCGGAGCAGAAAATGAATGGGCCTTTTATCAGTTGGGAAGTTATATCTTTCAGGAGAACATGTAACGAAAAATGTGGAAACAGCAGTACATTACCTAGGACTATGTGCGGAAAAAAGGAAACCAGTATGCTCAGTATGTGTTGGGAAAGTTATATCTCTGTGGCAGAGATGTTTCCCGTGATCAGGGAAAAGGCAGTGGAATATCTGACAGCATCGGCAGAACAAGGAAATTTGTATGCCAGTTTTTACTGGAACATCTGGATGCATATCAGGATCCGTCCATGTTTCTGGCAGCAACCAGGCTGCTTCATCATCTGGAAAAGCTGTTTTGCGAAGAAGTACAGAGACCAATGGAAATGAAGCGGTATCAGATTGACCGGAAACGACGCAGGAAACTGTCAGAGAAAAAGCAGGCTCAAGGACATCATAGGGATGATCAGGAGCCGGCACAAGGTATTTATTGACGAAGGAGGATGGCATGGGAGAATTTGTTTATTTTACGGAAGAACAGAAACAGAGGGCCAATGCGGTGGATCTGGAAGATTTTCTTTCCAGGCAGGGGGAAAAGCTGCTTCGTTCTGGAAGAGAAAAGCGCCTGGCCAGTGATCACAGTATTACAGTGAGGGAAATCGATGGTATGATCACGCGACAGAAAAGGAGGCTGTGCCATTGACTTTGTGCGGATGTTTTATAACCAGAGCTTTCCGGATGCAGTTACAATGCTGCTTGGTGGAGAACAGGGAGTTGCATACCGGGAAAGCGTGAATCAGCAACTAGAACCGAAAAAGCCATTTGTACTTCCAGAGGCGAACCAGACCATGCACCGTGCTTTTGCGTATCTGATAAAGACAAGGTGTGTGGATCCTAAAGTAGTATCTGTATTTGCAGGAAAACACATGATTTATGAAGATGTTAAATATCATAATGTTGTGTTTGTGGGTTTTGATTCAGATGGAATCCCACGCCATGCACATAAAAGGGGAACCTGTCAGAAGGGACAACCATTTAAGGGGAATGTAGAAGGATGTGATCCAAGGTACAGTTTTCGTTGGGTTGGGAAGAGTAATACCGTGTATGTATTTGAGGCACCGATTGATATGCTGTCTTTTATTTCCATGTATCAAAAAGGGGTGGATGGATCATAGTTATGTGGCACTCTGTGGGGTGGCAGAACATGCGTTGATGCAGCTTTTGAATGATGCACCGCACATCTCCCAAATTGCTTTATGTCTGGATCATGATAAGGCGGGAATCCAGGCAAGGGAACGGATAAAGAAAAACCTGTCTGAGCGGGGGGATACCATATGGTATTCTCGCTTTTTTCAAATCTTAAGGATTGGAATGAGGATCTTCAAGAGCTGAAGAAGCCACCGCCGGAATATATGAACAGACAGCAGACAGTTATACAGATGATGTGAGAGGAGGGGAGTAGGATACAGGGAGTCATTATATTTATTTGTATAGGTTTGGGGATGTTCGCTGTAATCGGCAGTCTGGTAATGATATCAAATCATTATACCTTAAACGGAATTAAATCGAGAACGGTAGGAGACGGGCAGTATGGAACTGCACGGTTTGCAACGGAAAAGGAAATACGGGAAACGTATGCTCATGTACCATATGAACCGGAACAATGGAGAGCAGGAAAGCATCTACCAAAAGAGCAGGGGCTGGTAGTTGGATGCAAAAAGAAAGGAAATTCCATTTCAGCACTGGTAGACAGTGGAGATATTCACTGTCTCATGATCGGGGCAGCAGGAGTGGGTAAGACCGCAAACTTCTTATACCCCTAATATCGAATATGCCTGTGCTTCTGGAATGAGTTTCCTCACCACAGACACGAAGGGCGATCTGTTTCGTAATTATGCAGGTATAGCCAAGGAATATTATGGCTATCGGATTTCCATTCTGGATTTACGAAATCCCACCCGTTCTGATGGCAACAATATCCTGACGCTGGTTAATAAATACATGGATGAGTATTTAAAGAATCCTGAAAATCTGGCAGCAAAGGCAAGAGCAGAGAAGTATGCGAAAATTACAGCTAAAACCATCATCTGCTCTGAAGGGGCTTCTGCCAGCAGTTATGGACAAAATGCTTTTTTCTATGATGCAGCAGAAGGTTTGCTGACTTCTGTGATTCTGTTGATTGCAGAGTATTGCCCGCCAGAGAAACGCCACATTATTTCGGTGTTCAAGCTGATCCAGGATCTTCTGGCTCCATCTCCCGTGAAGAACCGGAGCCTGTTCCAGCTACTTATGGATAAGTTGCCACCTACTCACAAGGCGAAGTGGTTTGCAGGAGCAGCTTTAAATTCTGCGGATCAGGCAATGGCCTCTGTGCTATCCACAACCATGTCCAGATTGAATGCGTTTCTGGATTCTGAAATGGAACAGATCCTGTGCTTTGAGAGTACTTTGGACACGGAAACATTCTGTAGGGAAAAGTCAGCAATTTTTATTGTGCTGCCGGAAGAAGATAACACGAAGTATTTTATGGTATCCCTGTTTTTACAAGCAGCTTTACCGGGAAATGTTGACGATTGCAGATGAACATGGAGGAAAGCTACCCAACAGAGTCATGATGTTTGCGGATGAAATCGGAACCATACCAAAAATTGAATCCATGGAGATGATGTTTTCCGCAGGCCGTTCCAGACGGATCAGCATGGTTCCTATCATTCAAAGCTTTGCGCAGTTGGAAAAGAATTATGGAAAAGAAGGTTCCAGTATTATCATCGATAACTGCCAGGATATTTTGTTTGGAGGTTTTGCACCAAACTCAGAGAGCGCAGAAATCTTATCAAAAGCATTGGGAAACAGAACAGTGTTGTCTGGTTCTATATCCAGAGGAAAAAATGACCCCCAGCCAGAGCCTGCAGATGATGAGCAGACCATTAATGGCGCCGGAGGAGTTAAAGACCTTGCCAAAAGGGAATTTCATTCTTGCTAAGACAGGGGTATGCCCTATGAAAACAAGACTTCCTTTGTTTTTAAATGGGGTATCCGGTTTGAGGAGGTTTATGAAGTCCCGGAACAGGCAGCAAGAGAGGTTGTATATGCTGACCGATTGAATTGGAGGAGGAAATAGTAAGGCGGTCTGATTTTGATGAGGAAGACTTATGGAGGGGATCTGTTGAAAGCGGAAAGTTGGAGGAGGCTTCGTTTTTTAGGGGAAAGGCTCATGGAGAGACAGGGAAGGAAAACAGCATAAGGCAGCTACTGAAGACCACCTCTTAGAACCGATTAGCAGAGAGGAGAACAGATGGCTTATTTTTCTAAAAATTTATTCTTCAGATCTGCCTCATCGGGCTAAAGCTGTGTATATGTATTTGAAGGATCGGAGTAATACAGACGGACAATGCTATCCTGCGATTGGCACTATCGCAAAGGAATTAAACCTATCACGGAGAACTGTAGAACGGGCGATTCAGGATCTGGTAAAGGCTGGGCTTATAAAAAAAGGAACAGAGGTGGCGTGAAAACGGAGGAAAAAGCAGTCTTTTATATACGCTGATAGACAGCAGCTAGAAGATACGCCACCAAGGGATCAGTTTGTTTTCTTGGTGGCATATGGGATATGGCAATATGACATATGAAGAGAAGGTATCACTTGAAGAACTATAATAATCAGAGAAAAAATTAGACAGTTATTTATAAAAAAAGAAGGTGAGTGTGAGGTTAATGCGTATCAATTTTGGTGGTGAATATAAAACAACTTAGGTAAGAAAAATATTCCGAATAAAACAATATGTGGTATAATAAAAGACAATGCTATGCGAATAAAAAGGGTGTTGCGATGAATCAATATATTGGACAGCAATTTGCTGCTTTAAGATACGAAAAAATATTTTGGTTGTTGAAGAAACTACATCTGCTGGTGGATGCGGCTCCTTCAACGGCTTCTTCATGTCCTGCGTCAGCCTGTCTTTATGACAGTGCGGCGTGGGGCTTTTTATTGCCTGAAAGGAGTATGAGAACATGAGTCTGAAATATACCTGCCCCAGCTGTGGAACCCCTTGGGCTATGAGGGATTGTGCTGGAAATGTAAGTGTGAGCAGGATCGGCAAGCTGCGCTGTCCTGGACGCCGGAACAAATCGCGAGAAGCAGAGAAACCTGATCCAGAACATCCAGAGGCTGGCTGACATGGAGGACCCAGAGTTCGCCGACTTCTGGCAGCTGCTTGGCTACCATGATGCCATCACCTCGGAGATTCAGCGAGTGGCACTGGCCGCAGAGGTGTTCTGGCCCTGTGAGATCTATTATCATGCTCCCGCCGATGTGCGGGATGGTCTGATCCATGCGCTGTTGTCCGCAGAATATTCCAGCGAGGCCTCCAACCTGATGAGTTGCCTTGCTATGCAGAGGAGATGACAAGGCAATGGAGACTCTGCTGGAGCTGGAGCGAAATCCCCGGCCCTGGCGCAAGGGCCTCTATGTGGACCCATCCAGCTATGCGCAAATCGGGGGCTGGACCTTCAACAAGGAGGGCCAGAAAATCCAACTCAACTTCGACACTTGCTATCCTATGGTCAAAGGAACCGCCGATGAGAAATCTCCCGTCCGCATTGGCCGGGCAAGGGAGGACACATGCCCCACTGTGGCGGGCGCATGGTGGACATGCTGGTATTGGACGGCCGGGATGAGCGGCTCCGGTTCCTGGGACTGGACGGCATTCTTGACCGCCACCTGCCCCCAGCTGTGTGGGATTTCTCAAAGGCCCCGCCTTCAACCGGTTCACCCTGGATGGCGGCGTGGAGGTCTTTCCCTCCGAGCTCTTTGACGGGGCGGAGAAAACGGATTGCTATGTCAGTCCCGAGGACTACAAGGCCCTCACGGAAAATCCCTTTGTGCTGGGCGAAGCGCCCGTGCCCCTGTTTTACGGTGCGGCCTGCGAGGATGTAAATACGGTGGGTGGCTTTGCCAACTGGGTGCAGGATGCGGAATATACTACCTGCCCCCACTGCGGAAAGCCCATGAAGTATCTGGCTCAGATCCAGTGGGATACGGTGTTTGATTGTGCGGAGGGCACGCTCTATGTGGAGTTCTGCTCGGACTGCCAGATCGTATCCATGCAGCACCAGCAGACCTGAGAGGAGACCTTGCCATGAGTTTACCAAAGCGTGACGGCGTACATGACCGCTACTATCTGATCCACAAGCCGGACACCTCCCCGGAGGTGCTGGCGGAGGCGGATCTCTGCATTCAGGATGTGCTGAACGGAACCGCTCGTGAAAATCACTCCGCCTACCCGACCGTGGTGCGAAATCACAACGGGACACCGTTTTCTTCCCGATCAACTGCTGGAGCGGTATCTGACCGGTCTGCCGTTGAAGGAATTTCCCTGCGATGTTGCTGTTTCCTATGCGATGCCATGCGGCGGCTGGTTGGCTGGGAAGAGATCCGCTATACATTGAGAAGTACATAGAAAAGCAGGTGCAGGAGCGGTTCTTCCTTGTGGGAGAGCGGGATGATGGCTTTACCGTCTTCCCGCCCTGTACAGTACTGCCAGAATTGCATCCGGAGGATGTGGATGAAGGTCTGCTGCGCTTTGCCTGCTATGTGGCGATCTGCCATACGGTGTATGGGCAGAGTTTTGAATCCCTCACCACTGAACACATCCTTGGCCTGATTTCCCAGATTCGTCCGAATATGGTGAAGGAACTGAAAACCAATGGCAGCGGCAAGCTGCCCCCTGACCTTCAAAAGCGAAAAACAAAGCACCTGACCGCCTCGGCCAACGATGCCTTTGCCACCATCCGCATTACCGCCGGGACTGCGGCGAGGGGGGCCTGTGAGGAGGCTCTCAGCTATCTGATTGAGATTTTTGGAGCAGCCGGGTTCCCCACAGCTACTCCATCGAGTTTCGCGGACCAGAGAAGATCTACCTGCCCATCCCCGGCCTGCCCAAGAAGGGTGTCCATCAGCTTTTTGCCTGTGCGGTGCGGTATCCCCTGTCTCCATGTCCGGATGGAGAATTATGCTCGGCTGGCCATGCAGGAGGACGAGTGGTACAACAACCTCTCTGATGAGTCCTGCGCCATGCCTGGCACCTTTGCCGTGTTTGCCCTGGGACTGGAAGGGCCGAAGTGGTGGCGGCTGGTGTGCGATTACCTGGACCGCTGTGACGACGAGCACTCTTCGCTCCAAGAAAAGTTCATCCACGCATTTTTAAAAAATATGGCTTTACCGCCCAGTCCCTGCCGGTGTTGGTCCACGGTGTCCAGTCCATGCAGAATCTGAAGCCCGCAAAAGGAGTTCCGCACCCTGATTGCCAATGAGGAGAGCCTGGATGCTCTGATGGAGATCAAAGGGCATCTGGAATATTACCTGCCGGAAGAATCCGGCAATGACAAAAGGGCGCTGGCCTACCTGTGGCGTGATGTGCTCTGGGCCATGGGGCAAGCCTTCCACGGCGGCGGAGAGAAATACCAGCAGGTATTTGCGTAAGGAGGAAGTAGAATGAACAGCGAACAAATTACAGCATTTTGCAAGAGCATTGGTACATTGCCTCGGTGCTCATCGGGGCCGTGATTTTAATTGGAGCGATCTGCAACTGGAACTGGCTCTGCGACCCCACCGGTACACGGGATGCCCATCGACACAGCAGAGGATACCGGCGGGTGGTTTTCTTTCTGCTGGGTGTCCTTCTGATTGTAGTGAGTATCTGGGGATTTGTGCTGAAATTGAAATAGGAGGAGAAAGATCATGATGACTGAGAAAATATCCCACCTGGCTCATCGGCCATGGAAAAACTGGGCGCAAACGCCTGTCCACCGTGACATTGTGTTCTACCACTGGCAATGAACTGCTGGAGGTTTGGTATTACGGAGATCTGCTCACGAAGGGAGAACCCCAATCCGACCTGCCCAAAGGACTGGTGGCAGCCATGGACAGGAGAACGGCTATGAGTTCGTCATCTTCGACGGCGGGCTTTTGATGGCTGCATGACAATAGTCCTGTTCTGCGATGAATATAATCCAGCCGAACTGGAGGATCGTCCCCTCAGAACGGTACGAAATCCCCTGCTTCCAAAGCTGGTGCTGGCCCACTGGTTTACAAATCGACTATGAGGACGAAAAAACATCCCTTCGGCGGATGGACGGATCACCGTGGACTGTTTTTTCAACAGTGAACGGATGTTGGACGTGGGAACAGGTCAAGCGGGACGGCTTTCGCCTACATTGCGCATCGACTATGTGAATGCGAATGGGAAAGCACAGTCCGGGATTTTTTGGACTCGGAATTGGCATGTGCGGGTTTTGTGCTGGCTAAGGAGGTGGAACTGCAATGTCTATAACTGCTTATAAAGTAGACGCCGTCGGCCATGACCGAACCGGCAAGGACTTCGGCTATGTGAATATCATGTACCGTTATGGCAACAAGCAATCCTGCCCCCGACCGGATCAGTGCGAAAAGATGGAAGTCATGTGGGCGGATGAGAGCGTCTATGGACCTCCTGCCCCTGGCAGCAAGGTGGGCGACTTTATAAAGACATGGCTGATGGGCTCCTGGGACTGCGGGGTGTTTACCCACCGGGAGATCGCCCAGCGGCTCATGGATACCTTCACCGGACTGAAATTCAAGGAACTGGCGTGGTTCGAGAACCCCAGGGAGAAAACGCTGAAAAACGGAAAGCCCCGTGCGCGCCGGGCCAAGTGGCTACCGGACCGGGAGGTGGATCTGGTCTACCTCTATTCCGACCGCTATCTTGACGCCAGAAATCCCTCTCCCGCCGAAACCGACTTCTTCACCGTCACAAGGATGGATGCCTGGGGCGTGAGCACCTGGTTCATGTGTACCCCAGAGGCCGCCGGGAAACTGATCGTCATGGATTACGACAATCTGGCCATCCAGGAGACCACCATTGTGGGATAAAAGGAGAATGCGGCATGATTATGGAGGTCATCTTCTGGAGCGGCAAACGAAAAAATACCACCCAGCCTGGTCAGCGGAAAGTATTGTCCCCATTTTGTGGTCACAGGAACTACAGAATATTTGGGTGTATGCTTTCTAGACGGAACCGAGTGTACATTTGATACACCGGCTTTGGGAAATGCCCAGCCCCTCTATCCAGATACCATTGACTATGCTCCGCTGGAAAACAATGCGGAATTTTTGATCTATGAGGGAGCCAATGCCGTTGGCAAGGGCCGGGTGCTGGGCCGAACCGTTCCCTATAAAGTGAAACAACAACGAAAGCAGGTGCCTTATGTACCAAATTGCATATATTGGCCGCTGGGAGACCCTCCCGGAAACGGCTGCTGCCATCTGTGACCATGACACTCCCAAGTTGGAGGCGTTGCTACAAGGCGGTCTGGATTTAGATGTTCCCATCCAGCTCAGCGAATACATCAAGCTGATGCCATTGGAGATCGCGGTTTTTCGGAACGATGTGCCCATGATCCACTTCCTGCTGGAGCATGGAGCTGATCCCGGTCTGGCAGAGGAACAGCCCCTGCTGCTCACCGCCGCCCGCTGCTGCGGGCCGGAGGTGGTGGCGCTCTTTGCTGGACAGGCCGCAAAACTCAGCCCGAAGCAGAAAGAGCGGGCCTTCCAGGAAGTGCGCTGGGGCAAGCGCCCGGAGAATATCCAGGTGCTGGAGCAAGCCGGGATCACAGTGGACAAGTTTGGCGGCGAGGCATTCCGGGCCGCTGTGTCCGAGGGCAATACCAAACTTGCCCGGCTGCTGCTGGAAAAAGGGGCGGATATCAATTATCACAAGCCGGACATGGTGTTCCCTTACGCCTCCACCCCAGTCACCGAGGCCGCCCGCTCCAACGATTTCTCTATGGTGCGCTGGCTGGTGGAACAAGGGGCGGATATCACCATTGTTGACAAATACGGTGACCGTCCCTACAGTGTGGCAGTTCAAAACAAGAATCAGGAGATGGCCGACTACCTAAAGGCCCTGGAACCGGAGGAATGGCACAACGAGCAGGAAAAGGTCCGGCAGCTCATGCCCTACAAGCTGCCTGCCAAGCTGGTGGAATACTTGAAGACCGGCCCCCTGCGGCTGGAGTTCCCGGAGCAGGAATGGGTGAAGTGGGCGGAGCTCTACTCCTTCATGGATGTGCAGGAGATGACCTGGAAACGGAAGAAGCTGCTCTCCCTGATGGTGCAGATGGACAACTACAGCGACTATCTGCTGCTGTGGAGCCCCAGGGACAAAAAGCTGTGGTATCTGGACATCGAGCATGAGGAATTCCACCCTCTGGCCAAATGGGATGACTTCATCGCAGACCCTGGCCGGTATTTGAACGGGATGATTGAGGGCGAGTTTGAGGAATAAGGAGTAAAGCCATGACATCAATAGATTTTTTGAACAAAGTACATAAAATCCTGGACTCGCAGGAATATAACCTCTCTTATTCTCCGGCCAAGTCCAAGAACTATATGTTGTACTGCAACGGCAACTTTATCGGCGGCCTGTTCGATGAGGAGTTGTGCTTCGTCTATGCCGACAGTGTGAGTGAACTGCTGGGACACCCGGAACCCGTTTACCGCGGCTACTCCAGCACCGCCCAGCACAGGATGCTGGCGATCCCGGAGGAACATTGGTAGAAGGCGCTGAAACTTCTTTATGCCGAGAAATTTGACTGGAGCCGTTTGGTGTACGACATCACATACACCAGCATTGGCGCGGCTGTGGTGGAGGACTTCTACGACGAGAATGTGGTGTTTCTGCGCTTCTGTTTTGAAAAGGAGCTGTTGAAAAAGAACCCTCTGGACCGCAGGGCCGTATCCTGCGGATGGTCTATATCAATCAGGATCTGACAGAAGCAGGCAAATATCTATTCCCCAGACTGATGCAGAAGTTCCTCGTTTTTACAGATTGCAAAGGAAAAACCAGTCTGGAAACCATGCTGAAACGGTGGTACACCGCGCTGGAGAAGGAGTACCGCAACCAGATAACAGGAGGATAACATTATGAAGCTGAACTGTAAACGCATTGATTTTACATATACACCCGGCGAGGAAATCTTCAACTTTCCCGGGGAATCGGGACTACCCTTTATCTTCGATGTAGAGGAAGAACTGACCGGCGATCCTGCTGCCATGGATGCGGTGGGAGAAATGCTGGATGAGGCGGAGAAATTGGCGGAGACGGCCAAAGCCGCCATCAAAGCAGCACTGGCGGACGAGGATAGCCGCTACCATAGCGTTGTGACATTTTTCATGGAGTTCCACCGGGACGATGTAGGCCCGGATATTGCGGCGGAACTTTTTCCGGGAACCGACCCATCCAAACTGTCCTTTGCCGAGATGGTGGACTTTCTGAAGCTCAAGCGGTTCGGCAGTCTGGTGGATGATGAGATGGATCAACAAGTTTTCATTCTGGACCTTATCAAGGAGATTTTCATTACCCATGAAACATGAGCCTGTCCAGTGGGGGCTGCGGGGGTGATGTCCTGCGGTGAACAATCTGACCTTTACGAGGGGACACCAATGGCCATCTAATCTCCCAGCGCAGGGACGAAAAGACTGGTTTCCCTATAACTCACCTTCCGGCAGGTGCTGGATTTTACCTGTGAATTGGACACCTATGAAAATCTGGCTGGGACGGAATGATCCAGTTCCTTGATTTAATTGAGGACAACCTGGCTGAAGTCTCTGCCAGTGCGGGAGGACTTTGACAAAGGCATCTATCGGCACTACCGGCTGTTTACATACGATGATGTTTACAACATCATTGCGGTTTCCTATGAGTTTGCAGCAGAGTTGTAAATGCCTGAAACATGGAAACCATTGGAGGGATCTATCAAGGAAGGAGGTATGGCGATGAAACAGAATAAGCATCAGTTGAAGCATCTGCCCACACTTCTGGTTCAGCAGATCCGCCTGCAATGGTATAAAGACTGCCGGGGCGGAAATGCGGCCGCACAGCGGAACCAGTATCCCAGAGCCATGCGTCTGCCGAAAGACTTCTTCTCCTATTATCCTTTGGTCTGCCTACTCACTTTTGCATCTATCATACAGAGGCCCGATGGATTTCAGATCGATAGGGACTGTCGCAGGCTGATGGAATGGAAGCCGAATGGCACAATGCGGCTTCACCCTTTTGAACTGATTCAGCAGGAGGCCGGAATCCATGTGCGCTACCGCAATGATTGGCACATCGGTGCCATGCCGGAGCGATATACCTACGATAAGACCGGGCAGAAACAGCCCTCAATGAGCTGGCATTGGATTTGGCTCCCGGTGAGTATGGGAGAGCTGTCTGCAATGGGCGGTTCCGGGACTGGGATACAGGAATCTGGTATTATGTACTGGATATTTTGAATGTAATGCCGCTTACGGAACCCACCGACTCATTGACCAGTTTTACGGACAGAGAGCCTAATAAGATATATACCCGGATCGCCCGGCTGTGGTGACGAAAGACAGGAGGATAGCCACATGATTTCCACAAAAGATTTATCCGGCCTGCCCAATGCGGAGCGCCTGAAAAACTTCTGCAGAGGCTTGGCAGCTCTGGACATCATCATGGTGGAGGAGGAATGGAGCTTCATCCGCCACTATACATACAACCCCGCATGGCGAAAAAGGCAAAGAGGCATTCTTTGCCACTGATGGCAGTGACCAGAGCATGATCGTCATGTTTGTGCCGGAAGGCTGTGTAATCAACGGTGTGGATTCCGAACTCTACGACTGGGAGGAAAAACTCCCCCGAATCGAAGACCTGACCGACGGGATGCCCCCTGCGTTGCAAAAAGCTCATGGGCAGCCGTGAAGTCAAAAAGATGAAAAGTACCTTTCTGCGTCTGGACGGAAGATGGCTCCACCTGGCACTGCAATCCCATGGACGGCGAAGACGCATCCAAGGATCTGCTCTCCACGATTGATGGTAATCCACAGAGCTATGTGGATTACGGGAAGTGGTTTTACCCAGCAGACCTGCCTTTGGAGACTGTGCGCCAGCTTGCTGATGGGGTTCCGGTGACAAAAGAACTGGGCACTGCGTTGAACCCCAAGCGCAATGAATGGGAAGAAATAAAGGCGGGTCTGGACAAGATCGGGTATCCAAATGAACTTTGATTGGCAGCCAGACAGGAGAGGATTCGAATGATCAAAGAACGCATCCCCATCTCCGGCGATCTCAAAAGCAAGGTCAAGCAGCTGATGGAGTACGCTGGATGGCAGGAAGGGCGAAAAGTGGACATCTCCATTGCCGAAAAGTATTACGCCGAGCATGGTGCCCCGATGATGAAGTCCACCCAGCGGTTTTACCGCAAGTATTTCGGCCTGTGCTGTGAGTGGTACTTGGCGCAGAAAACTGAAATGGGCGGCTGACTTTGAGTTTGCTCTGTTTCCTTACCTGGTCAACGGGATCAAAAACCATTTGGAGGACGCCTATTTCCGGGATATGTCCGGCTGTGAACTGGCAGAGGTAGAACAGGCTGCCGGCGAAAAATGCCAGCCTATCGGTCATATCGGCTACTACTACCCGGCAGAGGTTTGGATTTCCGAGTATGGGAAATTGTACGCGAAATATGAGTACCAGGACGAAATTGAATGCTTTCCGGATGTGTTTGCCCTGATCGAACGGGAACTGCGGCAGTGCAAATTTGATTCCGCTGCCATGAAAACGGTGGAGGCACTGGACGGAAAGATATGACGAACGCAACAAGGAGGAACTGACATGAGCATCAAAGAAAATTGGAGTCGTTGGGCAAAAATAGCATTGTGCTGAAAATCGCCAGAAAAGAAACATATAAGCTGGGCGCCACCCGTTTTGGCGGGAAGCCGGATGTGCCGCCAGATTTCGTTTGGCCTACTTATGAGGGCGAGAGTTACGACAATGTGGTGAAGAACCGTCCCCTCACTTTCCTGGCCCAGTTCAACTGTGAGGAGCTGGCCCAGTTTGACAAAGAGCATCTTCTGCCCGATCACGGTCTGCTCTCCTTCTTCTATGAAACGGACACCCAGTGCTGGGGCTATGACCCCAAGGATCAGGGCTGTGCCCGTGTCTACTGGTTCGAGGACATGTCCGCGCTGTCCGCCGCTGACTTCCCGGCAGATATGGGGGAAGACTTCAAATTTCCAATGGTCAAGATCAAGCTGGATGCCAAGATCCTCCTATCCTTCCTGGCAGGACTTCAGCGAGGTGTTCCCGGATGAAAAGGATGACGACGCTTTCGACGATGCATTGGATGAACTGACTGGCGAGGACTCCGAGAACCCGGATGATCGCTCCCAGTTGCTGGGTTGGCCCGATGTGATCCAGAACAGCATGTTTGACGAGTGTGACCTGGTGACTCAGGGCTACTATCTGGGGCGACGGCTGGCTCAATATCCCCAAGGAGGTCCGTCAGCGGGCGGAAGAAACGGCCCGTGACCGCTGGATGTTGCTGTTCCAGCTGGATATCGTGGAGCTTGGCGACTTTGAGCTGATGTTTGGAGACTGCGGGCACATCTATTTCTACATTACCAAAGAGGACCTGGCCGCCCGCCGCTTTGACCGGATCTGGCTGATCCTCCAGTGCTGTTAAAAATATGAAACAAGACTTTACTATTTGGCGCAATCAAATATTGCAGAATCCCGGGACATTTCACCGCTGAAATTCGGAATATCGCAGGATGAGGTCATAGAAATCTTCGGGAATCCCTGATGTCATTTCCACCATGAGAAGCGACGGGAAACCTTTACTCCTCAAATACCATGACATTGAACTGCATTTCGATAGGAATACGGAGAGGCAGCGCAACTGTAACTTCAAAGATATGGATATGGACAGTTTGCGGCGGGTCTGATGCGCTAGGCATCCCCACCGGCGAGCCGCTGGCCTGCCCTGGGAGCGGGTTCAAAGCAACCCAGCGTGAGCCTGTGTATCAGTGTATATTCCATGAGGACGATGGCAGCCTGACCGGAATCATACGGCCTGATGTTTAAAGTGAGCAGTGAGCAATCCGCTATGAAAGCTATCGCTTCTGACCCCAATTACAAAACTGCTGGACGATGTACGGCAGGACGATCACCATCTCTAAAGCCTTTCTGGTGGACAAGGTAAAGGACGAACTTCAGAAGGTCATCGACCTGCTGGAGAGCGGCGAAACCGACACCGAAGTGAGTGCAGGAGACACTGGACGAGGCGGTCTGCAGGCATCGATGCTCTCCAGCAGGAGTTTGCACGATCGTCGTACAGCGAGATCGAAACCGTGGCGCGGGAATGCATTGCAGCAAATGCTGCTCACATTTTCCTGAGTGGTTCAACATCCCCATTGATACTGAGGAGGCCATCCGGGAAAGCCGGATTGCGTGTGAAACCTCATGCGGCAGAAAAGAACTGGCCGTTCAGATGAGTGTTTGCTTTTCAAAGGCCTCACAGAGCGATGGGGATCTGTGCCTGAATAAAGCCTGTTCTTCAGTGGTTAACTAAACAATCAATGTTTCCTGAATGTCGGTGTAAAACTGCTAATAATTTGTTGGGGCCACGTAAATCAACGGCACACG
>VOFB01004875.1_pt1 | contig 38068 bp, 59 predicted proteins | sample 5384141 | NCBI WGS metagenome assembly VOFB01 (sample SAMN12384721, study PRJNA508395) | human gut metagenome | isolation source: healthy gut A | host: Homo sapiens
TGTTGCGTAGCGTTCAGTTACATGACCTTGATAGGTGCAGGATAGAAGTCAATTGCAAAATAATGAAAACTTGACTCGCTTGTATCGTCGACCATTAATTAATTTCCTCGGCATGCAAATCGACCTGCTGATACTGCTCATGGTCAACGGAATGACGAAAAGAGCAACATTCCATCAGTATGACCCGTAAATAGTGAATGATGTTTTTCAGAAAGGCAATGTAATGCTCAGATCAAAAATTAAAACTGAAATTCACCACGTCATTGACAGAATGTAAATCAATAAAGGAGTGCTTGAGCTTGGAATAAAATATTAGTAAATGTTGCTGGTGCAGCTTTAGCGGCAGGAAAGAAGCCATAAACTTCCCAATCAGTGGTAATAATCAGAAAGAACAAATATAATCGGCGAAACTTCAACAACAGGCAAGGTGTAAATTCAAATGTGAGGATGTGATGGGTCAATATCAGAGATTTTGTATTCGGCACTATTTACAAATGAGCGATATAATACAGGAATTATTGAGCAATTAAAGAGGCGGCAGGAGTATTTCCTGTAAGCGATTCAAGTCACGCAGGTTGTTAGCAAAACTCTTAAAAGCCAGAATGTATCAACTTAACATAAATGATAAAGTCCTTATAAATCGGTAGGCAGATTTTAAAGCGTAAAGCGCGCATCTAAAACGTCAATGACACGGACAAGGTGATAATACGGCGGTAAATCGTATCAAAGGAACAAGGTTCTACGGGCGACCGGATTGCAAATTCATAAAGCGGGACAGCCAATTTATCGGGCCTAAAGCGTCAACATACCTGTTTAACGGAAGAAAAGGATATAATGGGCTTATCGCTGAAGAAACGGTAAAATAAACAACCATTTAAATCAAAAACCAAAGGTATATTTTCGATTTCGGAAATAACTTTTTACATTTCAGATTTTCAGATGGTGCTTTCTGATGTCAGAAAATGCGTTTAAGGCCGGCTTTGATGAACACCAGGGAGTTACAAATTACGAGAAGAAAGAAACGGGCTTGTTCACGTTTTAAAACTTCTTTACACTTACCGCAGTCGGCGTACGGCCTGTCGAGGAGGCTATCGTAACAACCGGCGGAGTTAAGGTAAGCGAAATAAATCCGTCCACAATGGAATCAAAACTTGTGAGCGGTTTGTATTTTGCCGGTGAAGTGATTGACATAGACGGTTATACAGGCGGATATAATTTGCAGGCGGCATTTTCGACAGGCTATCTTGCAGGTATGAATGCAGCCGAATAGCATAAAGAAAGGAACAGTTGTGGATATGGAAGTTGGCAGCAGAGAGGTTTGTAAGGCGGCTATACAAATTGCGCTTACAGATTCAAAGAAGAAGAAATAGAGATGAAAGCAAAAAATAAGGAAAACGGTATTCTTTCCGTTGCAGTCGATTTCGGCAGTGATTTCGGGCAGTGCGGTACCGAAAGTGCTTGAAAGAGCGGTTGTTGCGGCAAAACGTGAAAATGTTATGTTATCTTCAACCCATGCGGAAGAAGGTGCGGTTGCCGGTGCGGCACATGAAGCAATTCAGCAGATTGTCCGATAAGTGCGTCGGACTTAATCTCGGCGGTAAAATCGGTATTGCAAGACACGGTTCACATATCGGTGTATGCGTATTTTTGCTATCGGTTTATTGAATCTTAACGATGTCGCAATCGGTATGGGACACAAGTGGTATAATCAAAGGAGAATGGTAGTATGGTAAGAGCAATAAGAGGAGCAACAACGGTTGAAAATAATGACAGAGAAGAAATTATAGAGGCGACAAAGGAAATGCTTGAAACTATAATTTCGGAAAACAATATAAAAACAGAAGATATGGTGTCTGTTATTTTTACGATAACACCCGATCTTGACAAAGTTTTTCCGGCTGTTGCGGCAAGAAAATGGGGATAGTTGATGTACCGTTGCTTGATATGGTGAGCCGGAAATTGACGGCGCATTAAAGAAGTGTATTTTAATGCACATAAATTCCGATAAACAAAATAAAGATATGGTACACGCATATTTAAGGGGTGCAACGGTGTTGCGTCCCGATTTGGTAAAATAAATCTAAAGGAGAATAAATGAAATATATTTCAGTTGCGGTGGACGGACCGGCAGGAGCGGGTAAAAGCTCCGTTTCAAAGGCTGTTGCCAAAAGTCTTGGCTATACATACATAGATACGGGTGCAATGTATCGTGCGGTTGCACTTTTGCTATTAATAACGGAATAGACGCGAAAAATGAAACAGAAAAACTGATAAGCCGTCTTAACGAAGTGGAAATCGACATAAAATATACAGATGAGGGACAGCAGATTTATTTATTAGGCGAGAATGTTTCAAAGCGTATCAGAAGAAGACGTTTCTGTAGGTGCGTCAAATGTTGCGGTAATTCCCGAAGTCAGAAAAAACTTGTTGAACTTCAAAGAAAAAATGGCTGAAAGTGCAAATGTTATAATGGACGGTCGTGACATATGCTCATATGTACTTCCGAATGCGGACGTTAAGATTTTTCTTACCGCGTCGGATGAATCAAGAGCGAAAAGAAGATATGACGAACTTTGTGAAAAAGGCATTGAATGTGATTTTGAGAAAATTAAAGCCGATATGGAATATCGTGACAAGAACGATTCTCAAAAGAGCCGTTGCGCCTTTGAAAAAAGCTGATGACGCAACATTGATTGATACGACAGAATATGATTTTGACGGCGCGGTTAAGCTTGTAAAGGCTTAATTCTTGAAAAACGGAGGGCTGAAATATGCTATATAAATTTTTAAGCGGTTTAGCAAAAGGCGTTACACACTGTATTTTCAGAGTAAAAGTAGTGGGCAAGGAAAATGTTCCTAAAGACGGCGGTATGATACTTGCCGTAAACCATAAAAGTAGTGGGATCCGATTTTGCAGGGGCATATTGTCCGCGTCCGCTAAGATTTATGGCAAAGCCGACTTGTTTAAAAATAAGCTTTTCGGCGGACTTATAAAAAACTCGGTGCGTTTCAATACAGCGCGGCAGAGGCGATATAGGTGCTATAAAAGGTGCGTTTTCAATATTAAAAATAATGATGCAATGCTTATTTTTCCTGAAGGTCACAGAATAAAAACGGCAAGAGAGTAAAGGCTAAATTGGGTGTTTCGATGATTGCCGTGTATGCCAAAGTGCCTGTCATTCCGCTTTGCATAAGCGGTGAATACAACCTTTTCACAAGGTCACATTAACATTCGGTGAACCTATTACGTTTGAAGAATATTATGGCAAAAAGCCTGATAACGAAACTTTGCAGACGCTTGCCGATGAAGTTATGCAGACAATTTATTCGTTTGACAATACAGATATTAAGAAAATCGGAGAACAAAATGATTAATGTTGCAAAAACGGCAGGATTCTGCTACGGTGTAAAAAAGAGCGGTGGACGACGTTTATAAAGAAATCGAAAACGGTAAAAAATCGCAACGCTCTATCCGCTTATTCATAATAGGCAGGTAATCGAAGATTTGGCGAGCAAGGGCGTGTATGCGTATGACAGTATAGAGGATATTCCGAGTGACCATACGGTTGTTATAAGGGCGCACGGAGTGCCGAAAGCTGTTTATGACAAGATGAACGGTCGTGAGTATATTGACCTTTTTACCTGTCCTTTTGTGGCAAAGATACATAAAATTGTATCGAAACATCACAAAGAGGGGTATCAAATTATTATTGTCGGCGAGAGAAAAACCATCCGGAAGTTATTGGAATAAATGGCTGGTGCGATAACAAAGCTGTCATAATTAACGACGTGAAAAGTGAAATTGACGGTAATTTAGCCTCAAAGACATATGTATTGTAGCACAAACCACAATTAATAGAGATTTTTTTGGTGAAATCGTACAAAATGTAAAAAAACTTGCAAAAGTACCCAGTTTTTTGATACAATATGTAGTGTGACGAAGGATAGGCAAAAAGAGGCAGATGAACTTGAGAAATTCGGACATGATGATTGTAATCGGGGGAAAGGAAAGCTCAAATACAAGAAAGCTGTTTGAAATATCAAAGCGAAACTGTAAACACACCTATCATCGAAACTTTTGAGGATTTACCTCAAGAAAAACATATAATAAAATAGGTATTACTGCAGGAGCGTCTACACCGCAGTATTATCGAGGAGGTAGTAAAGGCTATGAGTGAAAATTTAAAAATGAGGAGAACTTTGCAGAACTGTTTTGCACAGTATGAAAGTAAAACCTTAATAACGGGGACATTGTAGAGGGACAGTTGTAGAAGTTCGCAATAATGAGGTCATCGTTGATTTGGGTGGCTTTAAGTATAACGGACAATTAGCAGCTGATCAGCTTACTGATGACCCCTGCACTTAAGTCCGTCTGATGTAGTAAAAAGAAGGCGATACAATCAAGGTTTACGTTGTAGGCGTAAACGATGCTGAGGGTAAAGTAGTTCTATCAAGAAAGAAATTGGTAGCTATGGAAAGCTGGAACAAAATCAAAGAAGCTTATGAATCAGGCGAGACTTTTGGAAGGAAAGATTATAAAGGCTGTTAGGGCGGTGTTATTGCACTTTACAGACGGTTCTCAGGTATTTATCCCTGCACGTCAGGCATCCGAAGATTTGTACAGGACCTTCAAAGCCTTGTAGGAACAACTGTAAACTATAAGATAATCGAAATCGACGAAAGAAGAAGACGTGTTATCGGTTCAGTCAGAGTTATTCTTGAGGCTGCAAGAAAAGAAAAAAGGAAGAAAAGTTCTGGGCAGAGGCTGAAGTTGGCAAGAAGTATCAAGGTACTGTTAAGTCACTGACATCATTCGGTGCATTCGTTGACATCGGCGGTGTTGACGGTCTTGTTCACATCAGTGAACTTTCATGGAATAAAATCGCACCCTTCAGAAGTTGTTAAAGAGGGTGACGTTCTTGATGTTTACATTAAGGACCTTAACAGAGAAAACAAAGAAGATTTCTCTTGATTTAAGAAGATTGAGGACAATCCTTGGACAATCGCTCAATCAAAGATTAATGTAGGTGACGTTGTTAAGTGTAAAATAGTTCGTATGATGCCATTCGGCGCATTCGCTGAAATTATGCCTAACGTAGACGGTCTTATCCACATTTCTCAAATTGTTGACAGAAGAATCGGCAAGCCGGAAGATGTTCTTACAATCGGTGAAGAAGTTGAGGCTAAGGTTACAGATCTTAACTGGGACGAAAAGAAGATCAGTCTTTCAATCTGTGCTCTAATTCCTACACCTGAAAAGGGAAGAAGAAGTTAAGGAAGAAGAAGCCCTAGAAGACCATAATGCTGAAACACTTGTTTATTCAACAGACCCTGAGGTAGAAGTTGAAGAGGCAATCGAAGTTGAGGCTGACGATTGAATAATAGAATATTAAAAGGGTATTGCAATGCAATATCCTTTTTTATGCTTGGTTTTACTTTTTAATATCCCATTTCCTTGATTTTTGAACGCATTTGTGATACAATAGAAAAAATAATTGGTATATTTTCTGATATATGCAGTTAAGTTTAGTCAGAAAATTCGGAGTAATATGATAAAATAAGAATTTTGAGGAATAATTTAGTATGAACAAATTAGATGAATTCAAGTATAATGTTGCCGGAAAGAATATAACTGTAATCAGGATCGGCATATCAAATTTGCCGCTTATAAAATATCTTGTGTCACTCGGTGCGAATGTAACGGCTTGTGACAGAAGAAGTGCAGAAGATTTGGGGAGAATTATACCGAACTTGAGAAGTTGGGCGTAAAGTTCAATCTTGGTGACGGTTATCTTAACAATCTTTCGGGCGATATGATATTTAAAACTCGGGAATGAGATATGACGTACCTGAACTTTTAAAAGCTAAGGAAAACGGAAGTATCGTAACAAGTGAAATGGAAGTGTTTTTTGAAGTGTGTCCGTCACATATAATTGCCGTTACAGGCAGTGACGGTAAGACAACAACAACGACGCTTATCCATAAAATGATGACTGATGCAGGATATAAAACATGGCTCGGCGGAAATATCGGAAATCCGCTTTTGACTGATACCGAGAAAATGAAAGAAAACGACTGGGTAATTCTTGAACTTTCTTCATTCCAACTTCATACAATGAGAAAATCACCTGAAATTGCGGTTATCACAAAACATAAGTCGAACCATCTTGATATGCACAAAGATTACAAGGAATATATCGACGCAAAGAAAAATATAATGCTTTATCAGAATGAAGGCGATACGCTTATCGTAAATGCAGATAATCAAGTTACGGCAGATATAGGCAAAGTGCAAACGGTGCGGTTAAGTATTTCTCAAGAAAACGGTATGGCTGACGTATATCTTGACGGAAATATTATAAAAAGAGGTATAGTAGAAATACTTAATATCAAGGACATTAAAATACCGGGTATGCACAATGTCGAAAAATTATATGGCTGCTATTGCCGCAGTAAGCGGTTTAGTGAGCAAAGGAAGTTATAGTGAACGTTGCAAAAACTTTCGGCGTGTGGAACACAGAATTGAGCTTGTAAGAACACTTGACGGAGTTAAGTATTATAACAGCTCAATAGATTCAAGCCCTAACAGAACGATAAACACTCTAAGAGTATTTCCTAATAAGGTTATAATGATAGCCGGCGGTAAGGATAAGGGCATTCCTTATGACGAAATAGGATGCACTTGCCGAACACGTTAAGGTGCTTATATTAATCGGTGCAACATCGGATAAGATTCAAGAGGCGCTTGACGCTGAAATAAATAAGACCGGAAACGGTAAAGATATAGAGGTAATTCGTGCAACGTCTTATGAGGATGCAGTTAATACAGCAAGAAGTAAGGCACATGACGGTGACGTTGTTCTTCTGTCACCGGCAAAGTACAAGTTTTGATATGTTCAAGAAACTTTGAAGAAAGAGGAAATCTATTCAAGAAAATAGTAAATGAGTTGAATTAATATGAGAAAACTTATAAGAAAATTAAGTGATATGCGTGGTATATCTGGGATTTGAATATCGTTTGACAGACCAAATTGCCGATATGTTTAAAAATATTGTGATGATAAAAATCGATTCTTTAGGCAGTGTGATTGCGGTAAAACGCAGTAATAAACCTAACGCACCTAAATTGATGATTGAGGCACATTGTGACGAAATAGGATTGATTGTCACATCAATTACGGATGAGGATATTTGACATTCGCGAATGTCGGCGGTGTTGACGTGAAAGAACACTTCCGTCAACCGAAGTGACTGTACACGACAAAGAAGATTTGTGGGGGAGTAATAGGCATAAAGCCGAATTACTTACTGGAGCAAGGAAAGACAGCCAAATTAAAAAGAATTGGCGGTTGATACAGGTTTGAGTGCCGAAAAGTTAAAGAACTTGCAGCAGTCGGCGACAGTATAACTCTTACTGCAGTCTGTAGGCAGACTCGGCAAAAAGCAATTCAGCGGTAAATCGCTTGACGACAGAGCAAGCGTTGCGGCTATAATGCGTGTTGAAAAATATCAAAAGATTTGGATATTGACATTGATGTACGCCGTTGCGGCAGTACAGGAGAAGTCGGCTGCAGAGGCGGTAAAACCACTGCATACGGCGGATAATCCGGATAGCGGTTGCGATTGTGTGTCACGGTATAACGCCTGACAATTCCGGATAATGCGTTTGAAGTCGGAACAGGCTGGTATTTCTTTCGGTAGGTCCTAATCTCCACCCAAAACTTACCGATGAACTTTGCGGTATCAAAAACGTCACGGAATAAAGGTAAAAGCACGGACGTTGACGGCGGCAATACAGGTACGGACGCTTGGGAGATACAAGTTGCGTGTGACGGTGTGCCGATCAATACCGCTTAAATATATGCACATCAGTTGAAACTTTGGCGGTTTCAGATGTTAAAGCGACAGTTAATCTGCTGACTGAATTTATAAAAGAACAGAGGGAGAATTGCGTGGCTGAACTTCAGAAAAAAATGTCTGAAATAAATGCCGTAAGCGGAAATGAAAATATATACGAAATTTGATAATTGCGGAAATTAAAGATAATGTTGACGATATTACCGTTGATACAATGGGTAATGTTATTGCATATAAAGGCAGTGACAGCGGTAAAAAAATCGCGGTTACGGTTAATATGGACGAACGGTTTTATCATAAGCGGAGTAACCGAAAAAGGGTTATTTGAAATTTAAAGCTGTAGGCAATATTGATCCGCGAAAAATTATTTCAAAAAAGGTTGTAATCGGTGCTGATAAAATCAAAGGGTGTTATCGGTATGAAAAGCGATACACTTGCAGACAAAGTCCGAACGTGAAAATGTTGTGGCAGCTTCAAAATGTTTATTGACCTCGGTGCAAGGACAAAGAGGATGCGGAAAAAGTGCGTTAAACTCGGCGTTATGTGACTTTTGACACTGAATTTATGCAAATTGGCAGTAACGTCAAAGGCAAAAGCACTTGACAGGGCGGTATTTGTACCTCGCTTATAAATGCGGTTGAGAAAGAATATAAATACGACACATATATGTGCTTTTGGTACAGCGTGAAGTCGGTGCAAAGAGGCGCGAAAATCGTATCGCACAGAATAAATGCCGATGTTATATTGTCGGTTTCATCTGCCGAAACAGCCGATATGTACGGTTGTGAAAGTAATGCGGGTGTAAAACTCGGTGACGGCGCGGTTGTTAATTTTGCAGACAGAACAATAATTGCGGATAAAGAAATAACCGAAAAAATGATTAAAGCCGCTAAAAGGCGAAAATAAAGGTACAGCCTCAGGTTTTAATGCCACAGACAAGTGACGGCGGTGCAATGCAGAGCGGAGCGGACGGTGCAATATGCCTGAGTTCGTCTGTTCCTTGCAGATATTCTCATTCGCCTGTTTCCGTAATGTCACTGATGATATTAACAGTATGACGGAGTATATCAGATTATTTTTAAATAAAATCGGAGAAATGATATAATGGATATTTTAAATGTATTGGAAAAAGCAACACAAATAAACAGTGTTTCGGCTCGGAAAATGAAATCAGAAAGTTTATTTCCGATAATGTAAAAAGTATTGTGACGAACTTTCGGTTGATGCAATGGGTAATCTTATTGCTCATAAAAAGGCAGCGGCAAAAGATTATGTTCGCGGCACACATATGGACGAGATTGGTATAATTGTAACCGATATTGACGATAAAGGCTTTGTGCGGTTTTTCGTCAGTCGGCGGACTTAATTGAGAAATCTTGTAAATCTTCGTGTGCATTTGCAAACGGCGTTGAGGGCGTAATCGGTGCAGAGGAAGAAAGTTTTAAAAGATAAACCGGCTATAAGCAAATTATACGTTGATTTGGGTGCGGCAGATAAGAAAGAGGCTGAAAAAATAGTTTCAATCGGTGATACCGCGTCATTTGTCGGCGGATTTGTGAAGTGTGGCGATAATGTTGTTTCAAAGCTCTTGACAACAGAGTCGGCTGTGCGATTTTAATGCAGGCTTTGAGTGAAATAAAAGATTGTGAAAACGACTTGTATTTCGTGTTTACAACTCAGAGGAAGTGGGACTTCGCGGGCAAGACGGCAGCTTTTTGCAATCAATCCAGATATTGCGGTAGCGGTTGACGTTACCGATACGGGCGATACACCGTCCGCACCAATTATGGCGATTGAACTCGGTAAGGGTACGGCTATAAAGGTTATGGACCGTTCGATTATGTGTGATGCCGATGTTCGCACAATGATGATTGAAACTGCTAAGAAAAACAAAAATTCCGTATCAGCTTGAAATTATGACGGACGGCGGTACAGACGCAGGTGCAATTCATCTTACAAGAGCAGGAATTAAGACGGGAGGTATTTCCGTACCGACAAGATATGTACATTCACCGTCTGAAATGGCAAGCGTGAGTGACATAGAAAACAGCGTTAAACTTTTGTATAATATAGCAATAGCTCAGTGGTAATCGGAGGTGTATTATATTGGCAACTTGGGGAGTTCATTTAAGAGTGGCAAGGTGTTTTATTGATAATCTGATAGCTAAAAAATATCATAGAGAGTTTGTTATAGGCAGTGTTGCGCCTGACTGCGGATACAGGGTCAAGGACAGTTTTGGTGAGTTCACACCGCCGCCTAAAATAACTCATTGGTCACCGAGGCGGTATGAAACGTGATTGCCGATATAACGATTTTCAAAGGAATATCTAAACGATAAATCAAACGCCGATTATTGGTTTTACCTTGGGTATTATGTACATTTGCTGACGGATATAATGTGGTCGGTTACGATGTATATGCCGACAAAGGGTTAAATATGCGGAGGAATATAAGAAAAACCCAGATTTTTAAAAAGGTTATAAAAAAGTTGGAATGATATTGACGTATGGCATTTAAGTCTTACATATCATCCGACTTTTGATATACTGAAAAAATGCGGGTGAAATAAAAGATTATCTGCCGTATTACGAGCATAATCAGCTTACAAAACAGGTTAAGTTTATTGTTGATTATTACGAAAGCTACAGTTCAAATACGGACAGAAATTTGAATATACACAAAAGAAGATATTCAGAATTTTGTTGAATGTTCTTACGAATTGCTTTATAAAGCTTTAAAAAAAAAAGAACTTATCTGATTAGATAAGTTCTTTTCTGTACCTGGAATGTTCGATTTGTCATTGAATGCAATGATTGAATTTGTACTTGATGTTATCGGCTCGTCAAGGTCGGTGATTTGACGACCGTCAACGATACCGCCGACTATAACCGTTTCTGGGAGAAGTATATCCGCTGTCGTGAAGAAGTGACGAAACAGGCAAGCCCATCGGCACTTTGTAATTATTCGGCGGAAGAATATCGTCGCCTGAAACCGTTATAATTTTTTCCGTAACTGGCTTTGGAGCGTAAGTGCGTCATAGATGTTGCAAAGTGTTTCGGTGACAGTATGACGATATTTATTTTGTCAATATCCTGCCTGTAAGTGTTTTCCAAGAATGTCATCTCTGCTCTGCGGATAACGTGCTTTGAGCGAGCAGAGAGAAATATTTTCGTTATATCTAAGATTTAGTTTGAAATCGGAAAATATCTTTTTGTATTATTTTCAACGGCTATAATTGCCTTTTTGTATTAAGAATTTTCATCACAATGTTAAGACTTTTAAGATTTTTCGGTGTTTCCGAGTGAGGCAAACTGCGGTGAGGAAACATACGGTCGCTGTCAAATGTAGGTACTATAATAATATATTCAGGGGTTTTTTCAGTACCTAAAAGTATGTGTGCCGGAATACCGTTTCTGACTTCGCAAATACCTGCCTCACGAATAATCCACAACATTTCACGCGTGGTAAGAGTAATCAATATCATCTGTTTTTGAGTTTGGACTGCGGTGTATTTTCATATTATTTTCAACGCATATAAACGTATCGCTTACAGATGTAACAATACCCTGATACGGAACTGTATAACGGCATTGCGTCATAGCTTTCAAGATCGGCGATTTTGAACCGATTTCAACCGTATCACCGACTTCGACAAGCGGACTTAACGCAACATCAGTGTTTTTGAACAAGATTAAAAAGTATACAGGTGCAGGAGCGGTGAATGTATTTCGGCTGATTTATCAAATCCGTTATGCTTTTTATATTTTTTTGCTCCGCGAAATGAAATTGACATTTTAAATTCCCTTATCACTTAATTATTAAAGGAATTTTACCATAGAACGAAAAAAAAATGCAAATATAAATCAATAAATCAATGCGATAAAAACTATTGAAAAAAAACAATTTATGGTGTATAATATGTATAATAGGGGTAGTGAGGTGAAACGTTTATGAAAAGAATAGCGGTAATACCTAATAACAGTAAGGATATAGGTCTGGTAAACAAAACGACTTGTTGAATTTTTAAACGGAAAAGCTGAAATTTATATAGATGAGGCATACAGCGTTCTTGGATTGAATGTTAATTACGTTGCCGAAAGCGAGATACTTGACAATGCGGAATATCTTATTGTTCTCGGCGGTGATGGTACTATTTTGCAGAGAGCTGCGGAATGTGCAAAAAGAAAAATTCCGTATTGGGAATAAATCTCGGTAAAATCGGTTTTATGACCGAGATTGAAATAGACGATATGGAGGATGCTATTTCAAAGTTTTGCAGGATGATTTCACTATCGAAAAAGAATGATGATGAAAGCGGAAATAAGAAAAGAAAATAAAATTCAATTTCGTTTCACGCACTTAATGACGTTGGTGTCGAAAGTGGCGGGCGAAAAACTTATCTATATGGAACTTTCGACTGACGGTGTAGCAGTAAACAGATACACCGCCGACGGACTTATAATCGCAACACCGACAGGCTCTACGGGTTATTCAATATCAGCCGGCGGACCGGTGGTAGACCCTTGTATGAGATTGTATGTTGCAACTCCGATATGTGCACATATGTTGTCTGTCAGAAGTGCGGTACTTTCGTCAAACAAGGATATAAGAATAAAGCTTGACGGAGAATACGGAAATGCGGACGCGGTTGTTACGGCGGACGGTGACATTCAGGGATATATAAAAAATGCGGACGAAGTAATAATTACCGAATCCGAATATGATTTTGAACTAATAAAAATCGGTGAACAGTCGTTTTACGACACATTAATTAAAAAGTTATCGTAATTAGGGAGGATAAGAGTTGGAAGTACAAAAGACAGGGTCAAATTCTCAGAATAATTCATGAGAAGAATATCAAGACTCATGAACAACTTATAGGTGAACTCAATAAGTGCGGGTATAATGTTACACAAGCGACTGTATCAAGAGATATTAAGGAACTTGGACTTATAAAAATACCGTTGCCTGACGGCGGAAGTGTTTATTCATCTTCTAAGGATATTCCGGAGGAACTTGACAGACGTATAAATATGATTACCGATACGGTAATAAGTGTTGATTATGCAATGAATAATATCGTTGTGAAAACATATCCGGAATGGCATCGGCTGTTGCGGCGTCTGTTGATGCGTCTATGCGTAACGAGTTCTTGGGTTCTATTGCCGGTGATGATACATTGCTCATAATTGCAAGAAATGAAGAAAAGCGGAAATTGCAGAAAAATTGATTCAATTATTTTCAGTAAGGAGTATTACAAAGTATGTTAAACCAGCTTTCTGTCAGAAATGTAGCGGTGATAGATAAACTTGACATAAATTTGCATGACGGTGTAAGTGTGCTTACAGGTGAAACCGGTGCAGGTAAGTCGATTATAATAGATTGATAAATATGATTTTGGGCGACAGAGCAAATAAAGAGCTTGTAAGATACGGTACGGATAAGGCTATTGTACAAGCTGTTTTTTGACGCACCTAAAAGTGTTATAAATATTCTTGAAGAAAACGATATTGACGTTGAGGACGAAACTGTTATAATTACACGACAAGTTACAAAAGAGGGAAAAAGCGTAGCGAGAATAAACGGAATGGTTGTAACGCTTAACATACTTCGTGAAATATCGGACAGACTTATTAATATTCACGGTCAGCATGATAATCAGGCACTTTTGACGCCGATAAGACATATTACGTTTTTTTTGGACGCATATGCCGATAATGAGGAATATATAAACCGGTATAAGGACATATTATCAAAAAAAACGTGAAATAGAAAAGAAGATTTCTTCACTTGAAATGGACGAGCAGGAAAAATGCAGAGAATTGACTTGCTTGAATATCAAGTTAAGGAAATAAAAAAAGCGTCGCTTGAAAAAGGCGAGGAGGACGATTTAAGAGAACAACGTGATATATACACCAATGCGGAGCAGATAACAAAGTCCGTAAATGAGGCGTATATGAACTTGTATGAGGGTGATGAAATACAATCCGCATATGACGGTATAAGCATTGCTGTGAATGAGATTTTCAGATAAGCGACTTAAATCCTCAACTTAAATCGATTTATGATACTTTTAAATGAAATTATGTATTCGCTTTGAAGATACGGCACACGAAATAAAAAGAGTTTGAAACGGTTGAATTTGATGAGCAGACTTTAAACGAGATTGAAGAACGACTTGATTTGATTTCAAGATTGAAAACGCAAATACGGAAACAGTATTGAAGAAATACTTGAATATTTGAAAAAAGCTGAAAGCGAACTTAATGATATAAAGCTATGATGAGAGAACAAACGAACTTAAAGAAGAACTTAAAAATATAACAAAAGAGCTTAAAGAAAAGGGCAATGTGCTTACGCAAAGACGAAAATGCCGCAAAAGTTCTTGAAGAAAATATCGAAAAGTCGTTGCACGAGCTTAATATGGAAAAATCCAAATTTAAGGTTAATATAGAGAATGACGGTACATTTTACGATAATGGTATGGATAAGGTTGAGTTTTTAATCAGCACAAATCCGGTGAGCCGTTAAAACCGCTTGTGAAAATTGCGTCGGGCGGTGAATTGTCAAGAGTAATGCTTGCGATAAAGTCGATTTTGGCTGATTCGGACGGCGTTGATACAATGATATTCGATGAAATTGATACCGGTGTTTCCGGCAAGGCGGCAATGAGTATTGCGAAAAAACTTGCGGTTATTGCAAAAACAAGCAGGTTATTTGTATTACACCTTCCGCAGCTTACGGCAATGGCGGATAATCATTATTTGATACAGAAGAATACAGACGGCGAGCTTGCGTCTACAACTTTAAAAGAGCTTTTGACGAAGAAGGCAGAGAACTTGAACTTGCGAGAATAATCGACGGCGGCGAGGTTACGGAACTTGCTTTAAGTCACGCAAAGCAAATGCTTGAAAATGCTAAAAATAATTAAAAATGTGCAGTGGGGAGGCGGCATAATGGAATCTGAACAATGAAACACTCACATTCGATACTTGCACAGCTTGTATTGCCAATGCAGGCTAATCCGGCGGGGGAATGTGCACGGTGGTGAAATTATGAAAATGATGGACAGTGCGGCAGGGTTGCGGCACAGAAACACGCCCACACAAACGTTGTCACCGCACGAGTTGACGAGCTTAATTTTAAAAAGCCGGTGCTTGTGGGCGAGCTTGTAAACGTGGGGCACAGGTCATATATGCGGGACGTTCGTCAATGGAGGTCTTGTGACGGTCGAGTCGGATGACCTTATTACAAGCAATAAACAGATTGGCACTGACCGCATTTTTACGATGGTTTCGCTTGATGAAAAACGGTAAGCCGTCACCAAATGAAGCTTGTGTACGATGAAAATAATGCGTATGAGAGTAAAATTATATAAAGTCGGCGAAAAAGCACATTTTGCATAATCAGAGAAAATCTTAATATATGATTTTGTTTTGCAATTTGTTTTAGGATATGTTATAATATCAAAGCAGTTTGACGAAAGGAGAATTCTATGGCGGATAAAAAAGAAAATACAAAAACTCTTGCACAGAATAAAAAGCACGTCACGAGTATTTTATTTTAAACAATAGAGGCCGGCATAGAATTAGCCGGAACAGAAGCAAACTGCAAGATTGCAGAGACCCACTGACGCGTATGCGTCAATCAAAACGGGGAAGTATTTATAAAGCAGGATGAATATAAAGCCCTTTGAACAGGGAAATATATTTAATCGTGACCCTCTTAGGGACAGAAAACTTCTTCTTCATAAGAAAGAAATATTGAACTTACAAACCAAATACAGCAGGATTTGTTATGCTTTAATTCCTCTTGCAGTGTATTTGAAAGGTTCTTTTGGTTAAAGTATCTTTGGCAGTTGCAAAGGGTAAAAAACTTTACGATAAGCGTGAAGATATTTTTGCGAAGAAAGACGCAAAACGTAATATTGAGCGGTCGAAAAAATTATAAACCGTTATTAATATGGGGTGCAATGGTTTTTGACGGGGATGTTGAATCCCGGAGTAGCGAGTAGTGCTGAGTGCCACTTAAAACGGCTCAAACTTTTAAATATAAACGCTAACGATACAGAATTAGCTTACGCTGCCTAATTGCGGCGTTGTCTCCCCTGTGAGTATCACGGCATAGGGCAAGGCATCATTTTAGTGGTGAACGAGTAAAGGGATGTCCTGACCTTTTCCATGATTTAAGGACTACTGATGATATAACTTTGGTTGTGGAGTAGTATCAAAGGAATCTTGACCATAACCTGCACTCGGAGAAACTTTGTGGATATATTGACAGGAGTTCGATTCTTCCTCACCTCCACCAATAAAAAAAAAAACCGCTACGCTTGGCGGTTTGTTTTTTGTTTTAAATAGGCTGTACACGCTTTTTACACGTTTTAGGATATGTTTTGTTGACATAATTTGATAATTTATGCTATAATACAATCACGCAAGAGGAAAGACGTTTTTATTTCTGACACCTTTTATAGAATGGGGTGTCAATATGGATTTGAATTTATTTATACAGATGATAACCCTGCTTATTACGCTTGAGATAATCAGAAACACAAAAAGTAAACCGCCTACCTGCACAGTATGACGGTTAAAGTTTATAATAAACTGTTATGAAATAAATCGTTGGTTATTCCTCTTGCTTACATTCTATCAAATAAAGTCTGGATTGTCAATGAGTTTTTGTTATAATTTATTTACATATAAAATGTGATTGAAGGATTGAGAAAATGGAGAGCAAGAAAAGTGGATTGGGCAAGAGGTAATGATTAAAGAAGTACCGTTTTGGAGAGAAGATATGTTTATTGAAGAATATGAGGAAGAAAAAGAAATTATCTTAATCAACATTGGACCGATTATATGAATAATAGATATATTCCGTTATGGAAACAACGAGAAAAATAAATTTAAGAGGGTGAAAAAAAAAATTAGATTTGCGTTGGGCATCTAATCCTGATTGATGGGGACAGAGATGAAAACTATGTGGAAAGTTTTGAAACCAAATGCACCTAAAGAGGCACACAAGATAGTTACCAACATTTTTAGAACAATGCATAGGCCTTATGATAAAATATACGGAAAGGGTAAACGAAAATTAACAAAGATAGAACCGGAGTTCAGATAAGAAAACAAGCAAAATTTATGACGGATTGATTTCAGTATTTTTAACAGCAAAGATGTGAAGGTATTGAAAAACGATGAAACTTGAAAACACCTATAAAGATAGAATATCAGGATAGTTTTCGTTTTGTTTGATGAGATGTGGGAGAAACAATTTGTTGAAAAATTGCGGTATGATTACCGTTTATGAAAAATATGATGGGCGGGAAATTTATGACGGATTGATTTCATGGATTTAAATTTGAAAAAAGAAAGATGCTGTGAAATGGGGATTAGATATAGAAAAAGGCGATGATATTTCATGGCAAAAACAACAAACCTTTATATATGTCCTGACGGAGAACCGAATTATAGTGAATATGATTTATTGGATAATCATAAGATTATGATCCGATTTTCGCAAAATATTGATATTTGCAACGTAAAATGTGAGGATGATGAAAGAGTTGAAATTTGAATATGAAACATTTTGAAAAATTGTAAAATGAACTTAAAACCGTGAAAATACTTAGTAAAAGATAAAATTTATAAAATTGATATAATACAATACTTCCGACACGACCAACACAAAATGATGTGATTTTATTCTTGCCGATAAATAAAATAAAAAGCACGTTTTAAACGTGCTTTTTCTACCCATCAGCAAATTATTTTTGAATGTTTTGTCTGTCATTGTATAGACAAAAAGTGAATTATGTTATATAATAATATAAATAAATATGGCGTAATATAATACAGTACAGCCAAGACGGAGGGAAGGTTATGGCGAATTACGAAGAAAAACAGTGTTATGGATGAGGCTATCCTCAAAAAGAGCGGTCACGAATTGCATATGAAATTGTTGAGAGATCGAGGAACTGAAAATCTTGTCATAATAGGTATTCAAACGAAAGGTGTATCACTTGCAAAGCTTATAATCAAGAAAATCGAAGAAATCGAGGGTATTAAGCTTGAACTGGAAGTCTTGATATAACGTTTTACAGAGATGATTTGACAAGACTCAGCAAGCACCCGGTAGTTGCGGGAAACGACATTGCATTTTCAATAGAGGATAAGAAAAATAATCTTAGTTGACGATGTATTGTATTCAGCAGAACTATAAGGGCGGCGATGGAAGAACTTTGACATGGGACGTCCGGAAAAATCAGAACTTATGGTACTTTGTAGACAGAGGAAACCGAGAACTTCCTATCCGTGCTGACTACATTGAAAAGACGTTCCGACTTCGCATGATGAATATATTGATGTTGTAATAAACGATAATAAATTAGAAAAGTATCAATATGCGGTAAGGGGGGATAATTAATAATGAAGAAAGATTTACCGGACTTAAAGACATAAGTGCGAAAGAAATAGAAAACATACTTGAAACAGCCGGAACGATGAAACTATATTAGGTCAGCTAATAAAAAGACTCTCATCTTCAAGGCAAAACTGTTGTAAATCTGTTTTATGAAAACAGTACAAGAACAAGATTATCTTTTGAGCTTGCGGCTAAATATATGAGTGCCAACGCGGGCTAATATTACTGCAAGCGGGTTCATCGGTACAGAAAGGTGAAACGCTTATAGACACTGCCGAAACAATCAATGCAATGGGTACCGATATTCTTTGTAATGCGACATAATATGAGCGGTGCACCGCATCTTATCGCCTCCGCTTGTAAGTGTCGGTAATCAATGCCGGTGACGGTATGGACGAACACCCTACGCAAGCACTTTGATATGCTTACAATCAAGGAGAAAAAAAGGCGGATTTAAAGGCCTTAAAGTTATGGTGATTATAGGCGATATTTACCACAGCAGAGTTGTGAGAAGTGATGTTTACGGACTTACAAAGCTTGGTGCAGATGTAAGTATATCCTACAACGCTTATGCCTCCGGGAATGGAAAGACTTGGAGTAAAAGTATTTAACAATGTTGAGGACGCAATAAAAGACGCAGATGTTGTTATGGGACTTAGAATACAGCTTGAAAGACAGAAAAAGGCTTATTCCCAAGTATAAGAGAATATTACAGATTCTTCGGAGTTGACAACGAGAGATTAAAACTTGCCAAACCGGGCGCACTTTGTAATGCATCCCCAATTAAAATCGCGGTGTGGAATTTTCATCAAGCGTCATTGACGGCGAACAAAGCGTTATAAATGAGCAGGTTACAAACGGTGTTGCAGTCAGAATGGCGGTTATGTATATTGTCAATAGGCGGATTTGAAGACTAACGAAAGGGAAAGAATATGAAGATATTAATTAAAGGCGGTAGGGTAGTTGACCCTAAAATGATTTTGATAAAGTAGCGGACGTACTTGTGGATAACGGTGTTATATCCGAAATAGGCGAAAACATTAATGCCGACGGTGACGTTACCGTTATAGATGCAGAAGGTAAAATTGTGTCACCGGGACTTGTTGATATGCACAGCCATTTTGAGAGATCCGGGACAGGAATATAAAGAAGATATTGAATCGGGTACAAGAAGTGCTGCAATGGGCGGTATCACATCAATCGCTTGTATGCCGAACACAAAGCCTGTAACAGACAGTGAGCCGATTGTTACTTATATAAAGACAAAGGCTAAGGAAGTCGGTCATGTAAACGTATATCCGATAGGCTCAATTTCAAAAGGTCTTGAGGTAAGGGAGCTTGCTGAAATCGGCGAACTTAAAATGCCGGTGGTTGGTAATATCAGATGACGGCAGACCTGTTGTTGAATCGGGGCTTATGCGAAGAGCGTTGGAATATAAAAATGTTTGATATAGCCGTTATATCTCACTGCGAGGACTTGGGACTTGCCGACGGCGGTCAGATGAACGAGGGCTTTATGGCAACATATCTTGGTTTAAAGGGTATAACAAGAGCGGCAGAAGAAGCAATGGTTTCAAGAGATATACTAATCGCAGAAGCTACACATTACCGCAATTCACATTGCGCATGTAAGTACAAGAGGTTCTGTTGAACTTGTAAGACAGGCTAAAAAACGCGGAGTAAACGTTACTTGCGAAACTTGCCCGCATTACTTTACACTTACTGAAAATGCTGTTGACGGCTTTAATACAAATGCGAAAAATGAATCCGCCTTTAAGAACTTCTGATGATGTCGAGGCAATCAAAGAGGGATTGAAAGACGGAACGATTGATTGTATCGTAACAGACCACGCACCGCATCATATTGATGAAAAAATTGCGAGTTTGCACTTGCATTAAACGGTATCGTGGGTTTTGAAACATCATTGGGATTGGGACTTCAATACCTTGTAAAATCCGGTGTTTTGACTTTGAACGAACTTATTGAAAAAATGGCAGTCAATCCGTCAAGAATACTAAGAATAAATAAAGGCAGTTTGTCAATAGACGCAGACGCCGATATTACGATATTCGATCCGTCAAAAGAATGGACGGTCGATATTTCAAAATTCCAGTCAAAGAGCAAAAAACTCTCCGTTTGACGGCTTTACTCTTTGCGGTAAACCGGAATACGTTATAGTAGGCGGAAAAATAGTTGTAAACAATGGTGAACTTGCATAGGAGGTAAACAATGTCAGTAGATTTATTAGTACAGAAAATTAAGGAAAAAGGCAATCCGTCAGTAGCCGGACTTGACCCGAAAATCGAATATGTTCCGGAGTATATCAGAAAAAAAGCATATGCCGAATACGGACAGAATTTAAAGGGTGCGACAGAGGCTATATGGGAATTTAACAAGGGTCTTATAGACGCACTTTATGACGTTGTACCTGCTGTAAAGCCACAGTCGGCTTTCTATGAAATGTACGGTCTGTGCGGTGAGGAAGTAATGCACAGAACTATTTCGTATGCAAAAGAAAAGGGCTTGTATATAATTCTTGACGTAAAGAGAAACGATATAGGCAGTACGGCAGAGGCTTATTCAAAAGCATATCTCGGTAAAGTTGATATAGACGGTGTGGAATGTGAGCCTTGCCCTGTTGACTGTGTTACAGTAAATCCTTATTTGGGAACAGACGGAATACAACCGTTTGTAAATGATTGTAAGACGTTTGATAAGGCGATATTTGCACTTGTAAAGACATCTAATCCGTCATCCGGCGAATTGCAGGATTTGCTTGTCGGTGACGAACATATATATGAAAAGGTTGCACAGTGTGTTAATAAGTGGAACGAAGAAACTATCGGCAAGAGCGGATACGGTGCAGTCGGCGCGGTTGTCGGTGCACATATCCCGAACAGGCGAAAGTTTTGAGAAAGCTTATGCCTAAATCATACTTCCTTGTACCGGGTTACGGTGCACAAGGCGGCGGTGCAGAGGGTGTTAAACCATGCTTTAATGAGGACGGACTTGGTGCGATAGTGAACTCGTCAAGAGGTATTATGTGTGCATATAAAAGGGTGATTGAAAGAAGAACAGTTTGCCGAGGCGGCAAGAGCAGAGGCAATCAGAATGAAAAATGATCTTTACAAGCGTGTTATAAGGGTAGCAGATGAAAAAAGTTGAGAATTGCAAGCTAATCAGCAAGACGGAAATTATAGACGGAATTTTTGATTTTGTAATCGAAAGTGAAGATATTTCAAAAGAGGCACAATGCGGACAGTTCCTTCATATAAATTGCGGTGACAGCACATTTTTAAGACGTCCTATAAGTATTTGTGACGCCGAAAACGGAAAAAAAAGTAAGATTTATTTTTGAAGTCAAGGGTAAAGGGTACAGAGGAACTTGCCAAAAAAGAAGTCGGCGATTATATAGATGTTGGGGACCTTTGGGACACGGCTTTGAAATAAAGGACAGTGTGAAAAAATGCTGTTATAATCGGTGGCGGTATCGGTGTATTTCCGCTATATAAATTGGCAAAGAATATAAATGCCGATGTATTTCTCGGTTTCAGAAGTAAAGACAGAGTTGTTATGGAAGATGAATTTAGCGATGTTTCAAATATGGTTATAGTCGGAACAGATGACGGAAGTTACGGTTACAACGGATATATTGCGTCGGCTATGGAACAATATCTTGATTCGCATAAGTGCGATATGATTTATTCATGCGGTCCCTATGCCTATGCTTAAAGCTGTTAAGAAAATTGCGGAAAACAGAGGTATAAAGTGTCAGGTGTCTTTGGAACAGCGTATGGGCTGCGGTATCGGTGCTTGCCTTGTATGCAGCTGTGAAACGAATAAAGAGGGTACGGACAGATATGCAAAGGTTTGTACAAACCATCCTGTTTTCTATTCTGAGGAGGTGACGCTGAATGACTAATACAAAATTAATTTTTGCGGTGTTGAATTTAAAAACCCTATCGTAACTGCATCGGGTACTTTTTGCTTCGGTATGGAATACAATGAATTTGTATCTATCGAGGAGTACGGAGGGTTCGGTGCAAAAGGTCTTACAAGAGTACCGGAGAGAGGGAAACAAACCTCCGAGAATTGCAGAAACGCCGAGCGGTATACTAAACAGTGTCGGACTTCAAAATCTGGGTGTTGAGCATTTCGCAAAGCACATAATGCCGATACTTTGCGGAATATGACACAAATGTAATTGCAAATATGTCGGGTAACACGATAGAGGAATATTGTGAAATGGCTGAAATTCTTTCAGATACTGACGTTGCAATCATAGAAATGAATATTTCTTGCCCTAATGTAAAAGCACGGCGGTTTGGCGTTCGAACAGACCCCTAAAGTAGTAAACGAACTTACAAGTGCAGTAAAAAAACATTCAAAGAAACCGCTTGTTGTAAAACTTTCACCGAATGTAACTCTCAATCACTGAAATCGCAAAAGCCGCAGAGGCGGGCGGAGCAGACGGATTGTCGCTTATTAATACGCTTATGGTATGAAAAATTGACATACACACAAGACGTCCGATTTTGGCAAACAATACAGGCGGACTTTCAGGCCCTGCCGTAAAAACCTGTTGCAGTCAGAATGATTCATGAAGTGCACGAGACTGTAAAATTGCCATTGATAGGTATGGGGGAGTTATGAGCGGTGAGGACGTAATCGAATTTATGCTTGCCGGTGCTTCGCTTGTGGCTTTGGGTACAGGACTTTTTGTAAAACCGGATTTAATTCTTCCTGTAAAGCAAGAAATTAAAGAATATATGGAACGTTACAATAATATTGAAGATATTAACAGCATTATCGGTACAGCTGTTATGAATTAGTTACAAAAAAAAGAGGGTATCATCCTCTTTTTGCGGATTATGAGAAATTTTAAAATTAAAAAGGATTTTTGGTGCGTATGTTGTATTATAAAAAGCGAAAGCTTTTAAGACATAAAGCATTTTTTGAATAAAATTTCAATATAATATAAATAAAATGTTATAAAATGAGAAAAATGGGGTAAATATAACGTGAAGTGTATTTTTACCTCTGTTTTGATGAAAGATTGGAGCGTATAATATGTACATATTAGCATTAAACGGAAGTCATAACAATGACGGAAATACTGCATTTTTGCTTAACGAAATTTTAAGACACTGTGCCGAAAAAGGGTGCAGAAACTGAAATTTGCAGTGTCAGTGAGGCGATTATGGATACAAAACACCGTTTTGCGTAGCCTGTTCAACGCCTTGTACAAAAAGTGCTATAAAGATACAAAACTTGATACATTATTTGATAAAATCGAAAGAGCTGATTTTGTTGTTTTCGGAAGTCCTGTTTATTTTGGTTCTATGACAGGTCAGATGAAATGTTTTTTTGACAAGACAAGGGACGCAAGAGCCAAAAAGTGGCTCGGAAAGCCTATGGCGGCGGTGACTGTCGGTGCGTCAAAGTACGGCGGTCAGAAAGGACTTTGAGCATATTCATTCATGCGCGCTTGTTTCGGTAATGACGCTTATAGGCAACAGCTCTGTATCGGGTATGGGACATTTCGGTGTATCTGCTCAAAAAACCGGCAAATGAAGATACATATGCTATAAATCAATGCAAGATTTTAGCAGAAAGAATAATTGAAACGATAAGATAAGTATATTTTTACGTATTATGTGTGAAAATAGTACCATTGATAAAAGGAGGTGACGGTGTGCCAAGAAGAATTTCAGACGATATGATAGCGCAAATATGTGATGAAAATGACATAATTGACTATGTATCGAGATATGTACAATTAAAAATCGGGACGTGATTACAGCGGACTTTGTCCGTTTCACCACGAAAAAACACCGTCATTCCATGTAAGTCAGGAAAAACAGCTTTTTCACTGCTTTGGATGCGGTGCGAGCGGTAATTTGTGCAGTTTCAATGCGTACAGAAAATCTTTGACTTTATTGATGCGTTGAAGCTGCTTGCCGACAATGCAGGTATAAAATCCCGAAGATGACGGGAATTTTTCGACGCGTCGCATGAAAAGAAGAAACGTATTTTGGCAATGAACAAACTTTCAGCGAGATTTTTTTATAATTGCCTGCGTGGATAAAAAACATAGGCGAAAAAAGGTCAGAAGTATTTTGCAAAACGTAATATACCTTGAAAAACGGTTACGGTATACGGTTGGGATATGCACCCGAAGGACACGATCATTTGCTTAAATATTTGACTTCGCAAGGGTTTAAAACAGAAGAAATTGTCGAGGGCGGACTTGCCGTAAGCGTGAGGGCAGAATATACGATAAATTCAGAGATCGTGTTATGTTTCCGATAATTGACGTTAGAGGAAATGTTATCGGTTTCGGCGGTCGGATTATGCACGACAATAAAGAGATTAACGGTTATAAAATACCAAAATATCTGAATTCGCCCGAAACACCTGTTTTTGATAAAGGCAGAAACTTATTTTCGCTCAACTTGGCGAAAAATGCAAAATCGTCGGAGATAATACTGTGTGAGGGATATATGGATGTAATATCCGTATATCAAGCCGGATATAAAAATATTGTTGCAACGCTCGGTACGGCTATTACGGAAAAGGTAAGCTAAATTGATGTTGCGTTACGGCAGTGAAATACTGATATGTTACGACAGTGACGAGGCAGGTACAAAAGCGGCGTTAAGAGCCATTGACATAATAAACAATGTAGGCGGCAGAGCAAGGGTGATACGGCTTAAAAATGCCAAAGACCCCGATGAATACATAAACAAAAACGGGTTGAAAAATTCAAAGAGGCGGTCAAAAATGCAATGCCTGCCACTGAATTTAAGATTTCTTTGAAAAAAAGCAGTACGACGTAACGAGTACGGATGGCAAGATACTGTTTATAGATGAGGTAGTAAACATATTTACAAAATTAAAAGATGCTGTTGAGGTAGACGCCTATATAACGAAAGTCGCGGAGGATACAGGAATAAGCCGAGAGGCTATAGCAAGCAAATACCGTGAAAAATATCGAAGGGCAGTTATAAAAGAATACCGACTAAAAATGAGTATCAGAAAAAAGTCGAACAAAGAAAGCGTGAAACAACGAAAAATCAAATGGTTACAAGCAGTTTGCTTGAAGCTGAAAAACGGCTGGGACTTATATCGCAAAGTAAAAACTTTATAAAATGTCGTCGGCACATATTAAAGCCGAGGAATTTGATTCAACAGATGTGTACAGACGTTTGGCGAAAAGTATGTATGACAGCTATGAAAACGGAATGTCACCGATCCGGCAATGATGTTGAAATGATTTTTCGGACGACGATTTGAGTGAGGCGTCGGAAGTTTTTATAATCTTGAAGTTTACAGCGGTGACGAAGAAACCGTCAAAGAACTTTTTATATACAATTAAATTGAGAAGTTGAATATGTGTATCAATGCCGAAACAGACCCTACGAAATTGATGGATTTGTTTAAGCAACGTGAAGAACTTCTAAATGAGAAAATACTTGGGAGGAATAGTTTAATGCAGGAAAAGAAGAAAGACATTAAAAGAGAACTTATCGAAAAAGGTAAGAAAAAAGGGTACTTACTTTTTAAGGAAATAAGTGACGCTTTTGAAGACATTGAAGTGACACCGGAAGAAATAGAAAGACTTTATGACATTTTTGAAAAAGAATTCTATCGAACTTGTTGAAGATTTGGATAAGGAACTTGAAGAAATCGAAGTAAGCAAGGAAGAACTTGAGGATTCATATGGTTGAAACTATCAATAAGGTTAAAAAAGTTAACAGTCAGAAATGCCTGTTGATAAGGTAAGAGAAATTTTAAGAGTAGCGCAGGAGCCTGTATCACTTGAAACACCAATCGGCGAGGAAGAAGATTCACACCTTGGTGATTTTATTCCTGATGATGATGCACTTGCACCTGCCGATGCGGCTTCAATGAGCCTTCTCAAAGAGCAACTTGCAGATGTTTTAAAAACTCTTACTCCGAGAGAGGCAAAAGTTCTTTCACTAAGATTTGGCCTTGATGACGGAAATCCAAAAACACTTGAAGAAGTAGGCAATAACAGGTCTTGAAATTGAGGACGAAAAAGATTTTAAAGATTTTCTTGAAAACAATAAACAGTATTGGGATTATGTTGATGATGAGCTGATTAAGGAAAAAGAGGGCGAAACGGAAGTAATCGCCTATGTCAGCGATAATGCGGCAGGTCATGAAATGCTTATGGCAATCAGAAATACTGTTGCCGAAATGAAACAGCTTGATGATGAAAACGAGTTCGGCAGACTTGAAATCCATATTGACAATATGAAGGAAGAAGACTGGGCGAATAACTGGAAGAAGTATTTTCACCCGTTGGAAGTAGGCGAAAAAATTCTTATCAAGCCTGAATGGGAAGAACTTAAAGATAATACCGACAGAATTGTATTCAATATAAATCCGGGTATGAGTTTCGGTACAGGCGGACACTATACAACACAGCTTTGTATCGAAACACTTGAAAATACATAAAACCGGGCGTTAAAGTGCTTGATTTGGGCTGCGGCAGCGGTATTTTGTCAATTATATCATTGTTGTTGGGTGCAGACAGTGCGTTTGCGGTTGATATTGACCCGAATGCGGTTGATATTGCATATCAGAATGCAGGCAAGAATGATGTCGACATATCGAAATATACGGTTAAAGCCGGAGATATAATTACAAATACAGAATTGCAAAATGAAATTGCCAAAAATGAATATGACGTTGTTGTGGCAAATATTGTTGCAGATGTCATTATAGCACTTGCTCCAAAAGCACGTGAATATATGAAACAAGGCGGCGTGTTTATTACTTCGGGAATAATTGAGGACAGAGTAGATGACGTTAAAGCGGCACTTGAAAATGCGGCTTTGAAATAAATTCAATCAAGCAAAGAAAAGATTGGGTATCTATTGTTTGTAAATAGCATTAACGGTGAAAGGAATGATAAAAATGCTTGAATTAAAGAATAATATTTTTTGTGGGAGTGAAAGACCCACACTAAGAACATTTGATATTTTATGGAAACGGAATACGGTACATTATATAATGCGTATCTTGTAAAGGGTGAAAAGACGGCACTTATAGAAACAGCACACGAAAAGTTACTTGATTCTGTATATTTCAAATATCGAAGAAATAATGCCTGTTTCTGAGATTGATTATTTGATATGCAATCATACAGAGCCTGACCATTCGGGAAGTGTCAAGAAGATACTTGAATTAAATCCTGACATTGAAGTTGTGGGGTATTGCGGCTATAAGAAATCTAAAAGAAATAACAAATATGACTTTTAGGAGCATATTGCAAAAAGACGGTGCAGAGCTTGATTTGGGTGACGGAAAGGTATTGAAATTCTGTATAGTTCCTAATTTGCATTGGCCTGATACTATGGTGACATATCTTGAAAGTGAAAAGACACTTTTCAGCTGTGACGTATTTGGTGCACACTATTGTGAGGACGCAGTTGTTGACGAGGATATAATTTACTACGATAAGTATGAAAAGGCAATGAAAGTTTATTATGACTGCATTGTATCGCCGTTTAATGCTTTTGTTGTCAAGGCACTTGAAAAGTTGTCGGCACTTGATATTGAAATGGTTTGCAACAGTCACGGACCTGTACTTAAAAAATATATAGCCGAGGCTGTTAAAAGTATTCTGCTTGAGTGCACCAAAAGTTACAGAGAAAAAAACAGTCGCAATATTCTATGCGTCGGCTTACGGATATACAAAGAAAATGGCAGACGTTATTGAAAAAAACGCTTAATTCTTGTGATTTTGATGTTAAAGAATATGACGTTGCCGAAATCAACGGCGAAATGATAACGGCACTTCACAGTGCGGACGCACTTGTATTCGGTACACCGACAATCAACAGAAATGCGGTAAAGCCTGTATGGGATATTATTTCTTCGATTGACCTTGTTAATATGAAAAAATAAGCCTTGCTTTGTATTCGGCTCATACGGCTGGGGCGGTGAAGGTATTCAGCTGGTGCATAATCATCTTGAATTGCTTAAACTAAAGCCTTTTGAAAAAGCCGTTCGGCTGTATATTCAATCCGTCAGACGAAAAACTTGCCGAACTGAAGATTATACAAAGAAATTTGAGGAAACGATATAAAACAAAAAGCAGAGTCATAAGATATGACTCTGCTTTTTGGTATTTGACAAATCGACAAATTTGTTATAAAATTATGTCTACTGAAATAATAGGAAATATATTTGGGGATAGGAAATAATTATGAGCATAACAATAGAAGAATTGAATAAATTAGATAAAGGCACATATCAAATTATAGATATTCGTGACAAAAGAGGAAGTTCAAAAGACGAAATGCCGGGAGCGGTTTATGTTCCGTCAGATGAGATAGAAACAAGCGAAAAGGTTGATTTATCAAAAAAACTGATTATTTGTTGCAGAATAGGTAAAATCAGCATAGACGTTGCGGAGCGGCTAAGAGAAAAAGGCGTTGACGCGGTGAGCCTTGAGGGCGGATATACTGCATGGCTGTTGGATTCGATAAAGCGAAAAGAGGCCGAGAGTATAAGTCGTGATGTTGAACAAAGTATAAGAAAAAATTCCGTAAAAAATTTGGCGTATGTTTGCAAAAAGCAATTAATACTTATGATTTGGTTAAAGAGGGCGACAAGATTGCGGTCTGTATATCGGGCGGAAAAGATTCAATGCTTATGGCTAAGCTTTTTTCAGGAATTAAAACTTCATAATAAATTTGAATTTGATGTTAAGTTTTTAGTTATGGATCCCGGTTACAGTCCTGAAAACCGTAAGGTTATAGAGGAAAACGCAAGAAAATTAAATATCCCAATTCATATATTTGAATCAGATATATTTGAGTCGGTGTTCAATGTTGAAAAATCTCCATGTTATTTGTGTGCAAGAATGAGAAGGGATATTTGTATAAATTCGCAAAGGATATGGGCTGTAATAAAATTGCGTTGGGACATCACATGACGATGTAATTGAAACAATATTAATGGGAATGTTGTATTCGGGACAGGTGCAAACAATGATGCCGAAACTTCACAGCACAAACTATGAGGGTATGGAACTTATACGACCGCTTTATTTAATTCGTGAGCAGGATATAAAAATCGTGGTGTCGATATAACGATTTGCATTTCATTCAATGCGCCTGCAAGTTTACGGATACTTGTACAACGTGCAATAACGAAGAGAACCGTTCAAAGAGAGTTGAAATAAAAGAACTTATAAAAACATTGAAACAGGTAAATCCGTACGTTGAGGGGAATATATTCAAAAGTGTTGAAAATGTCGGTTTAGAGGCGATTGTTGCGTACAAAATTGACGGTGTGAAACACAGTTTTCTTTGAAACGTACGACGAAGAATAACTATATGTTGTACCGTTCAATTTGGCATTACACAACAAAATCCAAACAAAACAAGAATTTTGAAATGAAAAAGAAATAAATATTCACAAACTATTTTCGCAATGACTATTGATTTATTTGGCAAAATAGTATAGAATAATAAGTAACAAAACATAATATGTTTTATATGAAATTTAGGAGGCAATATATAATGAGCAATATTAGGTTTGACTATTCAAAAGCACTTCCGTTTGTCGGACAGCATGAGATTGATAATATGGCTGAATATGTTAAAGAGGCACACAATATGCTTCATAACAAAACCGGTGCAGGTAACGATTTTCTTGGTTGGGTAAACTTGCCTACGGATTATGATAAAGAAGAATTTGCAAGAATTAAAAAGCGGCTGAAAAGATTGCTCTGATTCAGATGTACTTGTTGTAATCGGTATAGGCGGTTCGTACCTTGGTGCAAGAGCGGCTGTTGAAATGTTACAACATTCATTCTATAATGCTCTTGACAAAGACAAGAGAAAAGGATTATACTATTTTCTTTGCCGGAAATAACATCAGTTCGACATATATGGCTGATTTGCTTGAAACAGTAGAGGGTAAAGATATTTCAGTAAACGTAATATCAAAATCCGGAACAACAACAGAACCTGCTATTGCGTTCAGAATATTTAAAGACTTGCTTGAAAAGAAGTACGGCAAGGAAGGTGCAAAAAGAAAGAATTTATGCAACAACAGATAAAGCTCGCGGTGCATTGAAGTCGCTTGCAGATGAAGAAGGTTACGAAACATTTGTTATCGCTGACGACATCGGCGGCAGATACTCTGTTCTTACTGCAGTAGGTTTACTTCCGATTGCAGCGGCAGGTATCGATATTGACAAGATGATGCAGGGTGCAAAAGAGGCACAGGATGAATACGCTAATCCAAATCTTTCAGAAAACCAATGTTATCAATATGCGGTTGTAAGAAATGCACTTGCAAGAAAAGGCAAGACTGTTGAAATGATGGTTAATTATGAGCCTGCACTTCACTATTTCGGCGAATGGTGGAAGCAGCTTTACGGTGAAAGCGAAGGAAAGGACAACAAGGGTATTTTCCCTGCGGCGGCAGACTTCTCAAGTGACCTACATTCAATGGGACAATACATTCAAGAAGGACAAAAGAATTTTGTTTGAAACAGCTTTGCTTGTTGAAAATCCTCGCAAGAATATTGAAATTCAAGCAACAGAGGATAATATTGACGGACTTAATTTCCTTGCAGGCAAGACTATCGACTATGTAAATTCAAAAGCTGCACAGGGTACTGCTTTGGCTCATACAGACGGTCAAGTTCCTAACCTTGCGGTTATTGTACCTGCGCTTGACGCATATAATTTCGGTAAAATGGTATATTTCTTTGAAAAAGGCTTGCGGTCTTTCAGGATATTTGCTCGGAATAAATCCGTTTGACCAGCCGGGAGTCGAAGCGTACAAAAAGAATATGTTTGCACTTCTTGGTAAGCCGGGTTACGAAAGCGAAAAAGGACGCTCTTGAGGCAAGATTAAAGTAAAATCAGAGAGGGCGACTCTCAGAAAATAAAAAATTTATTATAAAGGAGGAAGGTTAACATGGTTGAACTTCTAATTGGAAAAAAAAGGCACCGGTAAGACAAAGGCTCTTATTGAGAAAGTGAACAACGCTCTAACGGTTGCAAAGGGCAACGTTGTTTTTATCAGCAACGACACAAACAGAAATATTTTTGATGTAAAGTCAAAGGCGAGAATGGCAGACACATCAGAGTTTGAAATTAAGTCATATGATGAATTTCTTGGATTTATCAGCGGTATTGTAAGCCGTGACTTCGATATTACAAACATTTTTGTTGACGGTATATTCAAAATTGTCGGCTCAGACAATCTTGACGGATTTGAATCATTCCTTAACAGACTTGAGACTATGAGCCAAAAGTTTGAAATCACATTTGTAATATCAGTAAGCATAGATGCTGAAACAGCACCTGATTACATAAAGAAATTAGCGTAAGACGCTTGGAAAAAACAAAGGTGCCTGTATGAATTGAACGTATGAAAATTTGTACAGGCACGATTAATTATTTGGAGGTTTTGATTAATGCAGTATCATAGTATGAGGGATAAGAGCATATCTGTAAGTTCGGCAGAGCTATAAAAACAGGACTTAGTGCAGAGGGCGGACTTTTTGTTCCGGAAAGCTTTCCTTCAGTTAGTTTAGATGAGATTAAAAAATTTGGCGTCAAAGTCATATAACGAAAAGAGCATATTTTGTACTTAGCAAGTTCCTTTCGGACTTCACAGAAGAAGAACTTAAAAAGTGCATAGACAGTGCATATACAAAGGAAAAGTTTGAAACAGAGAGCATTGCCCCTGTTTATAAACTTAACGATACAACATATTTCCTTGAATTATGGCACGGTGGACTTGTGCTTTTAAGGATATGGCACTTCAAATTCTTCCTCATCTTCTTACAACATCAATGAAAAGACTAATGAAGATAAAGAAATCGTAATCCTTGTTGCAACGTCGGGTGATACAGGTAAGGCTGCACTTGAAGGCTTTAAAGATGTTTGCAGGCACAAGAATTATCGTATTCTATCCTGACAACGGTGTAAGTGAAATTCAAAAGCTTCAAATGGTTACTCAAGAGGGGTAATAACGTAAGTGTTGCCGCGGTTAAGGGTAACTTTGACGATGCTCAAAGCGGTGTTAAGAAGATATTTACAGACACTGATTATAAAAATCTTCTTGACAGAAATCAATTTAAGCTTTCATCTGCAAACTCAATCAACTGGGGCAGACTTGTTCCTCAGATTGTATATTATTTCTCATCATATGCAGAGCTTGTAAAGAATAACGAAATTGAAATCGGCGATAAGATTAATGTTGTCGTTCCGACAGGTAACTTCGGTAATATTCTTGCCGCATATTATGCAAAGAAAAATGGGCTTGCCAATCGCTAAGTTTATTTGTGCGTCGAATGAAAATAATGTTTTGACAGATTTCATAAAGACCGGTATTTATAATAAGAACAGAGATTTCCATACAACAATCTCACCGTCAATGGACATTCTTATATCAAGTAACCTTGAAAGATTTCTTTATGACCTTACAGGTTGTGACGATAAACTTGTCAGCGAATGGATGAAAGCACTTAACACTAATGGCAGCTATGAAGAAAGCTGACGTTAAGGCAAAAATGCAGGAAATGTTTACTGCAGGTTGCTGTGATGATGCAGAAACAATGGCTACAATTAAAAAGTGTGCGTCTGAATATGATTATGTTATTGATACTCACACTGCCGTTGCAAAGTCTGTTTACGATAAGTATGTTGCTCAAACAGGCGACACAACAAAGACAATTATTGCATCAACTGCAAGTCCGTTCAAGTTTAATCAGAGTGTTCTTATTGCGCTTGAGGATCACAATGCAGTTGTCGGTAAAGAGGAATTTACTCTATTGAAGGAACTTTCTGAGAAGAGTAATATGCAAATTCCTAAGTCACTTTATGAACTGAAAGATAAGTCAGTTGTATTTGACCTTGTATGCGATAAGGACGAAATGCAACAGATTGTAAGTGACTTTCTTATGGTTGAGTAAAATTAAATATTTTAAATAATTAATGAAAGGTGTAACAATGTTACACCTTTCATTTTTAACGGAGGTTTTATATGCGTTCTATAGAAGAAACAATAAATGCACTAAAAAACGGTGAATATGATGATAAGCTACATATTTGTATTCATGCGATAAAAATGATGTAAAAAAGTATTCGGACAGATATATTGACGTTATAAACGGCTTTGAAGAAACATTCGGTAAAGACGGCGATATTGCTTTTGTTCTCCGCTCCGGGACGTACTTACTGAAATCGGAGGCAATCACACAGACCACCAACACGGTTGCGTACTTGCCGGAAGTGTTAATCTTGATGTTATATCTGCAGCACGACCAAACGGCACGAATACTGTTCGTATTCAATCAAGAAACTATCCGCTTGATGTGATTGAACTTGACAGTCTTGAAATAAGAGAAAAGGAATTTGACAAAGGCGATTTCTCTTATAAGAGGTGTAATTAAAAAAATTTGTTGATTTGGGTTATGACGTTAAAGGCTTTGACGCGTACACAACATCAAAATGTACTTAAAGGCTCGGGACTTTCATCGTCAGCGGCTTTTGAAGTGCTTGTCGGAACAATTATAAACGGACTTTTTGCAAATAACGAAGTAAATCCGATTGAAATTGCAAAATTCGGACAGTTCGCCGAAAATGTTTATTACAATAAACCAAGCGGACTTATGGATCAGATGGCATCATCTCTGTCGGCTCGGTTGTGGCTATTGATTTTAAGAGTACGGAAGAACCGATAGTTGAAAAAGTTGAATTTGATTTAAAAAAGCATAATCACGCTCTTTGCATTATTGATTCGGGTGCGGATCACGCAGATTTAACGATGAATATGCGACAATTCCGTCTGATATGAAAAAGAGTTGCGGGATTTTTTCGGTAAGAAATTTTTGCGTGAAGTTGATGAAAATGAGTTTATGGCGAATATCAAAACATTCGTGCAAAACTTAATAATGACAGAGCAGTACTTGTGCAATCCATTTCTTTAATGATAACAAACGTGCGCAGGAAAAGTTAAGGCTTTGAAAAATGATGATTTTTGAATTTTTCAAACAACTTGTAAATAAATCGGGGACAGTCGTCGTATATATCTGCAAATGTGTTCGCAACAAGTATGCCTAAAAATCAAGCAGTGTCTTTGACATTGGCTTTGTGCGATGAAATACTTGGCGACAAAGGCGCGTACAGAGTTCACGGCGGTGGCTTTGCCGGAACTGTACAAGCGTTTGTTCCGCTTGATATGCTTGATGAATTTAAAACAAAATTGAGAACGTGTTGGGTGAAAATATGTGCCACGTTCTTTCAATTCGTCCTGTCGGCGGATATGAACTTAAATAATTAAAAAATCTTCCTGAAGTCAATTTTGTTTCTTCAAGAAGATTTTTTTTTTAAAACAAACATAATCCAATACACAATACCGGCAACGAACAGAGAGGCAAGTGTACCGTAAGGATAACGGGACCGGCGATTGTGAAAATTTTTGCACCGACACCGAGCACCATACCTTCGGTTTTTGCCTCAAGAGCCGGGGAAACAACGGAATTTGCAAATCCGGTAATCGGTACAATAGTTCCCGCACCCACAAATTTAGCGATTTTCGGGTAAATATCAAGTCCTGTGAAGCAATGCACCGTCAAACACCAATATGATTGAAGTGGCGGTGCCTGCGGCTCTGTATCAAGTCCCCATTTTTTTAAACATAGTTAAAATAAAATGCCCGATTACGCATATTATTCCGCCCCGATACAAATGCTTTTAAACAGTTTGAAAAAAAGTTTTGAATTGGGTGTTTTTGTTTTACGTATTCATTATATTCTTTGTTAGTCATTTCGTGTTTCATATTAAATTACTCCAGTCACATTATTTTAATATTATTTTTCTCATAATAACGATAAAAGTATGCTTAATTATGAATAAAAAATAAAATTTTATCTTAATATCATACACCTTGAAATTTATGGCGATTTGAGATATACTTTAAATATACTTATGTTATTATGGAAGGAATGTTTTAATGTTCGGATACGTTACAGTATGCAAAAATGCGTTGAGCGAACAAGGCTTAAAGACGTTTAAAGCATATTATTGCGGGATTGTGTAAGGCTATCGGCAAGAGATGTTCGCAATCGGCAAGGGTGGGACTTAGCTATGACATAACATTCCTTGCGATTGTTTTATCTTCGGTTTGCAAAAAAGAAATAAGTATGAAAAGATAAAAATGCGTGTTGCATCCTATCCGTGAAAATATATGTTGAAAAATAACACGGCTCTAAATTATGCCGTTGATATGGGTGTTATACTTACTTATTTGAAATTGCTTGACGATTGAATGATGACAAAGTATAAAAGCGTTGTTTAGTATGTTGCTTTTTGCAAACGGTGTCAGAAAAGCTAAAAACATTATCCGAGAGAATATGAAAATATCAGAAAATGTCTTGATGAATTGAGTCGGCTTGAAAAAAAATAACTGCAAAGAAATTGATGAAACAGCCGATTGTTTTGCGAGAATACTTGAAATATTATTTACACCCGATTTTATTGAGGACAAGGATAAAAACGTATTCTTGCGTGGCTTGGATATAATACAGGGCGATGGATATATATAATTGACGCGTATAACGATTTGGAAAAAGACGTAAAGAAAATGATTACAATACCTTTAAAGCAAAATATGAGGATAAAACTTGCAAGAAATAAAGACACGATTAGAGAGGATTTATATACCAATGACGTTCACTCTTGAAAATGCGGCGTCTGCATATAATTTGCTTTGAGATATACAAAATAAAGAAGTTTTGGACAATATTATGTATATTGCACTAAAAGCTAAACAGAAAAGTATTTTAGGAGAAAGTAATGAATCCTTATGAAGTATTGGGCGTTAGCGAAAACGCCGATGAAGAAACAATAAAAAAGCGTACAAAGAATTGGTGAAAAAATATCATCCCGACAGATACATTAATAACCGCTTGCGGATTTGGCGGCTGAAAAGATGAAAGAAATCAACAAAGCCTACGATATGATAACGAATAAGCGTACCGCGACTAATACGGGATACAGTACGTCATCAAGAGGATATTCAACATCACAGACGCATACAAGCGGGCAGGCAAGTTTTTCAAAAATGTTCGTATTCTTATAACGCAGTCACGAATTCGTGAAGCACTTGAAATGCTTAACTTATTGCCGAAAACAGCGGAATGGTATTATTTATCGGGTCTTGCGAGAATGCAGGTCGGTTGGTATGACCAAGCCATAAGTTTTTTGCAGACTGCTGTACAGATGGAGCCGAACAATGTTGAATACAGAAGTACATTAAACAATGTAATGAACAGAAACAGAACATATAATATCAACCACAAGTACCGGCTCAGATTCGGCAGGTTGTTGCGATTGCAGTGATTGTTGTAATTGCTGTACAACGTGGTTATGCTGCAACTGTATGTGCTGATAATATTAAACAGATTGGAGAAAATAGATGAGTAAAGAAGAACAACAGCAACATATTACATCAATAGGCGGTCAGGCGGTTATGGAGGGCGTAATGATGAGAGGACCTTTCAAACAGCCGTGGCGGTGAGAAAGCCTGACGGTGATATTGAATGTAAGGTCGAGGAAAACGGAACAAAACAAGAAAGAAGTTTTGAGATTGCCTATAATAAGAGGTTGCGTGAGTTTTGTAGACAGCCTTGTTATAGGAATGAAAGCACTTATGTTCAGTGCGGAATTTGTCGATATTGAGGAAGAGGAAGGAACGGAAAGTAAGTTTGACAAGTGGCTTGACGATAAGTTCGGCGACAAAATCAAGGATATAGTATTTATGTATCAATCGCAATATCGCTTTGTATTCAGTATTGCTTTGTTTATGGTACTTCCTACTTTTCTTACGAAAGGTGCGGAAAAAATCGGTACACTTATTCCGCCAATTTCGGCATTTACAGATTCACACTTATTTACAAGCCTTTTGAGGGTATAATAAGAATGGTGATATTTATAGGTATTTGGCTATTGTTTCAAATATGAAAGACATTAAACGTGTATTCCAATATCACGGTGCGGAGCATAAGACGATAGCGTTTTATGAGGCAGGGTAAGAACTTACTGTTGAAAAATATAAAAAAGCATACAAGATTTCATCCGAGATGCGGAACGAGTTTTTTGCTTTTCGTTATGATAGTGAGTATTTTGCTTTTTGCACTTTTGCCGAGAGTGGATATGGTTATATTACGTGTTTTAATGCGGTCTTGCACTTTTGCCGGCTGTAGCGGGTATTTCGTTTGAAATTATAAAATTGCCGGAAGAAGTAAAAGCAAATGGGTGGCATGGCTTTTCAAAACCGGGGATTGTGGCTGCAAAAAAACTTACTGACAAGAGAACCTGACGCGTCTCAAATTAAGTGGCGATTGAATCAATGAAATGTATACCTGAAAATAAAGAGGACGACAGATGGTAATATCGGAATTTGTGAGAGAAACGGCAAAAGCAGCTTGGAGATAATGCAAGGTTTGAGGCGGAACTTATGGTTATGAGCGTTATGGAAATGGACAGAACGACTTGTTTTAAACGGCAAATCGCCTGTAATGCCTCAACATACTTGCAGAATGGATAAAATGATTGAAAGACGTGAAAAAGGTGAAACTGTCGCAAATATATACTCGGAGAAACCGAATTTATGTCACTTGATTTTTTTTGTCAGGGAGGGGTGTGCTTATACCGAGAAGTGATACGGAAATTTGTTGAAACCGTAATTGATAAAATCGGCGCTAAGAAAAACAACCGTAG
>VOFB01002014.1_pt1 | contig 38025 bp, 51 predicted proteins | sample 5384141 | NCBI WGS metagenome assembly VOFB01 (sample SAMN12384721, study PRJNA508395) | human gut metagenome | isolation source: healthy gut A | host: Homo sapiens
TCAAATGCTTTGATTTCCAGTTACATGTACTCAAAACAGATGATATGATAGAAAATAACAATGCTTGTTCAATCTTAGTTTAGTCATGGCTCAAGTGAAATCAACGAACACAAAAGACCACAAATTTAGCAAGAATCGGTAAAATCGAGCACAGATTTTACAGAAAAAGGAAAATGATCCCCAAATTACCAAGGCTTGATTTCTAGTTTAAACCAGACAGCAGTGATAGCTAAGCTTCTGTGTAAATTTAGAGCGGTAAAGAGAGAATGGAAGATGAAGAATAAGAAAGGTTACCTTTGGGTGACGATCGGCGGCAGCGGAGGCGAAACTCGAGTAGTTTGGGTTTTCAAGGTGAAGAGCCGTTGTGAAGGGAGAGAAAGAGTAAGTGAAGAAGAGCAAGGTTTTGACCTGAAATGCAGGAAATATATATATAAAGAGAAACAACTTTTCGAAATAATTTTAATTATTTGATTTTGTGGTCAGAAACACTCCTGAAGACTCAGCGCCCATAAACATTTCTTTACCATTAATTAACGGGTTTTAAGCTCCCAATAAAAATTGAACCCCTTATTATAATGGGTAAAGATTAGAGTACTTAATGGTGTTCAAAGGACGAACGGCAGCAATGCTCTGTCAATATTCTGTTAGACACGATTGTGGGTCCTATAGATCGAACCAGTCGATCAATCGATTAGTTTTGGGTAACCGGATAATTGTGTTTCGAAATACCGTTCTTTTTCCATCAGATCCTCTTCAGGAAACGGGAACACCCATGGTTGATTCCGGTTTCAACGTGTAAGTCGTACCCGAGAATGTCCAGCTGATATCCTCTTTGTAATCACGAGCAGTGTCCAGCGTTTAAGAGTAATGAAGTCGTAGATGTTAAATACATTCTCGCCGGCAACTTTTCTGAGCATCTCTATGGCATCGTTTTTTGTTGTTACCGAGCCTTTCAGCGCATGATAGTCTTCCGGAAAGAAGCGGCCCACACGGATTTTGTCGAGATAGTCCATTGCGTCGTCGATCAGGTTGTTGTTGATGGCATTCTCGGCGAGAATCAGATACATCTGCGGCACGCTCAGATTTATTCGTCCGACGCGGCCATTTCCTTGTACTCCGTAGCTCATGGAACCTTCGGTAACCCCAAACATATTTCAACGACCCCCTTTACCACCTGGAGAGGTCGTCTCCCAGCTACCATCACATCACGGTGTGATAGGTGGCAAACCAGTCTTTTTGAATGTTCTTCTGTTCATAACGTTCGTAGTAGCGCGGTGTAAGCCACGAGAAAAATTCGACATCGGTATCAGTAAAATAGTCTTGGGCAAGTGCCAGTTGGGGCGTCTCTGAATGTTTTACCAGAATTCCCGCACTGCTCGGTGCCTCGGTGCAGTAGTTGGCATAGTCTGATACCGAGCTGTTAACCGCAAGCGCTTTCTGTGCCTCTTTTGCAGCTTCGCCGGGCTGCTGCATATACATCAGCACATGAGCTTTTGATCGCATGCGGACATGCGGCGTTGAAGCGCATTCGGTTTACAAGCCGACTGCGGAAGCGCGTTCAGCTCGATCGCAGCATCGAGGTCAGCGAGAATGTATTCGTAGACCTCTTTCTGAGTAAGCTGTTCGGTAGGTTGTTTGATATCCTGTGTTTCCCAGAACATATGCGATAGATTTTCGGAGTCAGCCGTAGCCGGATCATAGGCTTTGGTAAACTTCACGGCAGCGAGCCAGTGGAAATAGGCGCGGATCGTCAGAGCTTCGGCTTTTAGTGCCGTTTTTTTTCTTCGGAACCTGTCGCGGCATCCACAAGACTCAGAATAGGATTGGCAACTGTTCCGATATAGTTGTAGCAATTTGCATAATAACTGTCGCTCGAAGTCAGGTCTACCTGTTCCAAAGCATGCCCCGCCTCGTCGTATTTTCAGAAGGATCTGGGTTGTTGTCTTAACCGGATTGGCAAGAACAGTCCCTACATTGCCGGGATAATACTGTACCGAACCGCATACACGCTGAATATCGGCAATTCTGATATTATACTCCTGGTTGAGAAGCATCTCGAGCTGGTCAGTGGTGGAGAGAAGGTTCATTCCTTTCTGGTCGATTTCTGTGAAATCGGAACAGAACTAAGCACCGAAGCTCCCACCAGAAAAAGACCTACGATATATCTTGTTTTCATTGTCATGTCAAAATTAAATATTACTAAATGTTAGAGACTCAGGTTCACGCTGAACATATACGATGCCTGTTTACGGATTCCGAGTGTCTCGGGGTCGATTCCGGCGTTGTTCTTAATCCAGAGGGCTTTCGGGTCGTTGATCTGAAAACGGAGTGAAATCTTACTGATACCGACTTTTTCCGTTAGGTGCTCAGGAAGATCATAACCGATAGTTATATTACGGATTTTCAGGAAATCAGCGTCATAGGAGACAGTTTGTCGCCGTACGACATTCACTGCCCAGTGACGTAGAGGCATATTCGCCGATACCCGGAACATCGGAATGGTTTTCGGGAGTCCAGGAATTGAGATAGACAATGTTCAGCGGACTGTCCCATGACGATTCGAACACTTCCGATTTGGGCTGGGCGAACATTTTGTGGCCACCGTAGTAGACAAGGAGAAATCCGAGACTCAAGCCATTCCAGCGCAGCTGATTATCCATTCCGACGATCGCTTTCGGATCGGACTGACCACCGAATTCAAGAACGTCGACGCTAGCATCACTACTTTGCGTTGTGCGATGTGTTGCCATTCTCAACGTAATACATCGACTGGCCCACCAGACCCGGCCGGTCATCGATCCCAGCGAAACGATAAGCCCATAGCGCATTTACGGGATAACCGGTCTTATAAGGTAAGCTGACGAGATCATAGGCGCGAGTGGCAGGATTCTCCACTTCGAGAACCTTGTTCTTATTGTAGGTTACGGTGAGGTTGGTTGTCCAGCTGAATCCGGCGGTTTCGGGAACAAACCAGTCATAGCCGATGGCAAGCTCAATACCACTGTTCCGGAGTGAGGCCACGTTGGCAACCATCGATGAGAAACCGGTTGTCGGGTCAAGAGTGATCGGGGCAAAAATATCCTTACCGGTCTTCACGTAATAGTCGAGCGATCCACGCAAACGATAGCTCATAAAACCGTAGTCAGACCGACGTTGGTCGTCCGGTTCTGCTCCCAGCGCAAGTCAGGATTGGCGGGCGATGAAATGGAGGCGACAGGCAGATTGGTCGGTGAATTTATGTCCCGACGATGCCGTCATGTGAGAGGTAGCACCTGGATAGATATTACCGGTAACACCGTAGGAGAAACGGAGTTTCAGGAATCCATCCAGGACAGGTCGCGGAGGAAACTCTCGTTGTGGGCGTTCCAGCCTATACCTACGACCACAGGGGTCTGCCACGGAACTTGGCGTCGAGACCGTAGATGTCGGCATAGTCTTTTCGAAACGAACCGAAAATGTTATATTTGTTATCATAGGTGTAGGTTGCGTTGAAATAACCCGAACCATAGCGATGGCGAACTTCTTTCACGATTCCCATTCCGTTTTCAAGATAGGGTGTGAACGCGAACTGGTTGCACGGGAAAGGAGAGCCGTTCATTTGAAAGTAAGGCGAATTGCTCATCTGCGATAAAGTTCCGAAATCAACAGTATGGGTAGCACTGCTTTGAAGCTGTTCGTCATATCCGAGAACAAGCGATTTGTCACCACTGGTTTCGTCTCCCGGAATTCCAGACCAGCGATAGCCGAAATCTCGTGCTTGCCGAAAGTGTTGGTGTAGTTCAGCTGGCCACGGGCAGTCCAAAAAGTTTCCGCTGGTATGAGTAGTCTGAAGAAATCCACCGGTTTCGGGAGTCATATAAACGAGCTTGTGGCTCTCTGTATCCATTTTGGCGTACGCATTCTTGATTGTGCGTGCGGCGTGACTCTCCTGTGTCGCATGTTGCTGGACGTTCTGAGAGTTGACTTCATATACGAACTGGGTCTGAGCCGTAAGTCCGGGGATAATCTTAAAGAGAAGATCGCCATGGTAGCGCATTTCCTGACGGCGCGTCTTTGTCTGGTTATCCCTAAAGCTCGTCAACGAGGTTGAATCGAGATCTTCCATGCCTTCCTGAAGGGGCATGTATTCATTGCCGCAGTACCATGAATAGAGTTTCTTAACGGAGCCGTCGGCATTATAGAACGACTGATACTGGGCATAGGAGAACGGGTCGAGATTAACGTTGTAATCGTTGCCATACTGCTTTATATTGGCGTATACGCCGTTTACCGAGAATGTGGCCACGAGCCATTTTGCAAGGTCGCAACTACCTTTGTAGTAAACGTTGAGCCAGTTGCTCTTATGCTCTATGATGCCCATGTTGTCAGTGCGATAGTTTATCACTAAGTTGTTGCGGAACTTGTCGGAACTACCACGGAGCGAGGTTATACTGCTGCATGACCTGGCGACGATAGATGTTGTCGGCGAAATCCTGTGCGAAGTTGTTTTTCGACAAATCAGCGAGAATGTTGTCGAGTTCGGAGCGACCGATATTGCCCGCCGCGTGCTGATACCAGGCATAGGCCACGAGGGTTTATCTGAGCGCCGTCGGTAATGTTCTTTCCGAAATTCTCTATGACTTTGTCCGGGTCATACTCGGATCGTCGGCATACTTGCGGTTGAAATAATAGTCATAGTATTCGCTGGCGCGTTCCACCTGTTCTTCGGCGTTCATCAGGAAGTTATCATGATAATCGACATTCTTGTTTTTCATACAAGGTTATGTTTGCCTGGAAGTCAATGTCGATCTTGCCTTTGTTACGGGCATTCTTGGTTGTTACAACAATGATTCCGTTTGCGGCGCGCGCACCGTAGATAGCCGACGCTGCAGCGTCTTTCAGAACGTTCACCGAAGCGATGTCATAGGGATTGAGGTCTTCGATAGAGCCTTCGACCGGAAGACCGTCCACAACGAGCAACGGAGCCGATTCGCCATAGAGCGTACCCGTTCCGCGGATAATCGGTTTGCCGCCGTAGGTCGACAGACCGGCAACGCGAGCCTCAAGATTCTGGATAAGATTCGGGTGTAACGGTCACTAAGTTTTTTCGGAGGAGATGGTGGTTACCGCCCCGGTCATTTCTCTTTCTTGACTTCCTGGTAACCGGTAACGATAACTTCTTCCATTTGAGACACATCTTCCAGCATGACAATATGTAACACTTGCTGACCGCTTAAGACTACTTCTTGCGTTTTCATCCCCACAAACGAAAATACAAGCGTCAGTCCCGATTCCTCCGGCACTGTCAGAGTGAAATTTCCATCCACATCACTCACCACTCCCACGGCAGAACCTTTCAGCAGAATGGTTACTCCCGGTAACGGACGTCCCTCTTTGTCTTTTACATTCCCGGTAAGGGTGATTTTTTTCTGAGGAACATCAGGTTGCCTGAATTTCGGAGAAATCACAATGATATTGTCTTCCAACCGATACCATAAACCTGTATTTTTCAGGCATACAGCCATAATCTGTCCAAGATCACAATTTTGCATATCTACACTTATCTTTCCGGTCCGTTGTAACATTTCATTACTGTACACAAAATGATACCCCGTCTGTTCAGTCAGTTTTTCAAACACTTCCTGCAAAGGAAACCTCGTTTACCGAAATACTGATTTTACTTGCGAAAAAAGCATTGCCATAGACAGTAGAAAATCCTATCAGAAGGAAACAAAACAGCAATTTCATAGTCAACCACATTTTCCAAACTACACCGGAAGCTTTTTCCGACATCGGTTCTTGATTTTTTCATAGATTTGTCGTGTTTTAATTAAGTGAATAATGACCCTTCGCCAAAAAGGGCGTTATTTATTATCGACAGGAAAGTGTTAGCGCGCTTTTCCTGTTTTTCTTGAGTCAATCCCGTCTCACCACAACCGTCCAGCCTTTTACTTCAAATTTCACACAAGCCGCATATTCAATGATTTCCAACACCTTATCCATATTTTCGTATTTCGGTAAATTAGCTGTCAAATGTAAATTCCGGATTTCATCGTGCATGACGAACACTTCGACATCATACCAGCGTTCCAGGTCTTCCAATACCTCCCCTAATAATTTATTTTCATATACAAAACGGTGCTCCTTCCAACCGACATAATTCATGACATTCACAGAAGCCACCCGCAGTCCTTCATCAGTTTCGACGGCCTGTTGGCCGGGCCTGATGACAACCTGCTGCCGGTGCCAATTGACCGCCACCTGCCCTTCTATCAAAGTCGTCTGACGCTTAACGCCGGGGTAAGCCGACACATTAAACGAGGTACCAGCACCTTTACTTCCATATCCCCCAAAACGACTGAAAAAGGTCGCTTCACATCTTTCGTCACTTCGAAGTAAGCTTCCCCCTTTAACACCACTTTCCGCTGATCTGCTGAAAATGGTCCGGATACATCAATTCCGATGCAGCATTCAGCCACACCCGGGTACCGTCGGCCAAAACCAATTTGTATTCTCCTCCACGGGGTACCGACAAAGTATGCCATTGTATCCTTTTACCGTTTTCCTGTTCATGATAAACCAGTTGTTTTCCATCATTTACAAAATTCTCGCCTTTCAATTGCTGGCATCCCCTATCCACTTCTAAATCCACGCGACGTCCATCCGGTAAGACCAACTGCGCTTTTGAACTACCTGGACGAATAGTTTCACCCATCGAGACAGGCTGCTCAGATTTTCCGGTATTTTTATATTTTATCATCCAGGCAAGCCCTATCGCTATCAGTACCAATGCAGCATACGGCAATAAATACCGGAAAGGAACACGCTTCCTCCGTTTCATCGCTACTTTCACCCGTTTCCAATCTTTCCGGGAGTCGTATTTCATATATTCTTGCCATTCTGTTCCTTGATATGAACGGGCCCCGAGGCTTTCATAAACGAGCGGTTGTCTGCACTCTCTTCCAACCATTCTTCCAGTTCAGTCATTTGCTGTTTATCTGCTTCTCCGTGCCAACAAAGCAAAATCAAACGGGCAATTTCTGAGGAGTATATTTTTAGAGGTCATCTTTTCTTCATTTTCTATTAAAACCGGTGAAAGAAGCAAAGGATGACAAAAGATGAAAAATAATCAAAATATTCCGAAAAGTTTTAGAGCGACCATTACTAATGCAAGCAATAAATATAACGTATGTACTTCGCTCCCCATTTCACACTCAACCGGGTCCTCGATCCAGGCCCCCGCCATGTTACCGCAAGCCAGAATCAAACCGGTACGCCAATCTACCAAATCATACCAGACAAAAATAACGAGTGCCCCGAAAGTATAGATCAAGATAAGCAATACTTTCAAAGCATTTGCCTTGAGCAAATCGTAGCCACATCCCAATACCAAACCACCCAGCATAAAAAACCGACACCGATTTGTATAAAACCGCCATAGAAGCCGATCCCCAAAAATATCAAAAAACGTACCAGGGATGCCGGGCTTTTGCTTTTTCAATATTAGATTTCACCCAGGTATTGGGATCCAGCAAAATCATAAAAAACATCACCACCAATAACCCCCCGATCATTTTTTGTAAAACGGCAGCCTGGATGTCGACAGCCGTAAAAGCTCCTAAAATACTTCCCAAGGTAGTGGGGAGCAGTAAAGGATAATCCGTTTTAAAATTCAATATTTTCTTCTGTCGAAAAGTAGCTGTCGAAACGATATTTTGCAGAAGAATAGCCACCGGTTGGTTGCATTAGCCACATGGGGCGGCAAACCGAGAAAATCAAAAACGGAACCACCAACATCGAGCCACCTCCGGCGAACATATTGATAAACCCGGAAGCAAAAACCCAATAAAACGAGATATAACATGCTGTTATCATTCATGGAATTCAAAATTAATGGTTTTATTAGAGAAAATTCTAAGATAAAGTCATAAATTTGATCGTCGAATTATCAGAGCCAGACATGAATCCGGAGATCACAGATCAAACGCTCGTTTTACAACGACTCAAAGAGGGCGATGAAAAAACTTTCCCGGCGGAACAGACACCACCGGTCGGGCGTTCAGAAAAAGCAAGACGACACTCGCCAGAGCTCCAATGGTCTCCGATCCCGAACACCTCCGACTAACGTTATCACTGAATTGCAGATTAGTCTTGATTTAAGAAAGCTTATTCTCACTGGAAATAATCCGGACGGTCCGGCTTCCTGCTACTGCAAATTTCCGGTTGTATTTTCTTTGCCGGTTAGCTCAAACGTTCAGCCCGGATATTTCCCCTCGGATTTAATCCCAACCCCCGGTTTTGATTTCTACCCCGTCAGCTAACAAATCCCCAAAGTACACTGCCTCCACCTGCCCGACTGTCAGTACAGAAGTATATAACCCGGATTTGGGAGCGACAATAATACTGTTCCTCTCCACATCGATCTCCCGGACATACATAGGAACTCCGGTCCGGTCGGGAATCCCCCGTTTCTGTCCAACCGTATAATTCAAGATTCCGGCATGTAACGCCCAATACCCGTCCTTTATCGTCAATAATTTCTCCACTTTCCTGTCGGAAGTCTTTTATAGGATAATCCTTTATAAAATCACGGTAATCCTTATTTTTTCAGAAAACATATCCCCATGCTCTCTCCGTCTCCGGGCCATCTGCTCGTATCCATTCCGGGCCGCCCACTCCTTCACTTGTTTTTGGTATATTCACCCAAAGGGGTCAACGCTCTTCTTAAAAGCGCCTGAGGCAGGCCCCACAAAAAGTAAGACTGATCCTTCTGAGGATCGATCCCTTTTCCGGATATAAAATCTTCCCTCCCGTTCGACAATCCTGACATAATGCCCCGTTGCGATATACTCCACTCCCAACTCATCAGCCACCTGATGTAACAATATCCACTTTACCCGGCGGTTACAAATGCAGCAAGGACTCGGCGTAAGACCCGACCGGTAAGCTTTTACGAAAGGATCAACCACCTGCTGCCTGAATAGTTCATGTCCTTCCCGGCAGAGGAAAGGGATATTCAGTTTTTCACAACTGTCTCTCACACCGCTTAAATCATTTTTCTCCCACAATTCCAGGGTCACCCCGATCACTTCATACCCTTGCCGGCGTAACAATAAAGCGGTCACAAAACTATCGACCCCTCCGCTCATACCGACAACCACCTTTTTCATATACAGATTTTTGAACTAGAAAAATTTTCAGGCAAAAAACAAATAGGCGATCACGACCGCAGCGATAATCCCTGCTAAATCGGCAATCAGTCCACACGGAACAGCGTAACGGGTATTCCGGATCCTCACCGCCCCGAAATAAACAGCAATGATATAAAAAAGTCGTATCCGTCGCCCCGGAAAGTACAAGCCAAACGTCCGGCAAATGAATCGGCCCCGAAAGTCTTCAATGGTATCGATCATCATCCCCCGGGCACCGCTTCCACTCAGCGGTTCTCATCAAAGCTGTCGGCAGCGCATCCACCCAGTCGGCATTAAAAACCAAGTCCTTCTATCCCCGGGTAATCGCAGACATCACCACTTCCATAGCCCCGGAAGCTCCTGAATACCCCGATCGCCACCAAAATCGCGATCAAATAAGGAATGATCTTTACAGCAGTAGCGAATCCATCCTTAGCCCCTCGATAAAAGCATCGTACACATTGATCCGCTTCCAGGCCGCCATCCCGATAAATACCATGATGATACTGAACAGAATGATGTTACTGGCGACATTCGAAACAACGGTTATCGCTTCTTTATCCAAGGTTGAAAAATACCAGATCACTCCCGCCATCAAAGCCGAAATTCCTCCCAAATAAGCCAGAATCACTCTATCGAACAAATTGATCTTTTGATAAATAGCGACAGCGATCAAACCAACCAAAGTAGAAAAATAAGTGGCTAGTAAGATAGGAATAAAAATATCGGTCGGATTAGCAGCCCCAATTGGGCCCTATATACCATGATCGACACCGGTACGATCGTCAGTCCTGAAGTATTTAATACCAGGAACATAATCTGAGCATTCGAAGCCGCATCTTTCCGGGTATTGACCTCCTGCATTTGCTGCATCGCTTTCAATCCCATCGGTGTAGCAGCATTATCCAAGCCCAGCATATTAGCAGCCAGATTCATCATAATGGACCCATGGGCAGGACTATCCTGAGGCAGCCCAGGGAAAAGACGGCGGAAAACGGATTGATCATTCCTGACATCACCTGCACAGCCCCACCCCGTTCACCGATTTTCATGATCCCCATCCACAAAGTCAGCACTCGGTCAGCCCCAGGGAAATCTCAAAACCGGTCTTCGACATATCGAAAGTAGAGGTCATCATAGCGCTGAATACTTCCGTATCACCTCCTATCACTAAACGAAATAAAGCGACGATAAAGGCAACGGCAAAAAGAAAATCCAGATATAATTCAACACCATAATTCACTACACCTGATTAACGCAAAGGGAACCGATCACGACAAGTAAAAAGCAAAACTTTTTACTTGTCAGCCAGTCCCTTGCAAGCTTTAAGGGTATTTTGCAGCAAAGACACAATAGTCATCGGCCCCACTCACTCCCGGAACAGGCGTGATATAAGAACATTTAGGAGCTACTCCTTCAAAATCTACATCCCCCACCAGGCGGAAACCGGACTTCGTTTTATCCGAAGGTACCCGGTGGATTCCGACGTCTACCGCTACCGCACCTTCTTTTACCATATCGGCAGTCACAAAATGAGGTTTTCCCAAAGCGACGATCAGTATATCGGCTTATAACGTCATTTCTTTTTATATTTTGCGTATATGACAGATCGTCACCGTACAATCTGCATATTTATCTTTACGTGACATCAACACCGCCATCGGAGTACCTACGATATTGCTTCTCCCGATCACCACACAATGCTTCCCTTTGAGTGGGTATTTCATAACGTTTCAGCAACTCTACGATTCCGCGGGAGTTGCAGGCAGATAGGCAGGCAAACCGGTCACCATCTTGCCGACATTGCAGGGGATGAAATCCATCCACATCTTTATCGGGATCGATAGCCATCAACACTTTATGCTCAGAGATATGACGAGGCAACGGCAACTGTACGATATAACCGTCTACGTCGGCATCCTGATTCAACTTATCGACGACAGCCAACAATTGTTCTTCGGTAATATCGGCCGAATACCTCATTTCGGTGCTCTTGAAACCGACCTCCTGGCAAGCCTTTACTTTACTGGCCACATAAGTTTCACTCGCCGGATCGTTACCTACCAGAACGGCCACCAAATGAGGTGTTTTGGCTCCGGCTGCTTTCATCCGTTTTACTTCATCTGCCAACTCTTGTTTTACCTGAGTTGCAATTTTTTCCCATCTATTAACTCCATTTCTTCTATTCACTTTTCGTTAATCACTTACAGTCGCTCAACGTCTCATGCCGGGCATTTTCCGCATCAGTTTACCACCACCGGACAACATCTTCATCATCTTCTTCGATTCTTCGAACTGTTTCAACAGACGGTTCACATCCTGAACGGTCGTTCCACCCCTTCGGCAATTCGCTTACGGCGTGAACCGTTTATCAGGGCCGGATCCTCCCGTTCTGCAGCAGTCATGGAATAGATAATCGCTTCAACTCCTTTAAAGGCATCGTCGTCGATATCGATATCTTTCAGTGCTTTACCGACACCGGGAATCATGGAAGCCAGATCTTTGATATTTCCCATCTTTTGATTTGCTGGATCTGACTCAGGAAATCATTAAAATTAAACTGATTGCGGGAAATTTTCTTTTGTAATTTTTTGGCTTCTTCGGCATCGAACTGTTCCTGAGCCTTTTCTACCAGGGACACGATATCTCCCATCCCCAGAATACGGTCGGCCATACGTTCGGGATGGAAGGCGTCCAAAGCTTCGAGTTTTCTCCGGTTCCGACATACTTGATCGGTTTGTTCACTACCGTACGGATAGAAAGAGCGGCCCCCCCCGGGTATCTCCATCCAGTTTGGTCAGAATCACTCCGTTGAAATCCAGCCGTTCGTTAAATTCGCGGGCAGTATTCACTGCATCCTGACCGGTCATCGCATCGACCACGAACAGGGTTTCATTCGGATGAATAGCCTCTTTAATTGCAGCGATCTCGTTCATCATCTGCTCGTCGATAGCCAAACGTCCTGCCGTATCGACAATCACCACATCATACCCCTTCGCTTTGGCTTGTTTAATGGCATCCAAAGCGATCCTTACCGGATCTTTGGTCGTCTCATCGCTATATACAGGCACCTGATCTGTTCGCCCAATACTTTCAACTGCTCGATAGCAGCGGGACGATAAACGTCACAAGCCACCAGCAAAGGTTTTTCCCTTTTTTATTCTTCAATAAATTGGCAAACTTACCTGAAAAAGTCGTTTTACCGGAACCTTGCAAACCGGACATCAAGATAACAGCCGGATTACCTTTTATATCTACTTCGACATTCTTCCCCCATCAACTCAGCCAACTCATCGTGAACAATCTTAACCATCATCTGCCCCGGTTTGACAGCCGTGAGCACATTCATACCCAAAGCTTTCGTCTTTCACCCGATTGGTGAAGTCCTTCGCTATTTTTATAGTTGACGTCGGCATCTAACAAGGATCGGCGCACCTCCTTCAAGGTCTCCGCTACATTCAATTCTGTGATTTTCCCTGCCCCTTTAATATCTTGAACGACCGTTCCAGTCTTTCCGATAAATTCTCAAACATATCTTATTCGCTTTATATTTAATGATTATTTTATCTTTTTCCCAATATTTTCACCCACAAATGTTTTATCGATCAAGGCATTATCAACCACCACCGTAAACTCTGTTGGTAGAAGAGATGACTTCGGTCAGATTGATACCTTCCCAAGATAATTCTTTCATAATGGTATAATAAAAACCGGCCTGCATACTGTTCCCTTTCGGCAATTTCAGCGTCACCGAAGACAGACCGTTTTTTTAAAGAGACACAACTCATCTTTAAAATAATCGGCGATCAATTCCTCCATCGTGTCACTGATCACAAGGTTGGTTTCGAAAACTCCCTGTACCATCGTATAAAAATCTCATCGTTTTTCACCAGATTTTTCAATACTTCGATATGGCAATCCAATAGAGTAGGTGAATTTTTAAAAGTATAGTCACACAAACTACTCTCTAAGAATAATATCCCCCCCATATTACTCAGCAATTTATTCAACTGCACCTGCTCCCGCACCTGCAAATAAGGCGCCAACCGATTCAAGGCCATCACAATAGCCCCGGTATTCACTCCCTTCTGCAACGCGCTCTCCACATCGGGCTGCAATTGCCGGGCAAGCGAAGAAACATTGATAATGCCCGCCGCTAAAGACTCCGACAGATAAGGCCGGTGTTTTACGATATCTTCTACAACATGAGAAATACTGACCATATAAAGTACATTTAAAAGATGAGCTGTTTAATTTTCAACAAAAATAGTATATTCTGAGCATTTAACCACCGATTTTTATTATTTTTTCATAAGAAACGAAAGAAATGAATACAACCAGACAAACGCATAAAATAACCGATAAAATAGAAAAACCAAAAATCCGGCAGGATCACTCTTACCGGATTCACACAACATAAATTTGAAACTACACTTATCAACGCATCATTCTGCAATTGTACAAGGAAGTGACACGTTTGCCTTCATATCCTTTAAAAGATACCCGGATTTTATCTTTTCCCTCGGTAAATTTAGCAGGGATTACAATCGTATTTTCGACGAAGTTTCCATCTTCACCTTTAGGAGAGAACAATTCCAGACGTACACCATCGATCAGGGATTTCGAAGGTATCACGACCACAATCCCCACCCCAGAAAGTCATCATCATCTTCATGGATTCCGTCCCGGATACTTTCATATCGAAATCAAAATATCCGGTCGGATAAGCATACCGGTATTTTTTACCCTGAAATCTCCGATACGGCTTTCCTCGGCCCTCAGGTTATGATCCCGTTCGGGCTGCATTTCTCCCAGCACGATATAATCGACAGTCACCTTATTCAGTTCTTCGATCCGCAATCTTTCTGCTTCATATTCCGCCTGTTTTTGTTTCCATTCCCGGGTGAGAATACATCCCAATACACCGTATAATACTGATCGTAGTATTGTAAAAAGGAATCAATGTCACCTTTTCGGATAACCCAAACCTTCGGTTTCAAAAAGTCAGCGGTTTACCGTTTACCGGGTGGATATACTTACATACCTGTTTGTCGGGTGAAACAAAACCGGTACACCGCGGATCGGTTCTATCTCTTTCTCACCCAATGCACCTGCCAGTAAAGTCGGTCCGTAGAACACAGCCCGCCGGTCGGCATTATCCGGCATTTCCTTCGTATAAAGATTCATCGGTATATTCAATTCGATCCGGTCGCCTGCTTTCCATTTCCGTTCCAGCGTAATGAAAGATCCCGGTTTGATGTTACTTTCTGCTTTGTACCGTTTACTTTCACCACGATCCCTTCTCCGGCCCACACCGGATAACGCAGATTCAAAGCCATAGGCTGACGTCCCCCTCGACCACTTTCAACGTCACCCGTCCATTCTCCGGATAAACGGTTTCCAGCCTCACTTTTCAATCCCTTCTCTTTCCAGGTCAATACCGAGGGTATATAAAGATTGACAAACAGAGAACGGTCGTCGCTACCGTGACTGTAAATCGCCCCCCATACTTGGAATGATTTTCAAAACCACTTCCCATACAACAGGTGAATGAATTGTATTTATCGCAAAAATCTTTCCGGGTTCCCATCGCCAGCGGCACAAAATAACAGGTCATTCCCGTTTCGGGATGCTGAGAAGCCAGGATGTGATTATACAATGCTTTCTCGTAAAAGTCGAGATACTTCGGATCTCCGGTCCATTCATACAGATGTTGGCTCAATTTCAGCATATTATAAGTATTACACGTCTCACAGGTAGAATGCGTCAGGCGATCGTTCAGTTTATCGGGTGTCGAAAGATATTCTCCCGAGCTATTTCCCCCGTTAGCATAACTATGATGATTTACCATCGTTGTCCAGAAAAATTCGGCAATCCGTTCATCTTTTGGGTTTCCGGTCAACTCATACTGACGTGCACTACCGATGATCTTCGGTATCTGGGTATTCGAATGCAATCCGGGCAGGATATCTTTCCCTTCTGCCAACGGTTCCATCAATCGTCTGTGGTAAAATCGATATGAAGCGTCCAGGTATTTTTTATCTCCGATCAGAGCATACACCTGTGCCAATGCTTCGTTCATACCACCGAACTCACAATTCAGCATCGTCTGTACCTGTTCGTCCGTCAGTCCGGCAAGTACATCCACCAGATAATCGGCCAAATTCACCAGTACTTTTTAGCAGTCTTGTTCCCAGCTAACAGATAAGCATCATTGAGTCCCATCATGGTTTTATGTTCGTTGTACCAGGGGACCCACAAGCCGTTCAAGTCGAATCCGGCCGAACGGATAATCCCCTTTTTCACCTGTTTGAATACCCGGTCTCCCCCCGGCATGCCACCGATAAAACCGTTCACAAAATATTGCTGGCAACTATCCAGTTCGTGCACGATATAATCCACCCGTTGTTTGAAGCGTTCGTCTCCGGTAGAGGCATACTGTTGTGCCACAGCCGAAAGATAATGTCCCAGGGTATGCCCGGCTATCCCCATAGACTCCCAGCTTCCATAAGATTCTCCTTTCGGCTCGAGGCCTGCATTCTTCAGGAAATTCGATAACAACCGGTCCATATCCATTTCCAGCATCCATGCCGCATTCGGTCCATAGCATTCTTAAAAGGGCTATCCAGCAAACGGACCTCCTTCAAACCGAAATACTTCACCTTCGCCGGCACCACATTCCCGACAGCCAAGGCCGCACAATGTTCACAGGCTCGGCCTACCGACACAATCCCTATAACCAGTAACCATCCTATTATTAATTTTCTCATAACTTCCATTATTTTCAAATTCTACCTTTGCACCTCTTTACTCTGTTCCGAGTACAATCGCATTCGCACTAAAAGGGCCTACTTTCACCTGTTTGGTATTTTTCAAACTTTTTTCCGACACTTTCACCACACTTTCCTGTCCCGGTGTATTATAAGCCATATCGTCGGGTCCGGTAAGGGTATAAATCGTCGCCACCCCGTTCAACCGGCATGTTTTTGCCTGATACTCAAACTGTCCACCCAGTATATCCAGATCGAAAGTCACTTCTTCCCAGCCCGGATTTATAACAGATAAAGTCAATGCCTGATCGGAAGACCGAATAGCGGCAGCGACATCCAGGGGACGTAACTCTCCGTCCACTTTCACCGGAACGGTACCGAATTGTTCGCGATATAATTTCAACACCTCGCCGGTCGAAGCATAACAAGCATCCGTCGTCGTCGCTTTGATACAACCGATGACATTCACCGTTTGTGCATAATTGGCCATAAATACCATATCGCTTTGACGGAGGAACTCATTCAGTCCGGCAGCAATCCCCAAAGCATCCCGTAAGAAATAACGGGTACCTAATTCACCATAGATATGAGGGCCGTACCAATAATTCCATTCGTCCATACAAATACGGATATCCTTTCCTTCCAAAGCGGGTATATCTTTCCGGTATCCCCGGTGCGCTTCGGCTATCCGGCGAATATTACGGGGAATTTGCATACGTGCGTCATCAGTCCTCCACCATGCCAGTCCTGACAATAAAAATGTTCGCTCACCAAATCCATCCGCTCGGCACAATTAGCCAAAATCATTTCGTCCCACCGGCCCACTTCTCCGACAGCGATCAGGTGGATAGAAGAATCTACTTTCCACATCGCATCTGCAAAACTGTTATGTTTTTTCACAAAAGCTTCCGTACTCATAAAACCGAGTTGCCAATCCCCGAACATTTCATTCCCGACGGACCACCATTTCACCTTCCAGGGTTTTGCCTGTCCGTTTTGTTTCCGCCATTTACCCATCGGTGTATCCTCTGTACCGTTACAATATTCCACCTCATCGGCAGCTTCTTTTACCCCTCCTAAACCGGCATTTACAGCAATATAAGGCTCGGTATCCAACAATTCACACAATCGCATAAACTCATGGATCCCGACATCGTTCGATTCCACTCCTGTCCAGGCCGGATTTCTCCGGGGAGGCCGTTTATCCCGTTCACCGATCCCGTCATGCCAATCATAACCACTGACGAAATTACCTCCCGGCCAACGATATACCGGAGCTTTCAATCCTCTCAGCAAAAGCCAGCACATCCGCCCGGAAGCCGTCGATATGATCATCCGGCATCAAAGAAGCCGTACCGATCCATAATCGTCCTTCTTTTTGCGGACAGATCGAAAAAGTAGCATCCTTTACTTTATGATCGAAAGCTGAAAAAATGCACCGGATATTTACGATAAGTAGTCCCGACCTCAAGGATAATTCCTGAGTAAACGAACCGTAATTCAACATCACTTTTACCGGCATTTCGCGATCGGCTTTCATTACAATATATCCCGAACAGGAAATACCGGGCCGTAATCCCAGTTGCGTCTGTTTCAGCGCGATCCGTTTACCGTCGGATTTCAACACCGGAGTATGCCGTCCTGTATAGGGAGCTGTCTCGTCCATATACAAACCTTTTTCCGCTTTATCCGTGCCCGCAATCTGCCAGGAGAACCTTTTTGTCCCGGAGCATACCAGAATTTCCGGTCCATCAACATTTCGGCCCAGATACCTCCATAAATACAATGCCCCATATGTTCTATAAATTGCCCATAAATATAAGGAGACATCTCCGCCTTTTTGCTCTGCCGGAGCAACTTTTTATACTGGTTTCGATGACCTCCGTACCCAGACATTCGAACGAAAGATCGTCAAACCATACTTTCCCTTTTGCTTTTCCTTCTGTTCCCAGCAAACATGATACGGTGACACAATCGTTCGCTCCGGTCTCAAAATCACAACTGACCAAAGTCCAGTCTTGCGTACCGGTAAAATCAGGCAATTGTACCTCGACTCCCTGCAAGCGGAATCCGGCTCCCCCCTTGCGGTTCGGCCACTACATTTTCACATTTGATCCACCCTTTGAAGCGATATTTCGACCACGGTTTGAGATTCACCGGTTATTCCAGTATCCATTAGCCAAACCGTCGGCTGAAATACATAAACTCCGGGTACCGTCATGAGCCGTTGCATCATAGAAGTGCAAAAACTTCTTTACTGGCAGGAGGAGCCTGCCAATCAGAGCACTCTGAAGAAACGACCTCTTCGGCAGAACCGTTCTTTATTTCTCCCCACTGTCCACCGGTCAAAGGTTGACGCTCTTTTGGGACAGAACATGCACAAAGCACCGCTATCCCGAATAAAACGATATTATTCTTCTTCATTTTCGATATTTATTGATGTATTTATGACAACTAATCTGCTCGTTCGTAGCCGGGAAAAACTCGCTCAAAATATCGTACAAACCGCGGTCATAGGCCTTCAATTCCTTGCGGGTATTCACCTGGTTATGTTTTCCGTCCGGTTTAGGAACTTCAGCATTCACATTAAACCAATCCTGTACTCCTTCGGCCCAATACTCTTCGATATTGGTCGCGGCATAGGTATCTTTCCACTTTCCGGCAGCCAAAGCGGCATCATAAGCTTTTTCAGACGTTCATTAAAATCAGGATATACAGTCAGTATTCCGATCAAATGAATCGAATGGGCAAATTCATGGACCAGAATATCTTCGGCATGGTATTTATCGATCTGATATCCCAAAATATTTTTCTTCGGCACAAAGTCGTCCAAAGGCAACCACTTCGTTCCTCTAATCCCCTGGCTCTCAAGTCCCAATTCAAAAGAAGTATCGAGCCAAATGAGCATGTTCGGGGATATCGGTCGTACCTTCATAACGAGCCATGACGCCCACACGGGTACCGATATCTGTCATCGCCTTCAACACCCCGGCAGAGGCAGATATCCGGTCAACGCCGTCAACGTACGGTGAGCCGCATACATCGCCGAATCAGAACCCGCCAGGAAGCTATAATATGAATCCCGTTTGGCATTCAGGTATTTCTTGTAAAAAGGATTCAGCTTCAGCTCTAGCGGTGGGCCGTAATCCCCGGTTTCTGTCCGGTTACTCTCTGCCGCCTTTCCCAGAACACAGCAGACAACAAAATACAATACATCACATATTTCATAACACTTTCATATTAGGGTTAGACAATCTGCCCACCAGCACGCCATGCAGAGGTACATCATTAGCATCCGGATTTTCATCCGCCTACCGGTTTAATACCTTCCTCCCCACTTTATTACGTCCCGGTTTTCCTTTTTCAAATCACCTAAACAAAGGAATGACATTCCCTTAACTTTCAATAAAACATATATGCAAAAAATACAACAATTGTACAAATCGAGTTTTTAAAAGGAAAATAGCATATAAAAATCATACATACGATTGTTGACTTGTCCCCCAAAACCTCTAATAAAAAAGGAACGGTGCATGTCCAGTTTTAAACCGTTACTCCTGTTTTAACTGTCGGCACCGTTTTAACTCTTAAAATAGCATCCGGTATCGGAGAAAATTATTCTGCAAAAACCAAAGTTCTGATACAATGTTCGGTTTGACCGGATGCCCATGAATAATAGTCGAACTCAAAATATAAAGTCTTCGTATTTTTATCATAGTAAGCGATATAATCCGATTCGAGAGCCGTATTCACCGGTTCATACATCGTCACGATTTCAACTTCATAAGCTCTGAAGGAGCCCCGTCTGCAGTAGATTCCACCTGATTCTTAAATAACAGTGGATAAGCAGTATTTCCATTATCCAACCCCATAGCATAGTCGTAATCGGCAGCCCTGAATTTGGCATAGCGATCGTCATAAAGGCTAGTGCCTGCAGCTTCCAGTTCGGTTGTTATCTCATCGTACTCTGCTTTCGTATAGATTTTATCACCGAAATGAACATATCCGGTATATCCTTCTTCTGTCCAATGTATAGTTTCCGGCTAATACACCGGCCTCCAAAAGCCGGTAAAACGACTACCGATAAGCATCCATCTGGGTCACCGTAAAAGCTTTTCGGTAACCCCTTCCCACACTCCGGTAATCGTAGCCGTACGGGTTTCCGGTATTGTTCGCTGTAGCCGTCAGATTCAGAGTCACAAAAAGCATCGTCTTCGCCAGCGACGACCATATAACCGTCGGTACCCTGTACAAAACTGACTCCTCACTACCGACAGTCAACCAACCTCACCGGTCCTTCTACTTTATACTTCGTCATACCGATATAATTTCCGGAAGTATTCGACTTTGTACCTCCCGTATATGAAAATTTCACTTCTTCAGTTCCCCAGTCAATCACCGCACAAGGTTGTACCAAAGTCATCGTCTGGGTCAGATTCCCGGCCTTAATCGTTACAGAACCGGTGATTTCCTGAGCGGTCGTATTCAAATTCGCCACCGAAACAGTCACGATAGAATCATTGGTCCGGCTAGCTGTAAAATCGTCCGTTACGCTTTCTACAGTCCAACTATCCGTATAGGCTTTCACTTTAATATCACCATTTCCTCCCCAAAAACCAAGTTTTCCAGGCTGACATCACTTAACATAAGTCCGGATTCCTGACTAACCGTCACTTTTTTTACCGACTGCTCTTTCTGTACCGTAATCGTCGCTGTCCGTACCGCTGCCTCCGTATCGTTCGGGTCCACCCTGACGGCTATCGAATCGGTGCCCTGAATCCATTCCGGTTTACACCACGACTTATCCGAGCTAAAGGTCCAATCGTCAGTATTACATTCGACCACAAAACCCTCTTCGCCTCCCTTTTAAGCCATAACTCAAATTCGTCTTCGTAACCGCTAGTGCTCCCGACCGCTGAGCAACCGTAAATATTTTATAAAGCTGATCCCGATACCGACACCGTGATATGTCCGAAACGTTCTTCAGAGCCGGTATTTACTTCTGCTGTAAATTCACGATCGAATCCTTTTCTACGGAACAGGTCACCCAATCGGCATCTTTATCGATACCCATGCAACATCCGACCGCACGATAAACGAACCCTGTAGCTCCTTTAGCACTGACTTCCAGGGTGTCGGCAGATAAACTGATCGTAGGTGCAGCCTGCATGATTGCGCCAGACTTTTGTGTCCGGCTACCGGCCTGTATCTTTAATATAGCCGAACGTATTTCAGCCCCTGAATTATCCTGGGTTTTCAATATCAACAAAGTATCTTTTTTCTCAGGTAATCCAATCGTAATCGTATTCCGCCACCGCCCAGAAGTCGAAAGTCGTCGTAATCTTTACCGTATCCAGCCTTCCGTTGCAGAACGGTTCAAACGGGACGGAGTCAGATACAAATCGGCACTTTGAGTGGTAAAACTACGTACCACCGAATGTACATCCGCAACAGAAGCATTTTCATATTTGGCATAAGCGACATAAGAATAAGTCGTAGCCGATTCCAATTTCGGTCAAATCCAGATACATCACAGAATCGACCTTTTCTACTTTTTAAAACATCCCATACAAGATAAAAGCACTCTTATCGGTCTGTACTCCATAACAGATTCCCACTTCACCGATACCGGCCGTCTCATTCAGGCGGATCCGTACCCGGGCAGATGTCGGCGTGATCGATTCTTCCAGCGGCCGCCATTTCACATGTACCGAGGATGTAGTCAACACATCGTCGTCATCGCTACAGGCTCCTAAAAAAACGGCCAGCAGACCTACTAAAACGGAAAATATTTTATTCTTCATAAGATTCATCATTAAAGTTATACTTAGTTTTTCACCTCCGTATTGACAAATTTCACCCGATAAGGATATTCTTCATCATTGCCGACATCGTCGTCCCAAACATGAGGTTCATGCCGGGTCGGAGCTCCCGATACCACAAACCACAACTGTTTCAGCCCTCCACCGGGCACGGTAAAGATACGGATGCTTGCGGAGCAGTCCCGGTTGCCTCCCCCATATCCCCCCCCGTATACAGGTGTCCAACTTCCTTGCACACCGACAAAACCGAACCTCCATCCTGCTTTGCTATCACCGACTGTCCGATAACGGCTGTCACCTGTAATCCCTTCGAATTCGGCAGTCACCGTCGTTCCTCCTTCCGGTACGCTCAACTGAAAAGCATTATAGCCGTAATCATGCGGTGTAAAAGCGATATTTTGCTCCGTGCCGTGATCTGCAGTCACCGTATCCGGATAGGAACGATAATATCCGTTCTCAGCGATCTCAGACGGGTCTTGTGGGTATACCAGGTTTGCCGGTCGGCCTCGCTTTGTCTATCGACGATACGCCGCAAATAACCGCCCAAAGGATAATCCCAGGTAATGTCATGACAAGCCGATTCCCACACTTCGGCATTGAATTGATCCTGTGAAAGACCTGCAATCCGTTTATAAGCCGTAATCGGGTCTTCATGGCTTTCAGACTCCCGCCATACCCGTCCCAACATATCTTCCCCATGTTTCATCCGCCAATATTCCATCAGATAAAAAGCCTGGTAACGCAACCATTCGTGCATAAATCCGCGGTGATGATTGGCCAGATAAATAGGTACATCACAATTCCACTCCGGGAAAAGCGCGATATTCTGCCACGCCATATGCTGGGCACACATCTCCCAAAAAACTATTGCCATCCTGCGAAGTTCCGCTTTGCCCCTGACGGAAGCCGGCCTTTTGTTCGGATCGTCACAATACACCTGATATTGGAACGAATGCCCGAACTCGTGGGCGATCGTCTGTCCCACCGGTTTCATCGTCGCCGGATTGACCCACAAAGCTCCGATCACATCATCGTATCCTCCGCCATATGCCGTCCACGTGGTCGTATAATGGACGATCACCATCATCCGGATCGAATCGACGTTCGAATTTCCCGGAGTGACAAAATTCAGGGAATCATGATACAATTTATAGAAACGCTCTCCTTTTTCGAGTAAATCGTCGAGATCGACAGTCATATCCACCCCATTCAAAGGCGGAGCACTTTTGGGATCGTCACCGAATCCTTTTTCCCAGAATACCACAAAATTTTCGGAAGAAACCATCCGGTGATAACTGAGCCGACTGTTATCGTCATAAAAATCATAGACCGCAAATCATCCTGGACCGGGAAAAACAGCTTCTTTTCCACTGGGCAATACGGTGGCTTTTCCTTGTACCTCACTGTCGGTAAGCCGGCACTCGATCTCAAAGACTCCTTTCTGAGTCACAGACAAATTACAATCGAAAAGAGATCTTTCCTGAAAGCGGTATTCGCTTTCTCAACCTTATATTGTACCGCGTTACCGGTAGATTGATACAACCGGATAAGAGGGAACGGGATAAGGAACGATCACCGCTTCGTCGGTATAGATAATTTCTGCCCAGGGATTAGCCGTTTCAAAATTATTTTTATTTGTCCGGGTCACCCAACGATCTTTCCAACTAATGCTCTGATTGCGTCTGTCTTTAACTTTCAGTATCAAATAACCATAATTTTTATTATAAGCACTGCCTAAAGCCCCGGCGAATTCCTGCAGCTCTTCCTCGCTCAGTTCTTTACTACTCACGTCGGCAGGAGCTTTATCGCTATCCGTCGTTCCCCAGGTTGCCGATACGGTGACGGCCTTTAGCCGAATTGTCTTTCAACTGGATGCGACAAACGCCTTCTTTGACTTGGGTGACGCCTCCACTGCTAATCTCCAGATCAACCAGATAAACTGCCGCCGGAATATTTTTGGTACCGGCCCCATACAATATCAGTTTTCCAGTAGAAGCATCGACCGACAGTGTCGCCTTTGAACCGGATTATATTTAGCCAGCACCGCTTCCATGGTCTTATCCGTATTCAGATCGACAGGCGAAGACCACCTGATGACCTCACAGCTCTCGAAAAAAAGCGGTTCACTTTCTTTGGTCGAAAAATTACGGACATCTTTGATCTTTACCGTGATATCCTCCCCGACTCCCTCCGGTAGTTTCAACGCTTCAGATTCATAATCTTCTCCTTTGAGCACGGAAAAGACCGAGGAACCGTATCCCACCTCATCCAGATCGATCCCTTTGATTTTTTCGTTACCGGAACACCCGGAAGAGAAGCCTATCGCCAGGATAGCGATAAGCCTCCACCCCTGTTTTAATACTTTATATCCCATATTTATTCTACTGCTGAATAATAATAAGCATCCCAGTCTTCCGCACTACACCAATCTTCGTGGAATAAGAAACGCAATACCAGTTTTTTCTTTTTGTAGTCGTAATACGACTTTCATCTTCACTACACTATTGTCTCTCCCGGTTCGAGGAATTTCACCACCTCCACCCGGTAACATCCCGGAGCATAAGAAGCTTCCTCATAGTGTAATTTGAAACACAAGGGATAACGGAAATCCACAGCACCGGAAGCCGAAATAATGTAGTCGAAATCATAGGTTCCGAAATCGCTTCTCCTATCCCAATCTACCGTATATCCCTCTCCCGCCATATATTGTTCTTTAGAAAGAATAATGCTTCCGATGGTCCCTCTATCCCGGCTCCATACCACCATACTATCCAATTGCCAGGTGAACGATGAAAGATCGACCTCTTCTATCCTGAACCCTCCGGCTACAGTCATCATGACCGTTCCGCAATCCACCGTTATCGTTTCTCCCGGCATCCCTTCATCGGGCATCGTTGCAGAGACATAAGCCGTATCGTATCCGGTCATGGCTAGTCCCAACGTATAATCTCCCGGCCCCGGCACCTTCACAGTTGCAACACCATCTGCATCGGTCATATCGGCCCCGGTTTCCAGTCCCAAAATAGAAACGCCTGTGATCGGCAGGAAAGTAGAATCGTCTAAAACGGTAAAATTGATCACATAGGACACCGTTTTGGGATTCAAAGCAATCTTTACCTCCACATTTTTCGTACTTCCTTCGCTTACTTCCCCGATAGCTACCGTCGTTGTATAATCTGATAAGCTTCATGAGAAAATACCAGATTAGCGACAGCCCGCGGAGCCTGATCGAAGGTCAACGTCGCTTTGCCATTGGCATCGGTCGTTTCCGAAATTTTCAAAGCAGTCTGCTTCAAAGTTACCTCCGCTATCGGTAAGTCCGTTTCTCCGTCGACCACCGTCAGATTCACAACGGCAGCTCCGGCAATGTATTCTTCATCGGTGATCTCGTCATTATCGTCATCCGTACAGGCCCCAAAAGCCAATGGCATCATCCATAACAAAAATGCCAGATATTTAAATCTTTTCATACACTTCGGTTTTAATTATTTCTTTACCCTTTGAACAACACCGGTATCATCAGCTCCTTTCAGCTGATAAGTAATTTCAAAAACTCCTTTACGCTGTATAAACCAGCTGAAACGGAGCCAGATATCAACCCCTTTGGTCGTCGCCGAAGGAATGATCCGATAATAAGACAGATCGTCGGTAGACGTCGGCGCATTGATCAATGGGAAAGGAGCCATAGGGAAAGGAGCGATCATCGCATCCGAAGTATAATACATCTTCTGCCAGGGACTCCTGTGTTTTTCGTAGCTTCCCAAATCCGATTGCCGCTGACGGATTTCTCCTCCGCTATTCGCACCCGTATTCGGTGTCCAATCGAAAGCCTCTCCATAATGATCCAGCACTTTCAGAATCATATAACCGTAGTCCTCGTTGTATTCTCCTCCTGCTGCTGCCAATTTACTTTTTAAAAGCTTCCAGATCGTCTCCTTTCAGTTCTTTGTAGGTCACAACCGGATTCAGACGGGTACCCGAATTACTGGAATTCCACAAATCATAGGTACCTTCTTTTTATAAAGGAAGAACTCTCGGTCAGAATGATGGTACAAGCATTCCTGATCACCCGGGTCTCTTTCACATTCGACACTTTGATATCGATTTCATATTCACCTACCGGTACGTTCAAAGTACCCTCGGAAAATTCCAACCGTCCTCCCACCGGATTGACCTGAAAGGTCGGATAAGGCTGCATAGAATATTTAGCGGCTACCTGTTCCCAGGTTGTATCCGTTTCGAATTAATCTTTTCTTTCCAGAAAGTAATCTCACTTTCGGAATACCAGGCCTCTTCGGTTTTTCCGGTTTCTACATTACGAATATCCAATAGCTCGACATTTACCGGACCGGTGGAATTATCCAGCTCCAACGCTTCGGAATAAGTCGTCAGCCCTTGTTCTACCGTAAAAGGATCGGTCACATAGTAAATATTACTGCTCATGTATCCTTCTTCAATCTTGTCGCAAGCCACCAGAACACCTCCGGCGCCCAACAGTCCATATATCAGTTTCTTTATTTTCATAACTTTCGGTGTTTAATCATTTCCAACTTTAAATGCAGAAAAAACGTGAGAAATTATCAGTACATGCAAAATCGTACCTGTTTTTTGTACAGATAATACCTGTTGTCTGGCATTTCACCGAGATATCCTGTTCTTTCAATTGCTCGGCCGTCGAATCGAATTCCTTGCCGATCGGATCGATTTCATCACCGATAATCTTGCGCAAATACAGAAAAGAGGGCTTGGTCACCACAGTTACACTGGTTCCGGGTACCGTCCAGTCACTTTCGTTAGTGGACTCCTGCTGATAAACGGCATATCCCGAACCATCCCCGGAATAATTGAGAAATTCGGTGGGTATTTTAGGGGCAGTCGCTAATTCGATCTTATCCTGGAAAAATAGATCCGGATCGAATCGGCGGTAAAATCACGATAGAGCGAGTCGAGGGTATAGGCCCACCCTTCGTCACCATGCTCATCGGCCAACTGATCGGAGCGTTTTTTCAACAAAGCTTTAACACTGAAATCCGAACAAGCGAAAACAGTAGCTGCACGATTCATTTCTTCTTCCAACCCATAATGGTCGATGATCTGAATCAACGTATCGAACATATGGTAGGTATGCGAAGACAAGTATTCGTAAGGCGTAGTATTCGACTCTGCCGAATGGGTTCCACCATCGTCCAGGTAATCCTGAATACAGGATGTCATTCCGAATAAAAAACAGAACGGATATATACAATAATTTTTCATAATATGCTGTTATTAAATTAGATTTTACCCTGCCAATAGGAAGTTTGACGTATCACACTATTATTCTCGAATAAATCCGGATCCAGCGGCCAATAATGGATTCTCTTCGCCATATTCGCTTCTGTAACATTATAAAGTAAAGAAGTACCGGTTTCATAATAATAACGTACCAGATCAAAGAAGCGATGGCCTTCGAGAAAGAGTTCCCGGGCACGTTCGTTCAGAATAGCACGTTGTAAAGACACCGAACCGTCGAAATCGCCGATATCGGCCCTTTCCCGTATCTGATTCAGCAAACCGATAGCCACGCCACTGCTTTTTTCCCTGAGCGGTCAATGCCTCGGCTTTCAGCAACATGATATCCGACAAACGGAAAATAACATAATTGTTAGCCGGATAAATCGATCCGCTGGAGGCCGACTCGATCTGCACATCCGTATATTTAATCGGAATGATATCTCCACCGGCAGCCAAGCCGATAAACGTCTTTCTCCGGTAATCCGTCGAATCCGGGAAAACAGAAGATATAAAACCGGTATTCAAAAACTTATTGGGTTTTTCTTTGTTGATTGCAGTAGTCAAGTAAGGAGAGGCCAGGATATCCAGAAAAATACCGTCGTGTATTGGATACCGGAAGAAGCATCGGGAGCTTCTTCTTCCGAATTGAAGAACAACTGGAATATCAACTCTTTGGAATCATTTTTATAAATATTTTCCAGGGTTTCACGAGCTTCAAAAGTATATACGCCACTATTCAAAACAGAGTCACAAGCCGCCACGCACTTGGCATAATCGCGATCCCAGGCCGCCATATGTGCCAAGGTAGCGAATACGACTCCTTTATTGGCACGCACGGCAAAATTGGCATTATCTTCATACTCCCAGGGTAAACGAACACGTGCTTCCTCCAGATCACTGTAAATCAAAGCAGCGACATCGGCTAAAGGCGAACGGGCCACATAATCCGCATTGATGACATTATCCGGAGAAGTTGTCACGATAGGCAGCTCACCCCAAATCCGGTACATATAAAAATAAGTATATCCACGCAAAAAGTACAATTCCCCGATATACTTCTCCTTCTCCCCATCATCGAAAACCTCGTCGCTCATTTGCCCGACCTTTTTTCAAAGCCCGGTTACATTGATTGACGACCCGATAGAACAGTTGATAATTACGCAACTGCTTCAAAGGGCCGATAGGTTTCACTGGCAGCAATCGCATAATCCAGTTTAAACTGATTCATTTGATTCCAGTCTTCATCTTCATACTGAATTTGCTGAATACATTGGTACCGGCAATATCTCCATAAGCATAATAAGCCGAATGATTGGCCAAAGCTGCCCTCAACAAGCCATATCCACCGGCAACCGCCGCTTCCACATCTTCCTCGCTATTCCAATAACTTTCGTCCACCGGCTCGCTGTACGGCTCCCGGTCGAGGAAATCGGCACAAGATCCCAATGCCAATGCTGTCCATAGCATCGCTGAATTTACTAAATATCTAAATTTCATCTTCATAGGTCTCAAATTTTACGAATTAAAAGGTTATCTCTGCACCCAAAGTAAACTTGTGAGGAAGAGGATATTCCGAACCATTGGCATAACCATTGGTATTGATATTTTCCGGGTCGGGATAAGTCTTACTCTTCGAGAATACCCAAACATTGTCCATATATCCCGTACACTCTCAGACGCTGTAATTTGATTTTATTCACCAGCGCTGTCGGAAACTCATAACTCATCGAAATATTTTTCACCCGGAAAAAGCTTCCGTTATCGGTATAGATCTCATGGGCGATATGCCGGTTGTCCATATGATTGGTTGCGATCAAAGTGGGCAGGTCAGCCTGTTGTCCCGGTGTTGTATAGTATTTCAATCCACCGAAATCCAATGCCGGCCCGGAAATATTTCCCCATCCACCGGCAGAATAAACCCAACCGTTCATCCGATCGGACAAGAAACCATTCCAGAAAGTACGTTTGATCACATAGTTACAAAATACTCCCAATGAAATTCCTTTCCAGCGTACTGTCGTATTGATACCGCCGTAATATTTCGGATCCGGATTTCCCAGAGATACTTTGTCATTATAGTCGATATTATAATCTCCGTTCTGATCGACGACATCTATATCTCCGGCCTGCATAGTCGTGCCGAAGAAGGTCATCCGGTTACCGGTCAGCGGATCGACAGGCACATCGTCGTCAGTGGCATATATTCCATTGCTTCTCCATCCCGTAATTTCATACAAGGGCCGTCCCACCGTCAGAATCCACTCCATCCAGGGAGATCCGGTGACAATACTCGGTTGCCGTTCGGCAATTTTTGATCTGGTTTTTATTCATGGCGATATTCGCATCGATCGTCCACGACCAATCCCAATTGTGCGGAAGCAAATCCAGACTCAATTGTAATTCGACACCGCTGTTCCGAACGGATACCAGATTGTTCTTCGCTTCTGTATATCCGGTGGTGACCGGCAGAGCATAATTGAAAATCATACTCTCCGAATCCCGGATATAATAATCTCCCGTTAATATAATCCGCTTATTCAGGAAATGAGCATCCAATCCGAAATTCATCTGTTTCGACTCTTCCCAACCTAATTCTCTGGAAGTTACGGCAGAGCCGAAGTCATAAGCAATCGTCCCCGAACCATTATAGGAAGTGATCCCACTCCCCCCGATAGTCCACGTTGGTGGTTAAAGCCCGGTAAGCATCGTAAAAACCGGCGGGGTCATTTCCCGTAATACCGTAACTACCCCGAATCTTAATGAAGTCGGCCACCTGATTTTCCGGAAAGAACGACTCTTTGGTGATAATCCAGCCTGCCGATACCGAAGGGAAATGTCCCCAACGGTTATCTTTACCGAAACGGGAAGAACCGTCCATACGCCAGTTGGCAGAAAAAAGGTATTTGTCTTTATAATCATGACTCAAACGGGCAAACCAGGATAAACGGGCACGCTCTTCGATCGAAGAAGAAGCATTGGAGTTTTTAGATACAACTCCCTGAATCGTCTGTATAGAATTCGATGCAATATAATTTCCTTCCCCCACAAATTGTCGATATAAGAGTATTCAGCTCCTTGTCCGAACAATACGGAAAGATTATGTGTTTCTTTAAATGACCGTAGGTATTGAATATAATTTTCTATTTCCCATCTCTTTACCGATCCACTGCTGGAAGTGGCATATGCATTTCCATTATTGCGGTAGGAAGGGATGAAATAATCGTTCCGCGTTGTACTATAACCGAAAGAGTAAGAAGTCGTCCACTTCAAGTAGGGTGTAAAATCGATATTTGCCTGAAAATTAGCATATAAATCCCGGTTGAGGTTTTTATCCAATTCATCCAGATTATTCCCTTTAAAATTTTCTATGTCTTCGTCCGTCAATTTGAAAAACGAAGAAGGGAAGCTCCAGGTAGAGAAAATATTGATACTACCGTTCGTTTTCTTTTTCGCGACATCTCCGAAAAACGGATATTTCCGGTCAGATTCAGGAAGCTGTAGGGATGTGCATTTAAATAAAGCGATGCCGTATTCCGGGTGAAACCGGTACCGATAACCGTACCCTCCTCATCATAAAAATTATAAGACAACCGATAGCTGGTCTTCTCTCCATAAGCCGACACATTGACATCGTAATTCTGAATCCGGGCCTTCTGGATCACATTCGATTGCCAGTCGGTATTATTATTGAAGGCCGGATTCAAACTATCGGTAATCCAATAATTGACATTCTCCATACCCGGCTTTCCTAAATACTGATAAATCAGATCCATCTTTAAATGGCGTTCGGCAGTACCTACCAAGGTCGAACGCATTGTCGGTTTCATAGCCACCCCATAATAGCCGTTCAAGCGAACCTGAGGTTTACCTGCCTTCGGAGTTTTGGTTTTGATGATATTACCCCATTAGCCGCACGGGCTCCATAAATGGCCGATGCCGAAGCATCTTTCAACACATCGATCGATTCGATATCATTGGGATTGATCCCGGCAATCGGGTTAGTCCCCGTCAGGTCGATCTGGCCTAAGTCGCCTTCGTCCATCACAATTCCATCCACCACATACAAAGGAGTACTTCGCGAATCCTGGCTGGCAATACTGGTATTCCCACGTAAAGTGACAATCCCTTTGCACCGGGTTCTCCGGTAATATTCAACACATTCAAACCGGCCACTTTTCCTTGTAAAGCCATTTCCACACTGGGGACCGGAATATTCTCAATCTTTTCCCCGGCCACACTGGCGATTGCAGCAGTCGATTTTCTCTCTTAATCGCCTGATAACCGATTACTACCACATCTTCCAACTGCTTGACATCCGGCTGAATACTCAGGTTCACCGTTGTTTTTCCGTTTACCGCCACCTCTGTCGTCTTATAGCCGACAAATTTGAAAAATCAAAGTAGCGTCTTTGGGTATATTCAACGTACTTTCCTTCAATATCCGTCACAGTCCCAATATTCGAACTTCCTTTCAACAATACATTCACGCCAGGAACAGGCTGATTCGTTTCATCCGTCACTGTTCCAGTCACCTTTACCAGATCTGTCTGAGCAAATATACTTTCAGGCAATCCAAATGATAAAAGAAGTATCAGCATATAAAGCCAACACCGGGTCGGTAGACCTCCCTTTTAAATTCTTGACAAATTTTTCCATAAACTGATTTGGTTTTGATTTCAAAATATGTTTTCAGGTACAAAAACGTTTGCATAACACCAGCAAACGATTTCACCACTCATGTAGAAAACGGCTCTTTTTTTCATAGGCATTGTATTTATTATTAAATGTAAACCCATTAGCGATCTATTCTTGTAAAAGAAACACTTATTAAAAAGTGACAAAAAAATGTTCGATTCTTTTGGCGAAAATACGCCAGAAGAAAATGGACAAACGATAACCGACAATTGACAGATATTGGAAGCTGTCCCGTTAAAGAATGAAAAATAAAAGAAAAATGAGAGCAAGAATAAAGAAGATAATCATTGATTATCAAACAAATAAAAAACAAACCATAGGTTTAAAGATACATTATCAATTGTCAAATGACAATTGTCAATTAACAAAGTACCCAGTCAAGTCCAGGGAATTTATGAACATTTTTATAAATTTTCGACTGATCTAATCGAACGTTTATCTTTGATTACCCACTTGATCATTATCATCTATTTAATAAATAGTATAGAGAACGACGGTTTTGTTTTTAAATTTCTTTTTAAATGTGGCGGATATTTCGGAACATCTATAGCACAAACATCCTGAAAAATGAAAATATTGTATTTTTCGACAGATTTTCAGTTACTATTTTAACAAAAATATAACAAATCTACTGTACAATTTTTCCATAAGTGTCTTAAATACAACTATAAAACAAAAAGTAGAATTATTCTGTTACTAATTCGTCTCCGGTAATCGGAATTATCGACCCGGTCGCTTCTGTTGATCACCAAACACGAACACCGGAGACTCACGTTATCACTTTATGGAAAACGCACTGTGACCTAAAAACATAAACTCCTACGAAACAGATGTTTTCTGCCTCCTTACATTAGGAATCAATTTAGAAATCAGTATTTTGTAGAAACAATCCGATCAAGTAACCCGGTATCCGTACCCGGTCAGGATTACCTGTCCTTTCTTCTAAATGATGTCCGGTAGGGCAGACATAAGGAAAAAAAGTCCCACAAATCATTGAATTTGTGGGACTTGTCTGTTTACTGTCCGGTTTTGTCCGGTTAGTTCAGCGGAGAGGGAGGATTCGAACCCCGGACCTGTGACAGTCAACGGTTTTCAAGACCGCCGCGATCGACCACTCTGCCACCTCTCCAATGCGGATGCAAATATAGGGTAAAAAAACAGAATCTCAAAATAATTTTCAGGAAAATAAAGGTAAAAACCGAACTATTTCATATTTTATCCATCCTGGCTTATAACCTTGAAGCTGCCCAGGCGTTTAACTTCAAAAAAGGACATGATCATAACCACTCAAAATATTTTGCTGCTCGGTTCTATCTTGCTATTCATCAGCATCATGATCGGTAAAACAGGGATTAAACTCGGTATTCCTGTCTTATTGTTATTTCTGATTGTAGGGATGGGATTCGGGGGATGGTTTGGAATTGAATTCGAGAATCCGGTAACAGCACAATTCATCGGAGTTATATCATTGAGTATTATCCTTTTCTCCGGCGGAATGGACACCAATATAACAGAAATCAAACCGGTGATCGGTCAAGGAATTACCTTGGCAACCTTGGGGGTACTTCTAACGACAGCATTTACAGGAGGTTTTGTTATCTCCTCGCTTCCTGGGCATTCCCGGAAGCACAAGCACCCTTTTGTTAGATGTTTATTACTAGCTGCCGTCATGTCATCCACCGACTCAGCCTCAGTATTCAATATATTACGTTCCAAAGACTTAAATCTAAAAACACAACCTACGTCCCCTGCTTGAATTAGAAAGCGGGAGTAATGACCCTATGGCCTCATATGTTGACCATCTTATTGATCCAAATCATTCAATCGGGAGAGTTCAGTTTCGGACAGGTGCTGCTTTCATTTTTCATCCAATTCAGTGTCGGAGGAATTGCCGGATATTTATTGGGACGCTGTGCTGTTTATACGTTAAACCATTTCAGAATCCTCAACCAATCCCTACCAGATTGTTCTTCTGACCTTTGTATTTTTCACTTTCTTTTACCGAGAAAAACTTCAGGGGAACGGTTATCTGGCGGTATATATTGCCGGACTGGTCGTCGGGAATCGCCGATCGTATACAAAAGAATATTACCAATTTTTTCGACAGTACAGCCTGGCTTTTCCAAATTATCATGTTTTACCCTAGGCTTACTGGTCAATCCGAAAGACCTGATCAGCATCTCCTGGCTCGGTCTGCTTATCGGTATCTTTTATGATCATCTTCGCCCGTCCCGTCAGTGTCTTATTGTGTCTCCTGCCTTTCCGCAAGATGACTTTAAAAGCCGGTTATATGTTTGTTGGGTCGGTCTACGCGGAGCTGTACCCATTATTTTCGCTACTTATCCCCTGATCGCCAACATACCGGGAGCCCATCAGATTTTTCAATATCGTGTTCTTCATCACCCTACTTTCTCTATTGATTCAAGGAACCAGTGTCACCCATATTGCCAGACTTTTGGGCGTATCCATCAAAAATAAAAAAATGGCCAAGGAATTGAAATGGAACTACCCGAGGAAGTGAAATCCGTATTTTCAGAAATCATAGTCACCCCGGATATGCTCATTCAAGGAGATCACCTGATCGATATCCCTCTCCCCGACAATACCCTGGTCGTTCTCGTCAAACGCTTCAATCATTTTTTGTACCGAACGGATGTTCTCAGTTATTCCCAAACGATAAACTTCTGATTATCTCCGATAACGAAAAAGAGTTGAAACAAGTCTACAACACCCTGGGTATCGAAGAATTTACCATCACCAAAAAACTAAACAGGCAACTCTATTTCACAAAAAGCCCGTTGTTCAGTATATTTTACAGTTCCTTGTTTTTGCAAGTAGACAGCAATTGCATCGGTGATAAAGATATCGGTAACCTCCCTCCTTTTACCAGCTCATTGGAAGAAGCCACATAATTGCTAAAGGCAATTTTGTATTTCTTTTGTTTATCTTTCAACCATTTTCCCCTGGCGTCATAAAATTTCACCTCGATCCCCTCTCCTTGCAAATTCCGGATGATCTCATATTTTCCACCTGAAATATAGTAATTGATATAGCGTTTCCCGGGATCTTTCCCTCTGTTATAATCTTTTAAGATAAAATCTTCCATCTTGTTCAGATTCCATTCATGAACAACGATGTACTTGGAGAACAGTTCCATTTTATATATTTTTTCCATGGTAATCTCTCCTTTACGTAGTTCATTCAGCCGTACTCCTCCTTTGTTATAAAAAGCGAAATCACCTCCAACCGCATCACGCATGGCATCGGTCATCAATGAAGCGACATCCTCTTTCCGGGTCAGGTCTTCTGCTGCCTGTCCCATGATCTTTTAAATTCCGGCCGGTTACTGATCTCTTCCACCAGCAAAGCAATTTCCTGATCGGGAGTTCCTATATCCTTCAAACTCACCAATTGATAAGATTTATCGACCAGTTTTTTACCTTTAAACCGAAGTGTAGTCACACCGGCATACTCCAGATTAGAACCGGCCTGACCGATCAAAACCCCATTCACCTTTTTCGGTTCACGAATGACCGTATGCGAGTGCCCTCCGACAATCACCTCCAACTCAGGCATCACTAAAGCCAACAAAGAATCATTGGCAAACCCTAAATGAGTTAACCCGATCATCACGTCACATTCCTCCGCCACCCGTTTATATTCCGGAACAACGTCCTTGAAATAACGGAAAGAAATATCTTCCAGGTTAGCCGGATTAGTTGCAGGAAGATGATTCGCTCCGGTCTGAATCAAACTGAAAAACAAAATTTCAGCCCGCCTCTCTCAATCATTTGATAAGCCGGCAGCTGCCCCAACTCACTCTTTTCAGAAAGCATATTAGCACAAACCACCGGAAAATTGGCTTCATGCAGCCTCTTTTTCAATATTTTTTGTCCATAATCGAAATCATGATTTCCCATCGTAACCACATCATACCCCACCTTATTCATCAGCCGGATCATCGGTTCCCCCTCTCCAGAGCATGATCCACATAGGATTACCCGAAAAACGATCGCCCGCATCAACCACAATCACTTCCCCTCCTTCTGTCTTTTTTGCTGAATCAAAGTAGCCAACAGAGGAAAACGAGCCAGCTGTGCATGCATATCGTTAGTAGAAACGATCACGACCTTCCCCGGTGTTCCCCGACTCATTTTTACAACAATATAGTGTTACCGCAAGCAGTAACACTATCCCCCATCTTCTCACAAAGTACACAATAACTTTTCTTTTATCATTTTGCATATCCCACCGGATGATTGATCAAAGGCCGTTGAGTATCTTTCAATTTCAAACCACTCTTCAATTTTGCCTGATCCATAGAGGCTCTGGGGACTGTCACTAAGCCTGTGCCGGAACAAAACAAGGATATATTCTGGGGAAACAATACCGGCATCCAGGGCAGGCATTAAAACCTCTCCGCCGAACTTACTCAAATCCGCCACCATTACCAAACATACCGGAGCAGTAGCGACAAAACCCTGTCCTCCCCCGACAGCCGGACGCAAATCTTCTTTAGTCACCGGTTCGAGGCTATTCGCTTTGGATGATACAAATAAGCCCCTTCCTGCAAACACACATAAACATCGATTTCCTGTTTATTCATGGCCGTCGGAGACGTCCGTTTTCCTGATTCAGGCCGGTTAATACCGGCAGCAGCCCACAACAAGTCCGACAAATCCTGCAATTCCAATTTTTTATCAGCATATTCCCGGGTAGACTGACGTTTTGTAAAGCAGTCATCACAGGTAATCCCCGTTTAACATTCGGTTGATTCAACTTTATAGGTTTCAAATCCTGAGCCTGACTTCCCCCAAACAGGCCAACCAACAGCGAAAACAATAAGAACTTTTTCATGATACCTCCTTTTTTAATCATATATTGCCGCAAGTTAAACAATTTCCGGAAAAAAATCAGTATTTAATAATTTTTCCACCTTACTGTTGCAAGTTACAAATATCTCCTTTATATTTGCACCGCAATTACGGGATGTAGCTCAGCCCGGTAGAGTACACGTCTGGGGGCGTGTTGTCGCAGGTTCAAATCCTGTCATCCCGACTACTGATTATCAAGAGGTTGATTAAAAGTCCGACCTCTTTTTTATTCCAGAAAAGTATAGTTTAAGTGCTGGTTCAAACAGTTTGTTTAAACTGAGGTTTAAACCGAAATTACAGCATGAGTACCTCAATTACAGTTGTCTGTTACAAATCAAAGACACTTTCTAATGGAGCATCCATTAATGCTAAGAATCTGCCAAGACAGGAAAAACGAAGTATCAAAGTTTAGAGTATCTATTGCAGAAAAGCATTGGGATTTCGAGAAAAATAGCCCAAAATCTAAATGCCCTAACAGAGATATTCTTATAAAATTGATCTTGAAAGTACAGATGGAATACCAACAAAAAATTATTAGAAAAGAGAGCTAATAATGAAGAGTACACCGCTGATTCTACTAAATGAAGAAAAACAGAAGGAGATCAAAGCACAAACCGTTGAAGAGTTTTTATCGCAACATAATCCAAAGTTTAAGGACTTTTAGGTAAAGTAGGTAACGCAGAAGCCTATTTAAACTCTTATAACTCATTGAAGGGTTCAATAATGGTAAATTATTAACTTACACATTTACATATCAATAGTCTATTTTTAAAGAAGTACGAAGAATGGTTAAGAAGTAAGGTAATAAAGAAACAACCCTTAGTTTTCAATTCAGAACCTTAAGAGCTGTTTTTCAACAGAGCTATCGAGGAAAATGTTGTTAGTAGAGAAGAATCCATTTGAACAATTCAAAAGTTAGTAAGTTCAATACTAAAACTAAGAAACGAGCTTTTAACTAAAGAAGATATGATGAAGATTATTACTACCGAAACAATTCAGGCAACGACATTAAGGACATTCACCCGTGATGTATTTACTTTTGCTTACTTGTGTGGAGGTATTTCATTTGTAGATATGGCGAATCTGACTCTTGACAATATTTACAAAGAAAGAATTCGATACATAAGACAGAAAACTCATGGAGAGAAATCAACTTAAAATTATGTGACCAAGCAAAAAGAAATCATGAAAAATATATTTCTTATAGAAAAAAGCTATATTTATTTCCGATTCTTGATGCTAGATTCATAAAACACCTATGCAAAAGAAGAATAGAGTTCGTAAAGTACTTGCTAGAATTAATAAAGAACTAAAAGTACTTTGCAGACTCTATTCTTCTTTACATAAGGTGTTTATGCTGTCTAGCATCAGAAGCCAGGAAAACTTCGCTTCTCTATAAGCAGAACTTCTTTATGAGACTC
>VOFB01000436.1_pt1 | contig 38001 bp, 55 predicted proteins | sample 5384141 | NCBI WGS metagenome assembly VOFB01 (sample SAMN12384721, study PRJNA508395) | human gut metagenome | isolation source: healthy gut A | host: Homo sapiens
CTGTCTCATCAGCAGATAGTTCTGTTTTCTGTAATCCGTCAAAACCAAACTCTTCGATGTAGCTGTTGTAAATTGAAGGTCATCTACCCTGAAATCGCTTGTTCCGTCCCGAATATGTTCAAATACAACTGAGAGATCTGCCTCTGTAAATAATCTCAATCTGTGATTCCGATTTTCTTCATTCCATTTTTCAATGGCATTCAGACATTCACTCCGGCACCTGCCCCACCTTGTAACTCCTGTCTGCGGCATCCTGTAAAGAAGTGAGTGGTTCATCATCCGCCCTCTGAACAAATACAAAATTTGATAGACAACCGCCCATTATTCCGTTACTATTCTTCAATATGGATTGAGAAAACCTCTCTGATACAGTATAATAAAGTGTCAGGGAGGTATCTCTATGAAGGAAAAAATACTAATCATTGAAGATGATTTTACGATACAAACACAGCTTAAAACTCTTTTGTCTGGGAATGGATATGAAGTATTTGCAGTTACGGATTTTTCCAAAACAATAGAGCAGTTAAAAGAAGCTGCGCCACATCTGGTTATTCTGGATATAAAACTTCCGGGGAATAACGGTTTTGAAATATGTTCGGGGATTCGCACCTTTTCAGATATTCCGATTGTATTTGTAACAAGCAGCAATACAGATATGGACGAACTAAACAGCATTATGCTGGGTGGAGATGCGTTTATCACAAAGCCTTATAATCCTGCTATTCTTCTTGCTAAAATTGCGGCATTGTTAAAGAAAGCCTACCGTTCCCCTCAAACAGAAATTTATATGTGGAAAGAAGCTACCCTGCATTTGGAGAGTAGCATGATAGAGTACAAAGGACAGAAAGCAGAATTGACAAAGAATGAATTGAAAATCCTCTACTACCTTTTTAAGAACGCCGGAAAAATCTGTTCCAGAAATGATATTGTGGATTTTCTTTGGGACAATCAGCTTTATGTTGATGATAATGCCCTAAGTGTCAATATTACCCGTATTCGCGACAAACTGGCAGCAATCGGACTTGTAGATTTCATTAAAACAAAACACAGGCAAGGATATACATTATGAGTGGAAAACAATATTTGAAAAATCAACTCCCCATTATTTTAATCAATCTGCTGGGTATGCTTGCCCTTGCCTTGTTCCTGATTGCAAGCGATAATCCAATCCAAACAGTCCTGTTTATTCTTGCAGTCTGGTCGATTGTCCTTGTTTTATCTTTGCTGGCATTTTATTTCTCACGAAAAAAATATCTGAATAAATTGCTCAATATAACGGAGCAATTAGAAGAACGATATTTATTGCCGGAAATCATGCAAGTGCCGGAAAGGGCTGATGAACAGGTTTTTTACCAGATTATGAAAATGGCTGAAAAATCTATGTTGGAACGGATTGGCGAAGTACAGAGGGAACGCAGGGAATATAAAGAATACATTGAACAATGGATACACGAAGTAAAAACACCAATTACAGCCATGAAGCTGCTGTGTGAGAATAACCGTTCTCCCTTTTCCAGAGAGGTGTTGGCAGAGTTAGAGAATATCAATCAATATACAGAACAGGCGCTTTACTATGCCAGAAGTGAACACACTGAAAAAGACTATTCTGTCCGTGAAGTCAATTTATGCGATGTTGTGCATAGTGCAATCGCAGATAATAAGTATCTTTTGCGTCAAAGCAATATATCAATTCAGATAGGCGATATAGAAACAAAAGTTTACATCGATGAAAAATGGGTGCGGTTCATCTTAAATCAGATTATCGGTAATGCAATCAAATACCATGCAAAGCAGCCTATTTTGCACTTTGGGGCGACAAAAACGAATGACAAGATTGTGCTATCTATCAGCGATAATGGGATAGGTATTCCTAAAAGTGATTTACCCCGTATTTTTGAAAAAGGATTTACAGGTCAGAATGGGCGAACCGGGAAAAATTCTACTGGAATTGGCTTATATCTTTGCAAGCGTCTATGTGATAAACTGGGAATAGGGCTTACTGCTTATTCCGAAAACAGAGGAACAACGATTTCACTTATCTTTCAAATGAATGATTTTATTATCGGAGTGCAGGGCTGATAGGTTCTGCACTTCTTACATTTTTGTAAGAACTGTGTAAGAAAACTTGATACAAAAATGAGATACTCCATTTACAATAAAGATATGGAACAGTTAAGGAGGTTTATCAGATGAATACGATTTTGAACTGGAACATATCCAGAAATATTATGGCAATGAGGGGAATATTACCAAAGCCATTAAAGATATTAGTTTTTCTGTGGAAGCCGGAGAATTTCTCGGAATTATGGGTGCGTCCGGTTCTGGAAAGACAACGCTGCTAAACTGTATTTCTACGATTGATACCGTAAGTGCAGGGCATATTTTTTTAGAGGGAACAGATATAACGGAAATCAACCCAAAATCCCTTGCCCGCTTTCGCAGAGAGAATTTAGGTTTTGTATTTCAAGACTTCAATTTGCTGGACACATTGACGATTTCAGAAAATATTGCACTGGCATTAGCAATCAACAAAGTCCCTGCCGGGAGCGTAGAATCCTGCATTTTGAATATAACCGGAAAGCTGAATATCAGCGATATTCTAAACAAATATCCTTATCAGGTATCCGGCGGACAAAAACAGCGTTGTGCTTGTGCAAGAGCAATTATCAACAACCCGAAGCTCTTACTGGCAGATGAGCCGACAGGGGCATTAGACAGCCATTCCTCACAAATGCTGCTGTCTACCATCCAAAGTATCAATGAACAGCTTAGGGCGACAATTCTTATGGTAACCCATGACGCTTTTACCGCCAGCTATGCCAGCCGTATTCTTTTTTTGAAAGACGGAGAAATCTTTATGGAACTGCGCAAGGGCAATGACAGCAGAAGTGATTTTTTTGATAAAATTCTGAATGTCCTTACCATGATCGGAGGGGGACAGAGCCATGTATGCTAAACTTGTTTTCAGAAATGCAAAACGGTCTGTAAAAGACTATCTGGTCTACATTGTCACAATGACAATCTGTGTTACCTTGTTTTATGCGTTCTTGTCTATTTCCAGTAGTTGTTATAGCCCGGATATAGGCAGCGAGTATGATTTTACGCTGTTAAGTGACGGAATGAAAATTGCAATCTGCATGATAACATTGCTGTTGTTATTTTTGATACGGTTCGTCAATCATTATATGCTAAGACGGAAGCAAAAAGAGTTTGCTGTCCAGTCCATTATGGGAATGGAACAAAAAACCATTGGCAGGATTTTCTTTGCAGAAACACTGATTATGGGTATGTTTTCCATTTTGATTGGTATTTTTGCGGTGTATTTTGCTCTCAATTCATTACCGCAATGCTCCGGTATTTTTTGTGGTAAGTTTTTTTGTGGTAGGAGTTTTCAATACCCGTACAATTCAAAAAACAAAAATTATTGATATGCTTTCCGCAGAGAAAGAGAACGAACCAGAGCTAAAAAAGAGCCGCTTCATTTCTGTTGTAGTAGTCCTCTTTGAAGTATTTACCGTATGGGGATTGATTACAGGAATACAAAAGGTCTGGTTTTATTATGACACCCGCTTTGCGTTTCCGGTGCAGCTTATATTTTGGGGAAATATTCTTTTTCCGCTGCTTACTTTGCTGTGGTCGATATTTTGCATAATTAGAAAGAAAAAAAGAGAATGTTTCATTGCTGGTTTGCTGATGTGTTCTGTATTGAATGCTTTTACAGCAGCCAGCGTTGCAGCATTAACAAATAAATATTATCTGTCTTTAGGTGGTGGAACGCTCAATCAATATCTGCTTTTTGTTGTGATTGACTTACTTTTCTTCATTTGTGCCTTCATTTATCTTACCAGTGGTTTGATTGTAGCATGGAAAGTAAAATCGCCGGAACATAGATACAAAGGAGAAAACCTGTTCTTTTTCGGGCAAATTATATCAAAACTAAATACAACCAGCAAAACAATGACGCTGATTTGTATAACCCTTGTCCTTGCAATCTTCATGTTTAATTTTGACGGGCTGTGCTTCATGTTATTTGGATATGCGCTCTATGTATGATGTGCAGGTATATTCAAGATATAATGATGTTTATGAAGAAGAAAATCTGCCACAGGACAGTTATGAAATCATTACTGATTTTCTGGCAGAACATAAAATAGATACAGACTATGATTGCACTTTCAATCTATATCTGCCAGAGAAAGACGATTTTCACAACAGACAGAAATATGATTTTCCGATTGTGGCAATTTCTTTAAGTGATTATAACACCATACAGGAAAATGTTGGGTTATGAACAGATTTCTCTGGGGGAAGATGAATTTACGACACAATGGGCGGCAATCGCCACCGAGGAAGAACGGGATAGCTTTTTGAAAGAGCATACCAGTATTTTGACAGACGCAGGAGAATTAACTCTTTCCGGGCAGTCCTATTATGAGGATCCGATTGGAGAAACAGCGTACAATTCCTATACAAATGTATTGTATGTACTTCCAGACAATATTTGTGAAAAGCTGTTGCCAGTAATAAAAAACCGATATATTACAACAACGGAAAATATCTCCTATGAAAATGCAAGGAAACTGGAAAAACTTTTTGCAGAGAAATATCCCGAGAAGGCAGAAACCGGGGCTATTTATGGCGTGCGTTTTAGCACACTGCAAATCAATAGTTCCATAGCAAATAACTTTATTTTACAGACTGCAATGATTTATGGTGCTGTCGTACTGATGGTTATATGTCTTACGGTACTTTCCCTGCAACAGCTTTTAGACGCAGGACAATATAAGTATCGTTTCTCTGTACTCCGAAAATTGGTGTAGAAGGAAAAGCATATAGGAAAGCTTATCTTGAAGCAATTAAGCGTTTGGTTCGGGCTGCCAATTATCGTAGCAATCATTGTAGCTGCTGTTGTAATCACTTATTTTATTCAAACCGTATCAGCAGAGATTTCAACCTATATTGGATTCACTGCATTGATGTTACAGATTGTGGCAACTGTGGGAATTTTGCTACTTTTATTGATTTGTTACTTCATAAGCACATGGATTATTTTTAGGCGCTCTGTTAATCCATAGAAAATATGTAATTATTGCATTTCGCACATTCTTTCATTCAGAAATGAGTGGTAGTCCTATTTCTGTGTGCGGGAATGGTGGCAATATGGTATTATGGGAGAAAACATTTTTTAATGAGTGTCAGATTTTTGTCTGGAAGTTGTGTATATACGAGGAGGTATAGTATGGACGATAATGACATAATCCAGCTCTATTGGGATAGGAATGAGCAGGCCATTCGTATAACATCCGATAAATATGGTCACTACTGCAAAGCCATAGCAAGGAACATACTGAACAATGAAGAAGATGCAGAAGAATGTGTCAACGATACCTATCTGAACGCATGGAATTCTATGCCAACACATTGGCCGAAGCAATTGGAAACATTCCTTGGCAAAATTACACGAAACTTGTCATTTAACAAGTATAAACACGACCATGCTGAAAAACGGGGCAGCGGTGAGATTACACTTGTTTTAGATGAACTGACTGATTGTGTATCGGATACTGACAATGTGGAACAGGTACTTGACCACCAAGAACTGATAAAGGCGATCAGTTCATTTGTGAGAAGCCTTTCAGAAAACAAGCGGAATCTGTTTGTACGACGCTATTGGTATGCAGATTCAGTTTCAGCTATTGCAAATGACACTGGAATGTTGCAGGGAACTGTATCAAAGACGCTGGAGCGTACACGGAAACAGTTAAAAGCATATTTGACAGAAAGGGGCTTTGAGATATGAGGAAAGACGATTTCTTTGAAATCTTGGTGAACTTTGACGACGACATCGTGAAAGGGGCTAAAACAACTATGAAAAAAGAAGCTAAATTGGAAAGTTTGGGGAACAATGGCAGCTTGCCTGTGCCTTATTGTTGCAGGCACTACTGCTCTTTTACAGCAGAATTCTTCAACAACACCTGGTGGAATTTCGATTCCCGGTACAGGCAGCACTGCTGGAATTGATGCTGGAAACAGCGATGGGATGACATCGACATATAGCGTTGCCGTATATCCTGGCACCGAGAGCGAAGAAAATGTTGAATCGGCAGAAGTAGTAAGCCTGACAGAAGCAGAAACCTTGCCCATCCATTAGCGGAACACCTTCCCAAGCAGTTGCCAGAAGGCTTTCACTATGGGCGTGGAAGCGTTTATAACACAACGATGAAAGACGGAACCCAATACAATATGCTGAGGATTGAATACATTACTGGTGAGATACCGGAACAGAAATTTACGGAGGATGGCGGGGAGGTTGTACCCGATCCGGAACAGATTGGAGATACTTTTACCGTTTGTGTTATGAACTACGAACCAAAAACCGATAGGAGCATTTATTCCAATCAGGAAGAAATAACAGGACCGCTTTTGGGAGAAACCGGTGGGGTCTATTTTCGCTCTGGTGATTGCTTCATTGGAGTGTTTACCGAAACAGCGGAACTGACAGCCGTTTTGGATGCGTTGAGTAAGATTGAGTGACCACAGACGCGGGTTGGAAAGAGATGTCCTCTGGCATCTCAAAGTGGACTTTTGCGGGAAATAGTATCAGAAGAAAGCTGCTCCGATTTTGGGGCAGCTTTCTTCTTAGAATCTGCACACCCACTATAGACAAGGTGGATTTGAATAACTCTGGAGATTGGATGATTATACACTGAAAAACCGGATTGAGAGCATTGGGAACACAAAAGGGAATTGGGAGTTTCAAAACTATGCACGCACCTGTAATCAACGACACCAATAGCAATCCATAACACAAGAATACAAATCATCGCCATAATAGTTTTCTTCTTTTTTCATACAATCTCACCTCTAAATTGTGGGTTAACTGCGAGGTCTGGGGGCCTTTTGTTTTTCAGAGGGACGGATTTGCGGGGATTGTTCTAAATATAAGTTTTTTCGATGCGACGGAAGAAGGGGGGACGTTCTCTTTCTACAGAAAAATTTATAAGTTAGCGCCGATGTTGATTTCAGGCTGGTTTTTTGCAAAAGTTTTACTTTTATGCTATTAGCGTTACATGATGGAACTACGGCGCAGTTGTAAATTTGTTCTTCCGAAAGAAATGTACCCCTTCTTCCTGTGGATTGGAAAACTATAAGTAAAAAAGAATGATGTCCGCAAATCCTGTCTATGGAACAAACATAAAGGCACCAGAACTTGCAGTTAAGGGGACGCCTCAAAGGAGCTACGAATCCCATGAACTGGAATAAACATAAAAAATACCCTGTTAAATCACTTGATGATAAGGCCGGGTATCTATAGGTGAAAAATTAAAGCCTAAGGTGACGTTTTCCCGAAATTTTAATGCTAGAAATCTGGACATGTCACCTATATGGTAAAAATTGCTTCTTCGGATACCGCTTTTTTCATAAAAGTGGTACCTGAAGAAGCAATTTTTGATCTATAGAGACTTTGTGGTATCTAAATGTTACATTTTCAGTGTGTAGGTACCACAATGGTATCTTTTACATGAATTTTATTTGCATAGATACCACGGTGGAATTTTTTACTGAATTTTATTTGCATAGATACCACGATGGCATTTTTCCTATGAATTTTGATTATACAGCCCCCATCTTTCATTTATAAGTTCATAATGCCTGATCATATAAAAGCTTCAATAGAACGATTGTTTCACAAAATACCAGCAATGAAATTTCCACTTATTTGCATGTTAAGCTTCCCAAACATTTATCACTTTACCGTAAACACTCATTGCACGCATTACCTTCCGGGAGCACCTTTAACTGCAGGTTCTGGTGCCTTTATATTTATTCAACAGACAGGATTTGCGGAAATATGTTTCTCAATTATATTTTCTCCAGCTAACAGGAAGAAGGGGAACATTTCTTTCGGAAGAACAAATTTGCAACTTGCTCTGGCACTCACAACCCATAGTGAATTGCGTAAACTGAAAAATTTTACTTCACGTACCTGAAACCAACGCCAGAGCTAATTTGTAAATTTTTCTGGAGAAAGAGAATGTCCCCCTTCTTCCGTCGCATCGAAAAACTTATATTTAAAACAATCCCCGCAAATCCGTCCCTTCTGCCAAATCCCAAAGACTCCCAGACCATGCCGTTAACCAGCCATTTCATTGTCCATAAAAAATCCCGGCATTGAGATTCAAGCAAAATTCAATCTTTCCATGGTACCGTAGAAAGAAAGGAAAATTATTCCTACAATACCTATTGACATGATAGGAATTAAGGGGTATGATAAACGAAAGTCAAGGGAGGCGGGAGCATGAAGCGAAAATCATTTTCAATGGTAAAGAAAATAGCGGTACTGTCCATGGCGGCAATTCTGTTGATTGGATGTACCGGATGCGGAAGCAAAAAGAGTCATGTACGGACAATCACCAACGTCTCCTACGATCCGACAAGAGAATTTTATGAAGCATATAATCCTCTGTTTGAGAAATATTATAAGGAAAAAACGGGAAAAGAAGTGAATATTATTCAATCCCACGGAGGTTCCGGTGCACAGGCGCGTTCCGTTGTAGAGGGATGTAACGCCGATGTCGTGACACTGGCACTTGAGCATGATATCACACTGATCGAGCAGACCGGACTGATTGAAAAAGGCTGGGAACAGGAATTTGCCGATGACAGTTCCCCATACACTTCGACGATTGTTTTCCTCGTCCGGAAAGGCAATCGAAACAGATCAAAGACTGGGACGATCTGGTAAATAAAAAGGTCGAGATCATCACCCCGGACCCGAAGAGCAGTGGTGGTGCCTGCTGGAACTTTTTAGCAGCACTTTCCTATATAAAGGAGCAGACCGATGATGAGAAGGAGCAGAAAGCATTTCTGCAGAAACTTTACTCGCAGGTTTCCGTCATGGATTCCGGAGCGCGCGGTTCCACAACCACGTTTGTGGAAAACCAGAAAGGGATGTACTGATCGCGTGGGAAAATGAGGCAATTACTACGATGAAAAGTTATCCGGATGAATATGAGATGATTACGCCGAGTGTCAGTATTCTGGCACAACCGAGTGTGGCGATTGTGGATGACAATGCGGATGCCAACGGCACGCAGGAAGTGAGCCGCGAGTACCTGAATTATCTGTACACCGATGATGCGCAGCGGCTGGCGGCAGAATATGGATACCGCCCGAGCAATGAATCAATCCTGAAAGAATTTTCCGACCGTTTTGACCTGAATGTGAAATTATATACGATCAAAGATTACGGCGGCTGGAACGAAACATATAAGAACTATTTTGACGATGGAGCAATGTTTGATGAAATCTACGGCAACGAATAAGACAAAAAAAGTACGTGTGATACCGGGGTATCACCTCACATTGGGAATTACAGTGACAATGCTTTCCCTGATTGTGCTGATCCCGCTGGCATCTGTGATGGTTTCCGCATTAAAACTGCGTCCGGCAGAGTTCTGGTCCCTGATCACGAAGCCGACCGTGCGGCATGCATTTGCGACCAGCATCGGATGTTCGTTTATTGCGGCACTTATAAACAGTGTGTTCGGTGTGATCATTGCCTGGGTGCTTGTAAGATATGAGTTTCCGGGAAAACGTATCCTCGATGGCTGTATTGAGCTTCCGTTTGCACTGCCGACTTCGGTAGCAGGTATCACACTTTCTAAAATGTATTCCGAAAACGGAATCCTCGGGGCTCCGCTTGCAAAACTTGGCATCAAAGTATCCTACACACATCTGGGACTGGTCATTGCAATGGTGTTTGTCGGAATTCCGTTTGTCATCCGTGCCGTGCAGCCGGTGCTTGAAAAACTCGACGGACAGTATGAGGAAGCGGCATTTATGCTTGAGCCAACCGGTTTCAGACCTTCCGCAGAGTGCTTCTGCCGGAGATGATGCCCCGGTTTTAACCGGATTTGGGCTTGCCTTTGCCAGAGGGATTGGTGAGTACGGAAGTGTCATTTACATATCCGGAAACAGTGCAAGGGAACATACGCAGGTGATCTCCTATGTGATCATGCAGAAGCTTGGGTATATTGATTATGCGAGTGCCACGGCAATCGCGCTGGTAATGTTGATTTTATCGTTTGTTTTACTGCTTGCTGTGAATATCGTACAGATGAAACAGGCAGCCAGAACCAACAATGTAAGTGCAACAGGGAACCAACCAATTCATTTTAAGAAAGGGAGTTCGTTTTTATGGAACAAAAGAAAAGTACGAAATACATCTTAATAGCCATCAGCGTTCTTTTCATATTTGTTATGCTGATTCTTCCCCTGTTTTCGATTCTCTTTAGTGCGTTGAAAGAAGGATTTGCTTTTTTACATACAGGCGGTCACAACCGAATATGTGCGTTCGGCTCTTTTGGTTACATTGCTTGCAACTGTGATCGCGGTAATTGTCAATACGTTTTTCGGAATCATGGCGGCATGGCTTCTGACAAAGTTTTCTTTCCGTGGGAAACAGGTGCTTGCCACGCTGATCGATATCCCGTTTTCGATCTCTCCCGTCATTGTAGGTCTTGCCTTTTTGATGACCTTCGGACGACTCGGCTGGACGTATCCGGCAATCCGGGCGATCAACCAGTTTTTCGGAACAAACATCCGCATTACGTTTGCGTTACCGGGTGTGGTGCTTGCCACAATTTTTGTCACTTTCCCGTTTGTATCGCGTGAGATCATCCCGATCTTAAATGCACAGGAAAGGATGAGGAAGAGGCGGCGGCGCTTATGGGGGCAAACGGATTTACCATTTTCCGGAAAATTACCCTCCCGCAGATGAAATGGGGACTGATCTATGGTATCATTTTATGTACGGCGCGTGCGTTAGGCGAGTTTGGAGCAGTCAATGCACTGTCCAAGACAAGAGGACAGACTTTTACGCTTCCTCTCGAGATTGATGCCTTATATATGTCGGGGACAGATACTTCCATCACCTCCGCGTTTGCGGTATCTTCCATTTTGGTCATTATTGCGGTGATCGTGCTGATACTTAGAAACATTTTTGAATACAGAAGCAAAAACAGTAAAGGGATACAGTAAGGAGTCAGGCTATGTACGTGGAAATGAGAGATATTTGTAAAAATTACGGAAACTTCCGGGCTTCCGACCATGTCAGCTTTGGCATTGAAAAAGGAAAATTAGTCGCACTGCTTGGACCTTCCGGAAGCGGAAAGACCACACTGCTTCGCATGATCGCGGGGCTTGAGACACCAAACAGTGGCGATATCTATATTGACGGGCAGCGTGTCAACGATGTGCCGGCGGCAAAACGAGGCATCGGTTTTGTATTTCAGAACTATGCATTGTTCCGTTATATGACCGTCTACGACAACGTAGCTTTTGGTCTCGAACTTGCCAAGGTGCCGAAAAAAGAAATCAAAAAGCGCGTGACCGAACTGTTGGAACTGACCGGATTAAGCGGAATGGAAAAGCGTTATCCGAACCAGTTGTCCGGCGGGCAGCGTCAGCGAGTGGCATTTGCCCGCGCACTTGCACCGAATCCGCAGGTACTTCTTCTCGATGAGCCGTTTGCGGCAATCGATGCAAAAGTCCGCACTGAACTTCGCAACTGGCTTCGCGAGATGGTTGTAAAGCTTGGCATTACAAGCATTTTTGTCACCCATGATCAGGATGAAGCCGTCGAGGTGGCCGATGAGATTATCATCACAAACCATGGACATATCGAGCAGATGGGAACGCCGATGGAAATTTATAAATCACCGGACACCCCTGTTCGTGGCACAGTTTATCGGCCGTTCCTCGATCGTAGAGCATTATGAGCGTCTGCTTGGATTTGATCCGGTCGAGGGCGCAACCCACGCAGTTATCCGTCCGGAATTTGTCCGCATGTCCAGAAGTGCACCGCCACAGCACATGAGTGCCGCCGAGCGTGGAATCGTAAAAGATGTGATATTCCGAGGAAATCATCTGGATGTTGTCGTTGATGTGGGAGGTATCCCGATCGTCACCGAGCGCTCACTTGAAAAAGATCCGGTAGAGATCGGTGAAAAAGTGTATGTCTTAATCTACCGGCTTTACATATTTGATGAAAACCAGACCTATCTTGTAGAAAATAAGGAAATGCAGGAAGGCGAGGTCTTCTACATTTAATCACAAGGAAGGATTACTTATGAAAATCGAGGGAAAAAAATACTCCATACGGATGTCCTCATCATCGGCGGCGGCACAGCAGGCTGCTACGCGGCAATGACCATCCGTGAACAATCCGATTATTCCATAATCATAGCAGAAAAAGCCAACATCAAGCGCAGCGGCTGTCTGGCAGCCGGAGTCAACGCGCTCAATGCCTATATCACCAAAGGTCATGTTCCGCAGGATTACGTGGACTACGCCACAAAAGATGCCGACGGCATCGTCCGGCCGGATCTGCTTTTGACCATGTCCGAAGGACTCAACCGTGTGACCGCCAAAATGGAACAGCTTGGTCTGGTCATCTTAAAAGATGAAAACGGAGACTATGTGGCAAGAGGAAACCGCAATATCAAGATCAACGGCGAAAACTTCAAGCCGCTTCTTGCAGATGCTGTCAGCAAATTAGACGATGTGACCGTCATCAACCAGTTAAACATTACCGATTATCTGGTAAACAATAATAAGATCGAAGGAGCCGTCGGTTTTTCCATTGCAGACGGTACGGCCTACGAGATCCGCGCAAAAAAAGTGCTAATCGCAACCGGAGGAGCCACAGGACTTTACCGCCCGAACAATCCGGGTTTTCCCGTCATAAAATGTGGTATCCGCCGTTTAACACCGGTGCCGGATATGCCATGGGAATGGAAGCCGGAGCCGAGATGACCACATTTGAAATGCGCTTTATCGCCCTGCGCTGTAAAGATACGATCGCTCCGACCGGAACGATTGCACAGGGTGTCGGAGCAAAGCAGATCAACGCACACGGAGAAGTGTATGAGACAAAATACGGTCTGACTACTTCCCAGCGTGTGTACGGAACTGTTGAAGAAAATGTACAGGGACGCGGACCATGTTATCTTCGCACCGAAGGCATCTCCGCAGAACAGGATGAATCGCTCTTAAAAGCATACTTAAACATGGCGCCGGGACAGACACTCAAGTGGGTGGAATCCGGGAAAAATCCAAGCGAACAGAACGTGGAAATCGAGGGAACCGAGCCGTACATCGTAGGTGGTCATACCGCCAGCGGTTACTGGGTAGACACCGAACGAGAGACAACGATCCACGGACTCTATGCTGCCGGAGATGTGGCAGGCGGCTGTCCACAGAAATATGTAACCGGCGCACTGGTGGAGGGCGAGATCGCAGCCCATTCCATCGTGCAGAAATTAAACGAAGAACAGGTGGCAGATACGACAGCTTCCGATGAGGAGATAGTTCTTGACAACAAAATTGCCGAGTATGATGCATTTCTCACAAAGCAGGACCCGGCATTTACCGTTGAGGAACTCGAGGAAGCCATGCAGAAAGTCATGACCAGTATGCAGGCGGAATCGGAACCCATTACCAGTTCAACGAAAAGCAGCTTGCCATGGCGGAAGAAAAAATAAAGAAACTGCAGATCCTTGCAAAAAGGACTTGCGGCAGCCGATATGCATGAACTGATGTTTATCTATGAGCTGAAAGAACGCCTGACCGTGTGCCTGACTGTGATCGCACATCTGCGTGCACGCAAGGAGACACGCTGGCACAGTTTCGCGGAGAATCTGGATTATCCGGAGAAGAGTGATGCATGGCTCTGCTATGTAAACTCGAAAAAGAACGGGGAACCAGATTACGATGATCCGCAGAGATCTGGTGAAAGGAGGAGAAACCTATGAGCATCGCGATTGATTCCATGAAATGCAGGGCATGTGGAAAATGTCTGGATGTCTGTCCGGGAAGCCTGATCGTGCGCGGCGAAGACAAAAAGCCGTGATCCGGTATCCGAAGGACTGCTGGGGATGCGCCTCCTGTATCAAGGAGTGTCCGTTTGAGGCAATTTCCTATTACCTGGGTGCCGACATCGGCGGCATGGGAAGCCAGATGACCGTTCATACGGAAGGAGATCTGTTACACTGGCGAATTAAAAAACAGATGGTACAATAGAAACAATTGTTGTGAATAAAAAGGATTCGAATAAATATTAAGGAGGAAGATCATGAGTCAATTATCTCATCTTGATGCACTCGAAGCGGAAGCAATCTACATTATCCGTGAGGTAGCGGCAGAGTGTGAAAAACCAGTAATGCTTTATTCCATAGGAAAGGACAGTTCGGTAATGCTTCATCTTGCCATGAAAGCATTTTATCCGGAGAAGCCGCCATTCCCATTTTTACATGTGAACACGACATGGAAATTCAAGGAAATGATTCAGTTCCGTGATGAGACGGCAAAGAAACTGGGGATTAACATGATCGAGTATATCAACGAGGACGGTGTAAAGCGTGGCATCAATCCGTTTGATTACGGCAGCCAGTACACCGACATTATGAAAACGCAGGCTTTAAAACAGGCGCTGAATAAGTATGGGTTTACCGCGGCGTTCGGAGGCGGCAGACGTGATGAGGAAAAGAGCCGTGCCAAGGAGCGGATCTTTTCTTTTCGTAATGAAAACCACGCCTGGGATCCGAAGAACCAGAGACCGGAGATGTGGAAACTTTATAATACCAAGATCAACAAAGGCGAGAGTATCCGTGTTTTCCCGATTTCCAACTGGACTGAGACGGATATCTGGGAGTACATAAAGAGAGAAAACATCGATATCGTGCCGCTGTATTTTGCAGCAAAGCGTCCGGTGATTGAGCGTGACGGACAGATTATCATGGTGGATGATGATCGTCTGAAACTTCGTCCGGGTGAGAAAATTGAATACAAGAATGTGCGTTTCCGTACCTTGGGATGCTATCCACTGACCGGTGGAATCGAATCCAACGCGACCACATTAGATGAGATTATTGACGAGACCTTGAGTGCTGTAGAGTCTGAGCGAACCACCCGTGTCATTGACAACGAGGCAGCCGGCAGCATGGAACGAAGAAAGAGGGAGGGTTATTTCTAAAATGAGCGGATTATTGAAATTTATTACCTGCGGTAGTGTAGACGATGGAAAGTCCACACTGATCGGACATATTTTATACGATTCCAAACTGCTTTACGCAGATCAGGAGAAAGCGTTGGAGCTGGATTCCAAAGTAGGAAGCCGCGGCGGCGCAATCGATTACTCCCTCCTTCTGGACGGACTGATGGCAGAGCGTGAACAGGGTATCACCATTGATGTGGCATACCGTTACTTTACAACCGAAAAGAGAAGCTTTATCGTGGCAGATACTCCGGGACATGAGGAGTACACAAGAAACATGGCAGTCGGTGCTTCCTTTGCAGACCTAGCCGTTATCTTAGTCGATGCAAAACAGGGCGTGCTGGTTCAGACAAGACGTCACGCAAGAATCTGTGCATTAATGGGAATCCGTTATTTTGTATTTGCTGTGAATAAGATGGATCTTGTCGATTACAGTGAGGAGCGTTTCAAGGAGATCGTTGACCAGATTCAGGAACTTTCCAAGGAACTGCATTTAGCAAGTGTCAAGATCATTCCGGTATCTGCAACCGAGGGTGACAATGTCACCACCCATTCCGACAATATGCCATGGTACACGCAGGAGCCATTGCTTGCTTACTTAGAGAATATCGATGTGAGCGAAAAGAAGCAGGAAGAAGGCTTCTATATGCCGGTACAACGTGTCTGCCGTCCGGATCACACGTTCCGTGGTTTCCAGGGACAGATCGAGAGTGGCGCTGTATCGGTCGGTGATACAATCGTGACTCTGCCAAGCAATGAGCATGCAAAAGTAAAGAGCATTTTAGTCGGAGATAAAGATGCACAGACTGCAGATGCAGGCCGTCCAGTTACCATCCAGCTTGACAAGGAAGTGGATGTATCCCGCGGATGTGTTCTTGCAAAAGATACGAAGCTTCCGGTCAGCAAGAAATTTACCGCAACAATCCTCTGGATGGACGATGAGGAACTGACCGTCGGCAAAGATTATCTCGTAAAACTCGGTACACGTACGATTCCGGGTATCTTAAAGAATATCCAGTACAAGATTGATGTCAACACCGGTGAATTTATTCCGGTTGGCCGCCTGCGCAAGAACGAGATTGCGGTCTGCGATCTGGTATTGCAGGAAGAGATCGTCATTGATGCTTTTGCAAAGCATAAGACATTGGGAGAACTGATCCTGATCGACCGTATTTCCAACATGACCTCCGCATGTGGTGTTGTGGAAAATCCAACGCTCGATGAGACGAAAGACTTAAAATGCGCATTTGCCCACGGAAATCTCAAGGCAAACGGAGATATCTTCGAGGAATATTACTATGACCTTGAGGCTATGAACGTCTTTAAGGTACAGCCTTCCGATAAAACTTACACGATCGGTGATGTGATTCCGGTCAAGGGTGAGACGTATCAGTATCCGGACAGCTTTGATGTGGTTGTTCTGCGTGAGCAGGTAGCGGTATCCATCCGTGACCAGAAGGTTACTGCAATTATTCCGCTTGCTGACTTTGCATACAACGATGTGCCTATCATCAACGGCCGTGGATTTGCAGTTCATGTAACAAGTGCTGCAGATGTGGATGCGTTCAAGAAGGAGCTTTCCGCAGAGGGCAGTGAGATCTCTGAGAACTTCTTTAATAAGTGGGTTGATTTTGAGACTTACCGCCGCATCGTATTTAAGGATGAGCACTGGACAGAATAATAATTTTATTATGAGAATGGAATCCCTGCTGGTTTTAACCAGCGGGGATTTTTTTGCTGGAAAAATAAGTGGAAATAAAAGGTTGACAATAGGGTATGATTGCTGTATATTAACTATAACATATTAAACCTATTAGATAAGTATGAATTAGGGGAAATGAAATGGGATTCAACACAGAACTACTACATGGTACAAAAACCGGAGATCCGGTGACCGGAGCCACACTTACCCCGGTGTACCAGTCCAGTGCTTTTTTTCAGCCATCGGCAGAGCAGCATGAGAAGCTGTTTCACAACAAAGCTGCTGGATATTCTTACACGAGAATCAATAACCCGACCATCGCAGCATTTGAAGAACGCATGACGGTTCTGGAAAAAGGTGTGGCATCCGTTGCCTGTGCATCCGGCATGGCGGCAATTACCAATGCCCTTCTGAATATCGTAGGAAGTGGTGATGAGATCATCACAAGCACCAGCCTGTATGGAGGAACGATTGATCTTTACCACGATCTGGAAGCGTTTGGGATTACAACAATTTTTGCAGATACGAATGATCTGGAAGATCTCGAATCCAAGATCACGGATAAGACGAGAGTCATCTTCGCGGAGACGATTGGCAATCCAAAGCTGGATGTGACCGACATCCCGGCACTTGCAGGGATCGCAAAGCGGCACAATCTTCCACTCATGATCGATAATACGGTAGCTACCGCGTTTCTCGTTCGTCCGCTCGAACTTGGCGCAGACATCGTGATCAATTCCACATCCAAATACATCAACGGCAACAGCAGTGCCATCAGTGGTGTGATCACCGATGCGGGAAGATTCAAATGGGATCTGGAGCGGTATCCGGGCATGAAAGACTATAAAAAGTTTGCAAAATTTGCCTTTACTGCAAAACTGAGAAACGGATTGTTCCGCAACATGGGAGCCTGTATGGCGCCGCAGACTGCATACTATAATCTGCTTGGTATGGAGACACTGGGGCTTCGTATGGAGCGGGCGTGTGACAACGCAATGCAGCTTGCGGCTTATCTGGAAACCATTCCGGGAATCAGCGTAAACTATCCGGGACTTGCATCGAGTCCGTGGAACGGTGTGGCAAAGCAGTTGCTGGATGGAAGATTTGGAGCAATTTTAACCATTCGCGTGGGAAGCAAGGAACGCGCTTTTGCAATCATGAATGCGCTGACGATTCCACAGATCGTATCCAATATCGGAGATACCAAGACACTGATCGTGCATCCGGAATCCACACTGGCGGCACACTCAACCGAGCAGGAAAAGATTGACGCCGCCGTATTTGATGATATGATAAGAATAAGTGTCGGTATTGAGGATATCGAAGATCTGAAGCAGGATTTTACAGCAGCAATCCAAAATACCGCCGGATAAACAAAGAAAAATACACAAGGTTTAAAGGAGAGAGTAATGGCTGTTGATTATGCTACATTGAAAAAGGCGGATTTAAGCGCCAGAAACAAAAAAATAATTTTTCCTGCGGCTGGCTGTGGTAGGTGGAAATCTTACAGCAGAGAATTTACAGATTATCGCAAAGGTTGCAGAAAAATACGGAGACGGACACGTACATCTGACTTCCCGTCAGAGTGTGGAAATCCCATTTATCAAACTTGACGATGTAGAAGAAGTTAAGGAAGTGCTGGCAACCGGGGGATGTAAGCCGGGTGTGTGTGGACCGCGTGTCCGTACGATTACAGCCTGTCAGGGAGCGGCGGTATGCCCTAGTGGAAATATTGACAGTTATGATATTGCAAAAAAACTGGATGAGCGTTATTTTGCAAGAGAACTTCCGCATAAGTTTAAATTTGGTGTAACCGGATGCCAGAACAACTGCTTAAAGGCAGAAGAAAATGATGTCGGAATCAAGGGTGCATCCATTGTGGAATGGGAGGAAGCAGCCTGCATCAACTGTGGGATCTGTGAGAAGACCTGCCGCGTGGATGCAATCAGTACCGTGGACGGAAAAATCGTTCTCAATGAGGAAAAATGTAACAACTGCGGACGCTGTGTAAAGGCCTGTCCGACCGATGCATGGAAAGCGACACCTGCATTTGAGGTATCTTTCGGTGGACTGTTTGGAAACCGCGTATACAAAGGCGAGAAGTATCTTCCGCTTGTGACATCCGAGGAACAGTTATTCCGCATTACCGATGCGGCAATCCAGTTCTTTGATGACAATGCCAATCCGGGAGAGCGTTTCCGCATGACACTCGAGAGAGTGGGACTTGATAAATTTGAAGAGAAGATAAAGGAGGCATACAATGGCTGATTTTACAATTGATGAAACTGTAGATATTACGGATGTGGTCTGCCCGATGACGTTTGTCAAGGCAAAGGTAGCCATGGAAGAGTTAGAGATCGGACAGGTGCTTTCCGTACATATGAATGATGGAGAGCCGGTGCAGAACGTACCGAGAAGTTTCAAGGAAGAGGGACAGCAGGTATTAAAGCTGATCGACAATGAAGATGGAACTTATGACCTTATTGTAAAGAAACTCGAAGAGTAGACAAGAGAGGTTAAGCGCATGGCAGCAAGAGTAAGTAAAGATAATTTTGAAGCGGAGGTTTTGCAGGCTTCTATACCGGTACTGGTGGAGTTTTATTCCGATTCCTGCATTCCGTGCAAACAGATGTCACCGATTCTTGGCGATATCGAAGATGATTATGAGGATCGCTTAAAAGTGGTCAAAGTCAATGCAAATTTTGACGGGGAACTGGCAGAACAGTATTCCGTTATGGTTTCTCCGACCATCCTGTTTTTCAAAGATGGAAAGGAAGCAGAGCGTGTGCGCGGTCTGATTAAGAAACCGGAACTGGAAGAAATTGTGAAAAAATATATTTAGGAGGAGTTACCGATGAAAGTAACAATCGCAGGAAACGTAAAAGACATCAAAGAGGGAACCACGCTGGCACAGCTCGTTGTTGACGAGAAGGTTGAAAATCCGGAATATGTGACCGTTACCGTAAACGATGATTTTGTAGAAAATCACGATCTTGCAAACGTAACATTAAAGGAAAACGATGTAGTTGAATTCTTATACTTCATGGGAGGAGGAAGCTTCTAATGGCATTTACCAATGAACAGATGGAGCGTTACAGCCGTCACATCATCCTGCAGGAGGTTGGTGTGAAGGGACAGAAAAAGCTCCTTAACGGAAAAGTTTTGATTATCGGTGCAGGCGGACTCGGTGCACCGGCAGCAATGTATCTTGCCGCAGCCGGTGTGGGAACCATCGGTATTGTCGATGCAGATGAAGTTGATCTGTCCAACTTACAGCGTCAGATCATTCACGGCACCGCAGATGTAGGAAAAGCAAAAGTAAAATCTGCAAAAGAGACCATGAACGCAATGAACCCGGATGTAACTGTAAATACATACCGTGAGTTCGTTACTTCTGAAAATATTATGGATCTCATTAAAGATTACGATTTCATCATTGACGGAACAGACAACTTTCCTGCAAAATTTCTGATCAACGATGCCTGCGTAATGGCAAAAAGCCATTTTCACATGCTGGAATCATCCGTTTTAAGGGCCAGCTCATGACCTATGTTCCGGGAGAAGGACCATGCTATCGTTGTGTATTCAAGAATCCGCCTCCAAAGGATGCAGTACCAACCTGTAAGCAGGCTGGTGTCATCGGCGCAATGGGCGGTGTCATCGGATCCTTACAGGCGATGGAAGCCATCAAATATCTGATCGGTGTGGGCGATCTCTTAACCGGAAAGCTTCTGACTTTTGATGCGTTAAAGATGGAATTCCACACGATCAAACTACCAAAGGCAGATCATAAGTGTGCCATCTGTGGCGATCATCCGACCATTACAGAACTGATCGATTACGAGCAGATCGAGTGCCCGGATCATTGAGGTATCGCGTAAGCGATATCTCCTACGCAAATCGCCTCTGCGAAGCAGACTTTATATGCGATTTGCTCCTTGAAAAGGAGGAAAATTTTATGCTTACCATGAAAAAAGCAGACTATGAAAAAATCTTAGCTCATGCGAAGGAAAACCTTCCGGAAGAGGCATGTGGTCTGATTGCAGGCACCAAAGACGGTGACAAAAAGATCATCGAGAAGGTGTACCTTCTGGAGAATGTGGATCACACCAATGAGCATTTTTCCATGAACCCGAAGGAACAGCTAGCAGCCGTCAAGGATATGCGTGCAAACAAGCTGGTACCGCTTGGCAACTGGCATTCCCATCCGGAATCGCCGTCACGTCCGTCCGAGGAAGATAAGCGTCTGGCATATGATCCGACGGTCAATTACCTGATTCTTTCCCTGATGGATAGGGATCAGCCGGTGCTTAAAGCTTTTGACATTGACAAAGAGAAAATGTGACGATTGAAGAACTGGTTATTCAGTAAAGGGTATCCGTCTGCGGATAGATTTTCTATCTGGGGTATCTCGCGTAAGCGATATCTCCTATGCAGCTTAGAAATTGTTGAATAGAAATGCTGCCTGTACAATATTGCTGTCAGGCAGCATTTTTCGGTAGTATGGTGCAGAGATTATATTTTTACATGATCAGTAACAAAAATGCCAGACCGTAATAAGTCACAACAGCCACAAGGTCATTGACGGTTGTAATGAGTGGACCGGATGCTACTGCAGGATCGATCTTTATCTTATGGAAAAACATTGGAATCACAGTGCCTACAAGACTTGAGATCACCATTGCCACGAGAAGCGAGATGCCGACGCAGCCAGAGATGCCAAATGCTCCGATCCAGGTGTATCCCTTAAACAGGTGGATGTAGATGCCGAGCAGTGCAAGTGCCATTATACCAAGAATTCCACCATTTAAAAGACCGATTTTCATTTCTTTTACCAGTAAGAAAAGTTTTTGTTTTCCGGTGAGTGTTTCATCCATCAGGACACGGATAGTAACTGCCAGCGACTGGGTACCGACGTTCCCGGCCATGTCAAGCACAAGGGACTGGAAACAGATTATAATCGGAAGTACAGCCACAACATGCTCAAAGACACCTACAACAGAGGAAACGATCATCCCAAGGAACAGCAGGATGATGAGCCATGGGAGACGTTTTTTCATGCTTTGTGCTGTGGTTTCTTTGAGATCTTCTTCGGCGGTGAGACCGGCCAGTTTTGCGTAGTCTTCCCCCATTTCATTGTCAACCATCTCTACGATATCTTCGGATGTAATAACACCGAGCATATGACCGTCCTGCGACAGGACAGGAATGGAATCTTCCGAATAATCCATGATTTTTTCCATGCATTCATCAATTTTTTCGTGATCGGTTACCGATGGATAGGAGTGGACGATAATATCGTCAAGCACATCATGTTCTCTTGCAATAATAAGATCTTTCAGATCAATAGCACCGGCAAATTTCAGGGATTCATCCAGTACATAAATGGTTGAAATATTGTCATTGGTTCCGGCTTGACGGATCAGTTCGCTCATTGCCTGACGGACGGAAAGTCCCTTTGGAATACAGATGTAGTTGGTTGTCATGCAGCTTCCGATTTCGTCATCGTCATAGGAAAGCAGCATTTTTACATCTTTATGGCAGCTTTGTCCAGGTTTTCCACGATTTCATATTTCTTTTTATCGTCGAGTGTTTTCGAGGACGTCAACGGCATCATCGGAATCCATCAGGGAAACTACTTTGGCGGCATCTTTGACGGAGAGTTCGGCAAAGTAGATTTGCGGTTCATCCAGATATGCGAAGATTTCCGCAATCTTCTGTGGCTCCAGAAGCGTATAAATACGTTTCCTTTCTTTTGGAGTCATAACCGTAAGCATATCGGCAATGTCATTTTCGTGATAATTAGATAAGCATTTTAAGATTTCATGGTCATTTTGTTTGCTTCGGATCAGCTTTGTAAGCTCTAAATATTTCTTGTTCATATGAATTCTCCTTTCCTTGTGTGCAGTCATCATGTGCAACAAAAGCTACATCATGCTGCGGATATGCACAATAGAAAAGGGCTCAGGTATACAGTTTTATATATTCAGGCACAAAAAAGCACCTACCGGTGCTTTAAACATCATGAATCGGCAAAATTCATTTTCCAGTGAAAACGATAATTTTGCCAGTGAAAAAGCATCGGTATTCAAATGTCTACTTCGCCCAAAACTATCGCTACTGTCCATGAATTTCACCTCCATTACTCAGATTTTTATGATTGTGGATTTAAACTTGGTTATGGTAGCATTTGTAAATGGATTTTTCAACCCCAAATCACGTAAAATTTTTGTAAAAGGAGCATATTTTGTTATTATTGGAGAAAAGAAAATAGCGCATTGTATAGGGGTATGGTAAAATAGGAAAGAATAAAAAATGCCATTATTTATGAAATAGATTTTTGAAAATCAGGAGGAATAACATGCACGATTTAGTCATTATAGGAAGCGGTCCGGCAGGTCTTTCGGCAGCTGTTTACGCAAAGCGCGCCTGTCTGGATGTGGTTGTTTTAGAGAAAGAGCCGATGGGTGGCGGACAGATGATTTATACGCAGGAAGTTGATAATTATCTGGGACTGCCGGAAACCAATGGGTTTGATCTGGCACAGAAATTTGAGCAGCATGCAAAAGCGCTGGAGGTTCCGTTCATCAGCGATGAAGTGGATAACGTAGAGAAAAATACAGACGGAACGTGGAAAATCACCGGTGCTTCCGGAACTGTTTATGAGACAAAAACAGTACTGCTGGCAACCGGAGCCGGACACCGGAAACTCGGGGTGCCGGGAGAAGAAACACTGGCAGGAGCCGGGGTGTCTTACTGTGCAACCTGTGATGGAGCTTTTTTCCGTAACAAGACAGTGGCGGTTGTCGGCGGTGGAGATGTGGCACTGGAAGATGCCCTGTATCTGGCAGCCGGATGTGAAAAAGTGTATCTGATTCACCGCAGACAGGAACTGCGTGGCACGAAGGTACTGCAGGAACAGGTGGCAAATGAGCCGAAGATCACCTTCCTGCCGGATACCGTGGTGAAAGAAATCTGTGGGGAGCAGATGGTCGATCATCTGGTACTCGCAAACACCGGAACAGGAGAAGAAAAAAGAACTGCCGGTCAGCGGTATCTTTATCGCAGTCGGTATGAATCCGCAGACCGATGCGGTGGCTTCTGTGCTGGATTTAGATCATGGCTATGTGCGTGCCGGAGAAGACGGGGTGACGGAGCAGCCGGGGCTTTTTGTGGCAGGAGATGTCCGCACCAAGAAGCTGCGTCAGATTGTGACCGCGGTGGCGGATGGTGCCAACAGTGTGACAAGTATTGTGGAGTATCTCAAAACTTTATAAATTGCTGGTTAACTGCGGGGCTGGGAGCCTTTGGGTTTGGCAAGTGGGACGGATTTGCGGGGGAGTTGTTTTAGATATAAGGTTTCTCTATGCGACGGAAGAAGGGGACATTCTCTTTCTACAGAAAAATTTACAAGTCAGCGCCGATGTTGATTTCAGGTTGGTTTGGCAAAGGTTTTACTTTTATGCTATTAACGTTACATGATGGAACTACGGCGCAGTTGTAAATTTGTTCTTCCGAAAGAAATGTACCCCTTCTTCCTGTGGATTGGAAAACCATAAGTAAAAGAATGATGTCCGCAAATCCTGTCTGTGGAACAAACATAAAGGCACCAGAACCTGCAGTTAAAGGGACGCCTCAAAAACAGCTACGAATCCCATGAACTGGAATAAACATAAAAATACCCTGTTAAATCACTCGATGATAAGGCGGGGTATCTATAGACGAAAAATTAAAGTTTTAGGTGACAGTTTTCCGAAATTTTAATGCTTGAAATCAGGAAATGTCACCTATATAGTAAAAATTGCTTTTTCCAGATACCGGTTTTTTAGAAAAGCGGTATCTGGAAAAGCAATTTTTGATCTATAGAGACCTTCCGGTATCTGAATGTTAAATTTTCAGCGTGTAGGTACCACAATGGTATCTTTTACATGAATTTTATTGGCATAGATACCACGATGACATTTTTTACTGAAGGTGGCTGTATATTTGTTCCACAGACAGGATTTGCGGAAATATATTTCTCAACTATATTTTCTCCAATCCACAGGAAGAAGGGGGACATTTTTTCGGAAGAACAAATTTGCAACTGCGCCGTAGTTCCATCATATAAAGCTAATAGCATAAAAAGTAAAACTTTTGCTAAACCAACCTGAAATCAACATCGGCGCTGACTTGTAAATTTTTCTGTAGAAAGAGAATGTCCCCCTTCTTCCGTCGCATAGAGAAAACTTATATTTAAAACATCTGCACAAACCCCCATGATAGTGCTATAATGATACAAAATTGTATGTCGGAACAGCAAAGGAGAAATGCCGTGCAGATACTTTTAACATTAGATAAAAAAGATTATGAAGAGGGAATGCCCGTGTTCGAAAAATACTCGACACGCGGCGTGATTATTCGTGATGGAAAAATTGCAACACAACATGGCAGTGCCGGAGATTATAAAATTCTCGGCGGAGGTGTGGAACCGGGCGAGAAGCTGGAAGATGCACTGATTCGTGAAGTGGGGGAGGAGTCCGGGCTTATTGTGATTCCGGAATCCATCCGTCCGATTGGAGAAATTGTGGAGCGGCGGCGCGATCTGTTTGAAAAAACAAGATCTATGTCTGCCACTCCTGCTTTTTTTTTCTGTGATGCGAAAGCAGAAATGACACAGACGCACATGACCGAAAGCGAGATCGAGAAAGGATTTCATCTGGAGTGGGCAACCGCACAGGAGATTATCGATGGGAACGAACCATTTTGTGAGACGCAGCCATGGAGTTTCCGGGATCGGGAATTTGTTAAAATGCTTGTGGAAAAAAAAGATTCTCACCACATAGTTTTTACAAACAATTTACATAGGGAAGAAGTCTGTATTTACACACCCCTGTTATTCTGTAGAAAAGTGGAGAATAGGATAGATATAACAGAAAGCAGGGAAGGTAAGTTATGGATGAATTAGAAAAACTCCGGAAGCACTGGGAAGATGATAATTTTCAAAGAAAACATGCACTGGCAAGAGAGATTGTGGTAAACCGGCTGCGGGAACTGAACCGGGAATATGAAGAAAAAACAGGACAGGGATTTGTACGTTTTATTGAAACACGGATGAAGACACCGGAGAGCATTGCAGAAAAGCTGCAACGCAAGGATTATGACGTGGATTTTGATACCGCAGTTACTGCACTGAACGATATTTCCGGGGTCCGCTGTATCTGCTACAGTGTCAAGGAAATCTACTGGATTGCGCGGCAGATCGGAAAAACAGACACATATACCATAGTAAAGGCAAAAGATTACATTCGAAAACCAAAGAAAAATGGGTATGAGAGTTACCATATCGTTCTGGATATCCCGATGTCTTACAAAGGAAAGACAACTGTGGTTCGTGTGGAATTGCAGCTGCGGACGATGATCATGGATGCGTGGGCAGGAATGGATAACCGGGTTTCTTACAAAAAAGGAGTTCCGCCGGAAATGGAACGCCGCATTGAAAAAAATATGCCAGGATCGGAAGAAGACTTGATAAACTGATCCAGAAAACGCTTGATGATTCAAAAACCGTATAAAGGTATGGAATCTCCTGAAAATATGTGCTAAAATGCTTTTTATATCATGAGCACAGGGATTGACCTGTACAATACCGACAGCATGGGGTTAGAGATATACACAGATGATCGACAAAAAGAAGTTAAAAGATGTCATGAAGAAGCAGGATCTCAAGCAGGAGAAACCAACAGATCCAAGCATGACACTTGATGTAAAAATGAAGATGTGGAAGCACAGATAGATCTATATCTGAAAGAAAAAACCGGTGAGAATTTAAATGCCCTGATCGAGCTGATGCGAACCAGACGTGTGCTTGTTCCGGCAAATTTAAATGATGAAAAGAAGCCGGTTCCGTGTCTGATCAACAGTCCGAAAACGGAATGTTTCTTCCAATTTATACAAGTAAAAAGGAGATTCCGGAATCTCCGAGGAGTGAAGCAGTTATAAACATGCCGTTCCTTGCAACGAATAACATGGTTTTTCAGCAGGATGAAAAGGTATCCGAATAGTGATCAATCCATTCACACAGAATCTGATTTTTAAACGTGCACTGGTGGAAAAAATCGAGGAAGTGGAAAAGAAGCGTAAAGAGGGAGCGCAGCCAAAGAAGATGCAGCTTACACAGGAACAGTATCTGTTGTTTGAACGTAAGCAGTTTGAATTTGGTTTTATGCCAAAGCGCTTTTTTGCGCAGGGCAAACAGATGATGGATGACCTCTGCGAGAAGAAAGAAGAATATATGGATCAGTTTTTTGAGGAATGTTATCAGCAGAAACGTATGTATCCGTATCTGCCGGAAGATTTCTCCGTTATGGTTATGGATTTGTCCGACAGTTTACTGATTGTCCGTGTGGATCTGCCGGTACGCGATATGGGAGTTCCATCCTGTTTCCGTGTATATTTTGCATGGAATGACGAAACGCAGGAGGGCAGATATTTTACGATTGAACGGACCCAGGATCCGGGAAAACATCTGCTTGGAGAATTCAAAAAAGACTGGAAGCATGTTGACTATGGAGAGGCTCCGGCAGAGGGAGCCGAGTTGCAGCGTGTGCTGGATATTATCCGGCAGCCGGGTGAAAATTAAAAGAAAAAAGTGTGTCAGGGAAATAAACCTGGCACACTTTTCTTTTTATGGTCTGGCAAGAATATCCGCAAAAGTAGCGCGGACAACCCGTGCCAGATCCTGAGGGTCAAGCCGGATGCTGGTTCCGATACGGCCGCCGCTTACATAAATTTCAGAATATTGCCTGGCAGAGGCATCGATAACGGTTGGAAATGCTTTTTTCATGCCAAGAGGACTGCAGCCTCCACGGACATAACCAGTGATTGCAGTTAAATCTTTGACATGGATCATTTCTACGGATTTCTCGGAAACTGCACGCGCGGCAGCTTTCAGATCAACCTCTTCGGCAATCGGAATGACAAATACGTAGTATTTTTTGCTTTTGCCCCTGCATGACAAGTGTCTTGTAAGTCTGGGCAACCGGGGTGCCAGTGGCTTCGGCAGAATGAATTCCATCTATAAATTCGTCACATTCATAAGTCAGCAGTTCATAGGGAACCTTATTTCGTTCCAGAATACGCACGGCATTGGTTTTTACTTCTTTTCCCATGATATTCACCTCCGCGCACAGTATATCATTTTTAGAGGAAAAGTTGAACAATAAAAAGGAAATGTTATAATGTTGCAAAAGATATTTCAAAAGGGGGCGTCATTTCATGAGAGAATTTTTGAAGCGGGCAAAGGCGGATTATCTGCTTTCTTCTGTTTTGTGTATTGCGCTTGGAATTATTTTTGTTGTATGGAAAGGCGGAGTCATTGATGTGATCGGAACACTTCTTTCGATTGCAATGATCATCGTTGGAATTATTTATCTGGGAAGCTTTATTTTGAGCCTTGCAACATTTGGAGCATCAACGATTGTCGGAATTCTGGTACTTGCAGTTGGAATCTGGTTTCTCATCCAGCCGTCGCTGATTGTCAGCCTGGTTCCGGTTATACTGGGTGTAGGACTTGTATTTCATGGAATTCGTGCGGTGACGGAGGCTGTGAATGCCAAAAAATACGGATATGAAAAGTGGGGCATGGATCTTGTATTTGCTATCATCTGTCTGGTCTGTGGTCTGGTCTGTGTTTTCTGTCCGCTTGGAGTATTGAAACAGTTTATTATGCTGGTAGGAATCGTGCTGATTATCAACGGAGCGCTGAATCTGTGGATTGCTGTCACAGCAACGCGTGCAGCGAGGGATTACAGACGGCGCACAGAGACTGTTGATACAGAGTTTGTGGAAAATGAAGGTGACCGTGATGAGACAGATGGAATTTAAAATGGAACGTCCGGGACTGACCAAAGTAGGGGATCATCTGAAGGTGACAGAGGGAAAACTTCCCACTTCCTATTATTATACCATTGAGCATGCAATAGCAATGTCGGGAAATTATGCGGTAGGCGAACGTTTAAAAAGCCGGGAAGGCGATGTGATTGATGTGAAGGAGACAGAAAAAGGGTACTTTGTGACCATGGAATTTGACGAATAAGGATAACAGACGAAATGGCAATACAGGGCAAAACCGATATTGACCAGCTGCTTGCAAAAAGTTTGAAAGAGATTGCTGTCAGGCGGCCGGTAGAAAAAATTACAATTAAAGAGATAACTGATAAAGCAGGGGTCATCCGGCCAACGTTTTACAATCATTTTCAGGATAAATTTGAGCTTATTGAATGGATCATCCGGACAGAACTGTTAGAGCCGGTAGAACCTCTGATCCGGAATGATATGATTATAGAAGCAATGGTTCTGCTGTTTACCAACATTGAAAGGACAAGGCATTTTATTCACAGCTGGTAAAAAATGGAGGGACCGGTTAAATTTCACGATATCGCAAAAAAAATGTGTGCGGGAAGTATTGCTTGAACTGATTCAAAACGAAAGCAGCGGAAGGGTTTCAAAACACAAATGGCTGACGCCGGAGGTGATATCTTCCTATTATGCACAGTCCATGTGTTTTGCAACAGAGGAATGGATCAGCATGGGAATGACCATCTCGCCGCGCGAAATGGCCGAAGCATATCAGTATATGCTGACCCGGTCTCTGATCGACATCATCAAAGAATTATAAAAAGAATATGCGATGACATTTTGAATGATTTGTATAAGAATTCATACAAATCACTCAAAATGTATAATCATGCAGTACATGACGAAAAGATTGAATATTTTCATATTCGGTCTTTTTTTTTATAATAGGCTGAGAGAAAAATAGAGGATGGTGAAAAAAATGATTAAATTTGGAAAAGGAGTCGTTAAATGTCGGTTTCTGATTTTGATCCTGGCTTTTTTACTGCTGATTCCATCCGCGATCGGCTATATGAAAACCAGAATTAATTATGACATTTTGTCCTATCTGCCGGGACAGATTGAAACGATGAAAGGGCAGGATATCCTTCTGGATGAATTTGGAACAGGCGCGTTCTCTTTTGTAGTTGTTGAGGGAATGCAGGATAAGGATCTGCAGAAAATAGCAGATAAGATTGAGGATGTACCTCATGTAAAAAAAATGTTATCTGGTATGGTTCTATTATGGATTTTAGTATTCCAAGAGAAGCACTTCCGGATGATATCTACAACTTTTTCAATAACAAAGACGCAGACAGCCAGCTGATGGCAGTCCTGTTTGATGAGTCCATGTCGTCGGACGGCACCATGGATGCGATCCAGACGATCAATGATCTGGTTGGAAAGCAGTGTTTTGTCAGTGGTATGGCATCGGTGAACAATGATATCCGAAAACTGGCAGAGAATGAGAGTGTGATCTATGTTCTGATCGCCGTTGTGCTTTCTCTGATCGTATTATCACTTACGATGGATTCCGTAGTTGTTCCGTTCCTGTTTTTGATCAGTATCGGCATGGCAATTTTTTACAATCTGGGTTCCAACGTATTTTTCGGGGAGATTTCTTATATTACCAAGGCACTGGCGGCGGTACTGCAGCTCGGTGTTACAATGGATTATTCCATTTTCCTGTGGCACAGTTATCAGGAGCAGAAGGAGCGGTTTGACGGAGATAAAAACCGTGCCATGGCACATGCGATTTCCAATACAATTACTTCCGTGGTCAGCAGCTCCATTACAACAGTTGCCGGATTTATCGCACTGTGTTTTATGAGCTTTACACTGGGCTTAGACCTCGGTATTGTTATGGCAAAGGGTGTTGTCTTTGGTGTTATCGGATGTGTAACGATTCTTCCGTCCCTGATTCTTGTCTGCGATAAGGCAATCGAAAAGACCAGACATAAAGTAATTCTTCCGGATCTTAGTAGAATTGCAGGGTTTATCACAAAACATCATGTGGTATTTGTCATTGCGTTTCTGGTTGTGCTGATTCCGGCAATCTACGGATATACACATACCAATGTATATTATGATCTGACTGGTACGCTGCCGGAAACTTTCAGCAGTAAAGTTGGAAATGATAAGCTGTCCGAACAGTATCATATGGGTGCAACCCACATGGTTCTGGCAAAAAGCAGTCTGTCTGAAAAAGACAGTATGAATATGATCGATGAGATCAAAAAGTAGACGGTGTAAAACTTGCGGTTTCGATGGATTCCCTGACCGGACCGATGGTTCCGCAGGATGTCATTCCGGACGATGTGAAGGATATCTTCAAGAGTGGAGATTACCAGATGATGGTCATTGTTTCGGAATATGCATCTGCAACGGATGAAGTAAATAAACAGTGTGATGAGATCAATGCGATTATTAAAAAATACGATAATACCGCAATGCTCATCGGTGAAGCACCCTGTACCAAGGATCTGATTGAGATCACCGATGTGGATTTCAAAAAATGTAAGTATTATTTCTATTGCAGCTATTTTTATTATTATTTTACTGACATTTAAGTCCATTTCACTTCCAATCATTCTGGTATGTGTTATTGAATTTGCAATTTTCATCAATATGGGTATTCCGGCATATACAGGAACGGTGTTGCCGTTTATTGCATCCATTGTAATCGGAACCATACAGCTGGGAGCTACGGTCGATTATGCAATTCTTATGACGAACAAGTATAAGAAGAACCGTTTCCGCGGTATGGATAAGAAAGAAGCAATTACCGATGCATTGAGCAAGTCCATTCAGTCGATCATTGTCAGTGCGCTCAGTTTCTTTTGCAGCAACGTTTGGTGTAGGATTATATTCCAACATCGATATGATCGGTTCATTATGTATGCTGATGGCACGTGGTGCGATCATCAGTATGATTGTCGTAATCTTTATTCTGCCAAGCATGTTCATGGTATTTGACCGTGTGATCTGTGCATCAAGTGCAGGATTTCGCAACAAAATCAAATAGGAGGATGGAATTATGAAATTATCAGAGTTAAAAACCAGACTGAAAATAAATACGTAGTCCGTATTGTGGCAGGTGTGCTGACCATTGCACTTCTTGGAAGCAGCATGACAGCAGTTGCCGTGCAGGCAGATCAGAAGAAAGATGCTGCAGTTCAGACAGAGCAGAAAGAGGATTCTTCCCGATAAGAAGGATGATATTGAGGATCTGCTTCAGGTATCTGTCAGTGATAAAGAAATCGGAAAAGATGAAAATGTTTACCTTATTTCCGATGCAACGGAAGTGTGTATGATACCATTGTCACCGATCACCTGATCAATAAAACCAGTCCACACTGGAGGATCAGTCCAATCTGACAGATATCAAAAATGTGAAGGGAAGCGAGGAGTTCTCACAGAACGAGAAGCTGACCCGGCAGGCAGATGGAGCCGAAAGTTACTTATTATCTGGATGGAAATGAGATTGCACCGAAGGATCTGGCTGGAAAATCCGGAAAAGTTACCATACATTATGATTACACAAATAATTCTTCTTATGAAGAAACCGTAAAACGGAAACAAGCAGACGGTAAAGGTTCCGTTTGCAGCAGTAACGGCACTGATATTGGATGACAGTTTCAGCAATGTGGAAGTAAAGAACGGAAAAGTTTCCCAGAACGGGGACAGCAATGTGGTTATCGGCTATGCATTGCCGGGAATCAAAGAAAGTCTGAATGTGAAAGATTCTGATTTCATCGATGATCTGGAACTTCCGGAAGATTTCGAAGTGACTGCCGATGTAAAAGATTTCAAAGCTGGATACGGCAATGACGATCGTGGCAAATGCCGGAAGCATGATTTCCATGAAGAGCGGGGATTCTTCTTCTCTGGATGATATGATTGATGACATGCTGATGCAAGCAGCAAAGTTAAAAGACGGATCAAAAAGAATTATCCGATGGACTGGACACGTTACAGAAAAAATCTTGCGGATTATGCAAGCGGCATGAATGAGCTGAATTCAAAGAGCGGAGATCTGGGCAAAGGTGTGGAGACATTAAACACCAGCGCAGAATCCATCAGCAAGGGAATCCAGACACTTGATAAAGCGTTAAATACAAAGATGAGTGATACAGAGAAACAGGCAGCGTCAAAGACCGCTTCCGAGACGGTGGCAAAAGAGTTTGCAAACGGAAAACGCAGGAAGTCGCAAACCAGATCTATGCCGCACTCCGTTACAGCACAGGAAAAGATGGCAGCACAACGGATGGCGCATTATTTACTTCTCTTTATGATGGCGCTTATAGTGCAAATGCAGCAGAAACCGTGTATAATGAAGTGGTAAGACAGGTATTGCTGAAAGCTGCAGGACAGGCGGCAGACAGCAACTTACTGCAGATCAGGCGGCTGCCGGCATTAAAGCAGCGTGGGCAAAGGGCGCACAGGCAAACGATCAGACGTCAACGGTTATGTATGCCGTATCGGATGGTATGACAAGTGCACAGCTTGCGGAACTGCTGTATGCAAAAGAGTGGGGCAAAGGACACACTCTTTCACAAGACACAGAGCACAATCAAGGCACAGCTTGCAGCAGGAAGAAACAATGAGCAGGTGACAGACGGTGTGGAGAGCAGCTTAAAGACACTGGCTACACAGCTGGCAGGGAGCATGTCAGAATGTGGCCGTACAGGCAGCAAGTGCAGCCGCTGTTACAGGAGCAGAGAGTGCAAAGGCTACAATTGCACAGCAGATTGAAGCAGTACAGGAAAACGGTTACAGTCTGGTTACCGGTTCCGCAGCACTCAGTAAGGGAACACAGTCTCTGGCAGACGCAGTTCCAACAATGACGAAGGGAATCAAGGCACTTAATGATGCCACGGTAAAGATTGTGTCCGGTGTAGATAAACTGGATGACGGATCCCATACGCTGGCAGATGGCATGGTAGAAGTCGACGAGAAGGGTATTTCCAATATTGCGAACAGCTATAACGGAGATATCAAACCGCTGACCGACAAACTGCAGGCAATGCTTGATGCGGGTGAGGATTACCAGACATTTACAAAGGTTGCAGACGGTGTAAACGGAAGCGTAAAATTTATTTATAAACAGGATGCGATCAAGGGAGACAGTGAAAATAACAAATAATTTTGATGGTCGGAGGAAAAAGGATGAACTGGATGGAAAACCTGCTGATAGTAGCAGGGGTATCTCTGGATATTTTCGCAGCAATGGAATGCCAGGGATCACTGGTTGCAAAAATAAATAAAAAAAAAATCTGACAGTGATCTGTGGAATCGTTGCGCTGGCACAGCTGATTACGTTATATCTGGGGCATTTTTTGTCCTCCTGTTCTGCCGTTACCGGTCGGTGCCGGACGAAAAGCTGCTGGGACAGATTATATCCATGGTGATTTTATGATTCTTGGCATCCGGCTGATGGTAAAAGCAATCCGCAACGAACATGTGGAAGAACATCTGGAACATCATCTTGGAATCCGGAGATTTGTCCGCATGGCATGTATCAGTGGAATTTACACGCTGCTTACGGGAATTGCATTTGGATTTCTGGAAACGAATGTGCTTATGATTCTGATCATGATTGTTGTATGTACCGTTGCATTTGTGATCGGCGGCATCTATACCGGATACCGTGTCGGATATGAAGCAAAAACCAAAGTATATATCGTTGGCGCACTGTTGCTGTGGGTGGCAGGACTGGATGTATTATTTGGAAGAATTTTATAAAGAGCGTTATTAGTGGAAGAAAACCGGCCATATTCTGGCTGGTTTTCTTTTCTTATATGTGTATAATAAACATGTATGAAAGCGTAAGGCAGGTGCATAAAATGGATTATACGGTTCTTGATCTGGAGATGACGGGACTGGCTCGAAAAGGGACAAAGTAATAGAAATCGGGGCGGTTCGTGTACGGAACGGAGAGATTGCAGATACATATGGAACGCTCGTGCGTCCGGGAATGTCAATTCCGGAAACGGTAGTACAGCTGACCGGGATTACAGATGAAATGGCGGCTTTGGGGAAAGAAGAGAATGTGGCAATGCAGGAACTTCTGCAATTTATCGGGGATGATATTCTTGTGGGACATAATCTGATTTTTTGATTACAGTTTTCTGAAGCAGTGGTCGTCAATCAGAAAAATTCCACTGGAATTGTCGGCCTGTGATACCCTGCGGATTGCGCGGGCACTCCTTCCGGGGGCACAGTCGAAAAACTGGAAAGCCTGTGCGAATATTTTCAGATTGAACGGGAACATGCACACCGGGCTCTGGATGATGCAGTAGAAACCTATAAGGTATTTGAAAATTTAAAATCCATAGAAGGTGCTTCCATGGAACTGTTTGTCCCGAAACCTCTGGTGTATAAGGCAAAGAGACAGACGCCGGCAACGGAGCATCAGAAAGAACGGCTCAGGGAACTGATGGAACAATATGGAAGGAAAGACAGTATCAGCTGGGAGACTCTTACACGCAGTGAAGCCTCCCGGCTGCAGGATAAGATCAGGGCTGGAAACTTTTAAGTTTTTCCAGAATGATTTTTGCGGAAACGGCGCAAGCTGCGCAGCTGCTTCCTGCAGCTGCAAGATTCCGGAGAGATTGCCCCGGTCTGATAGATGGCTGCCAGCTGTGTGTAGATGCTGCTGTTGTCGACATGACAGGAAACTGCAAATTCCAGCAGCTGGCGTGCCTGATCGGTATATCCGTCATCACTCAGTTCCTGGGCATAGATGGCAGCATTTCGTTCAAATGTGGAAAAACGGTCATCACATGCGCTGAGTTCATCCAGGTTTGCGACACCATATTCAAGTTTCAGGTCGGTGTTACTCATGGAAGAAAGATTCAGCATTTTCTGACCGCATAGTGTTTCCAGTGATTTTTTGGCATCGGTCGTAAGGTTTTGTGGTATTTTATCTTCTGTTATGATAAGATAATTAAGATTGCTGATATCTTTTTTGCGTGTGAAATTCGCACTGTGCTCCCGGTCCCAGAACTGTTTTTCGAGATTTTCCTGGGCGCGTTTATTTTTATGCATCAAAAAGTTAATATACAGCAGAAAAACGATAAAAATAGCAAGAAATAAAAACATAATGGAAATCCTTTCTGATATTGTTGTGTATTCATTATAACTGATTTTGCGAAAGAGGTGAATAGTATGTATAATTTTAATGGTTCAAAACGAAAAAGACAGCTGATTGCACTCATATCGTTGGTTGTTATCGCTGCAATGGTTGTTACAACACTGGTTTCAGCGCTGATTTATGGGTAGCGGCACTTGAAAAAGTGATTGTTTATGTTAAAATACAAGATAACGCTAAAATTATTTTAAAGGAAGAATATGAAGAAGATAACAAAGTTAGGAATGGCTGCAGCAGTACTTTTTTTTGTGTGGTGGGACTCGGTTCTCATACTCAGGCAGCGATGGCAGCAGAGGAGACTACCATTGAAAATGGAATTTCCATCGGAAATGTAAACGTCGGAGGAATGACAGAAAATCAGGCGATATCTGCGGTAGAAGAATACGTGGATGGGCTGATGGATACAACTTTTACGCTGAAAGGAGAAACCGGTTCCATTCAGATGACTGCGGAAGATATGGGAGTGACCGCGGATGCGGATACTGCCGTGCAGGAAGCTTTGGCGGTGGGACACGCCGGAAGTCTGATCAACCGGTATAAAACCCTGCAGGATCTCAAAAGAAAAAACTGGTTCTCGATATGCATCTGAGTGTAAACAAACAGGCGACGGCCGAAAAGATATATGAGAGCGCAGATGATCTTGCCGTCGGGGCTGTTGATAATGGATTAAAGCGTGTAAATGGAAAATTTGAATTTGTAAAGGGAAAAGAAGGCGTCGAGGTGGATGTCGTAAATTCCGTGTATGCAATCAATGATTTTCTTGCACAGGGCTGGGACGGCTCCAATAATGAGATTGATCTGGTAACAAAGACGGTAGAACCGCGCGGGGATGAGAAAGAACTCGCAGAAATTACGGATCTGATCGGTTCTTATACGACAAACTTTGCAAGTTCGAGTGCAGGACGTGCAAAAAATGTCATAACCGGAGTGAGCAAAGTAGATGGTACAATCCTTTATCCGGGAGAGGAGTTTGATCTGGCAAAAACGGTCAGCCCGTTTACACAGGAGAACGGATATGAACTGGCCGGTGCCTATCAAAACGGAACGGTAGTGGAATCGTTTGGCGGTGGAATCTGTCAGGTTGCAACGACTTTATATAATGCAGTTATCCGGGCAGAACTGGAAATTACGATGCGTTTTAATCATTCCATGCTGGTTCATTATGTGGAACCGTCCATGGATGCGGCAATTGCCGGAAATTATAAAGATCTGAAGTTTAAAAATAATCTGGATGCGCCGGTATATATCGAAGGATAACGAGACCATCCAACCGGGAGATTTCGTTTGAAAGTGAAACCGTTTCAAAGACAGATCCAAAGGTGCAGTTTACAATGGATGCTTCTCTTACCGCCGGTTCGGTTTCTGTTACCCAGTCCGGACAGTCCGGATGCATTGCGCAGTTGTGGAAGATTGTGAAGGTGGACGGAAAACAGCAGAGCAGGGATCTGTTCAACAAGAGTAATTATCAGGCAACTCCAAAGCTTATTACCATTGGAACCAAAGATGCGACAAGCGAGACGCTTTCTGCTTTAAAGGCAGCAATTACAATCGGGGATGAAGCAAAAGTAAGAAGTGCGGCAGCCGGTTTAAAGACAAACGCGCAAAAGAAAGAAGAAGAGCAGAAAGAAGAAGAAAAGAAGGACGATACCGATAAAAAGGAGGACGCAGACAAGAGCGATACGAACAAGAAAGAGGATTCCTCCCAAAAGGATGAAAATAAGAAAAAGGAAGATACGAAGAAGGAAGATTCCAAAAACAGGATACCAAGAAAGAAACAACATCTTCAACAAATACATCCACGAAAACACAATCGTCCAAAGAAAGCGAATAGAAAATAACAGTATGAAAGCAGGAAAATTATCCGAGTCGATATTAAAGCGCTCGGTTCTCCGACAACTTCATAATTCTGCGGTCCGGGCACCGGGAGTGGGAATAGATTTCGGTGCAGTGGATGCTTCTGCGGGAAAGCAGATCGTTACTGCGGAAGCCTGCCGTGCATTTGACACGTTTCCGGAAGCCGGCGTTTATGCGGCATTGAATAATCTTGCATGCAGTGGGGCAAAACCATTGGGAATTACGATGACGCTTCTGCTCCCGACATCTGCAAGCGAAAATGATCTGCGTGCATGGATTTCGGCAGTATCCCGTGTAAGTGAGAAAGAGCAGATTCCGGTTCTCGGAGGACACACGGAAGTTCTTCGGACAGTGACCTCT
>VOFB01000645.1_pt1 | contig 38001 bp, 36 predicted proteins | sample 5384141 | NCBI WGS metagenome assembly VOFB01 (sample SAMN12384721, study PRJNA508395) | human gut metagenome | isolation source: healthy gut A | host: Homo sapiens
CGCATGCTGCGCCACGCTTCGTCATAATCATGATTTTTGGCAAGCATCAGGTCTAATGCCTCTTTTGCATACTTATCGTATAAAGCCATCGCTTCTTCATTGCTGATGTCGGCAGACTCGGCATAACCCAGTTCCAACTGGATGAGCCCGACAATGCCATAATTGACAATCGCAATAAATTCAGCACGGATTCCCTCATCAATCAAGGTCACTCCTTTGGTTTCAATACTACGAATCCGATTGGCTTTAATAAAAATCTGGTCAGTCACCGAAGCCGGACGCAGGATACGCCATGCAGGCCCGTAATCGTGCAGCTTCTTGGAAAATAAGTCACGGCACAAAGCGATGACATGTTCAAATTGTTGCTTGGTATCTTTCATCTTCTTCCAAATAGTGCGCAAAGGTAACAATAATTAAGTAAAAACAGAAAGAGGGCACTCTAAATTATATTAAAGTGCCCTCTCCTAAAGATATTGTATTACTGTTTTATAAGCTATATTTTTTATGAACAACGCAAAACCTGTCCGATACGCAAAGTAGTGGTCGGTTTGATACGGTTCAGCTTACAAAGCGTGCTGACCGATACTCCACGCACTTTAGCGATACGTGACAATGTATCGCCACTCTTCACCTTATGATAACGGATAGTACCGTCAGCCACTTGGGTATCATGAGAGCCTGCACGTTTCACACCTTTTGTTTTGCGGAACGTATAAGTATCGGCAACGATATCCTGTTTTGGAAAGTCAAACATATAAATCGGATTAATTGCAATTCCCAGGAAGCGGGTTTCGAAATGAAGATGCGAACCTGTAGAACGTCCGGTGTTACCACCCAACCCGATCGGTTCACCAGCTTTTACCAACTGATTTTCTTCAACCAACTGCTTAGACAAGTGTCCATATATAGTTTCCAATCCATTATCGTGACGAATGACTACATATTTACCGTACCCTCTGCGTTCATATTTCACAATACGTACCTTACCATCAAAAGCAGAAACAATCGTATCACCGATATTAACTTTTAAATCAAGGCCATTATGCATTCTTCTCCAACGCGGGCCAAAAGGCGAAGTTATTTTTGTACTCGGAGTCGGCATACGAAAACCCGTCAGGTCAATTGTATATGTTTCCGGAATAATCGCATTTCCATAAGAATGCGCATATTGATTATTCCAATTCGGATAAAGGCTTAAAGCGGGATATTCGGATTGTTCGGCACGGATTTGCTTCTGCAATGCCAAAGAATCTACTGATTTTAATTTTTTGTCTATCGGTGCCTGGCGGGCAATCAGGTCTTGTGAGAAAGAGCTCAAGCTGACCATAGCCGCAACAGCGACCAATCCTGTTTTAATAATGCAATTGAAATTCATTCCTTTTTTATCAATTCTATTTAATATTCGTCATTTGCATACAGGTAGTTAAATGTTGCCTGCTTGTAATCGAATATTTCTTCCGGTTTAAAAAATCTCTTTAATTCAATAGCCGCAGTCTCCGGCGAATCGGAAGCATGAACTATATTCTCCTGAAAGCTCATGCTGTAATCTCCACGGATAGTACCCGGGAGCCGCCAGACGTCCGTTAGTTGGTCCCGCCAACGTACGGACTGTTTGAATAGCATCCACACCTTCGAAACAACAAACAATGACAGGAGCTGTCATCATCGAATCTTTCACACGCTGAAAGAAGGATTTGCCGCTAAGGTGGGCATAATGTTCGCTCAACAATTCATCAGTCAGTTGCATCATCTTCATGCCAGCCAACCGTAATCCTTTACGCTCAAAGCGATGAGTAATCTCACCAACCAATCCCCGTTGAAGGGTACACGGTTTTAAAATGACCAGCGTTTTTTCAAGCATAATACTCGACTTTGCAAATGGTTAAACAATACATTTACTAAAAAAATTCTTCCAAAGATAGTGTTTTCCTACGAAATGGCAAGGAAGTTATTAACTATTTTTCAGATGCTTAGAACGAAAAGGAAGAGGAATCAGGTCGTTAAACTCCTATAAATAGGGAGAATAGAGCCGAAATATGTTTTGCAACACATTTACGCAAATAAACTGCATGTTTAACCGTTTTTTCAGCTTATGGCAGCCCAGTTAACATTCGTTTTCCGTAAGGCTTTAAGCTGTCGCCATAAGATTTCGTTCTCCGGACTTTGTGCTGCAGGGTCTTGTTCTACAATACTTTCAGCTATAGCACGAACGTATTGCAACAGTTGACCGTCGCGGACAATATCCGCAATCTTCAAATCGAAAGCGATACCGCTTTGCTGTGTACCTTCAAGATCACCGGGACCACGCAATTTCAAATCGGCTTCTGCTATTTCAAAGCCATCATTGGTGCGCACCATGATTTCCAATCGTTTCCGGGTATCCTCCGTCAACTTGTAATTCGTCACCAGAATACAATAAGACTGTTCTGCTCCACGCCCTACTCGACCGCGCAACTGATGTAACTGTGATAACCCGAAACGTTCTGCATTTTCAATAATCATAACCGAAGCATTCGGAACGTTCACTCCCACCTCAATGACAGTAGTAGCCACCATAATCTGCGCTTTACCCGAAACAAAAAGCTGCATTTGCTCATCCTTCTCGGCTGGTTTCATTTTACCATGCACTTTACAAACCGTACACTTCGGAAACTCTTCCAGAATATGCTGATACCCTTCTTCAAGATTCTTCAAATCAATCTTTTCGCTCTCTTTAATCAGCGGATAGACAATATAAACCTGGCGTCCTTCGTCGATCTGCTTACGTACCGAACGATACATGCTTTCCCGGCGATTGTCGAATTGATGGATAGTAGTAATCGGTTTTCTTCCGGGTGGAAGTTCATCGATAACAGACACGTCCAAGTCACCGTACAAAGTCATCGCCAACGTACGGGGAATGGGAGTGGCAGTCATTACAAGTACATGCGGAGGTTGAACATTCTTACTCCAAAGACGGGCACGTTGAGCCACGCCAAAACGATGTTGTTCGTCAATCACAACGAAGCCTAAAGAAGAGAAATTGACAGTATCTTCAATAACGGCATGTGTGCCTATTAATATCTTCACATCTCCGGTCAACAATCCTGTCAGAATCGCTTCTCTCCTTTTTCCTTTAATCGAACCTGTCAGTAGCTCAACACGAATGTCCATGCCAAAAAGCAATTCCTTGATGGTTTCGTAGTGCTGGTTTGCCAGGATTTCGGTAGGTGCCATCATACATGCCTGATAGCCATTATCCAATGCCAGCAACATACTCATCAAGGCAACCAGTGTTTTTCCGCTTCCTACATCTCCCTGCAAAAGGCGATTCATCTGTCTGCCACTGCCGACATCGTTCCGTATCTCTTTCAACACCCGTTTCTGCGCACCCGTCAGTTGGAAAGGAAGATTCTTTGTATAAAATGTATTGAACACATCTCCCACTTTTTCAAAGATGTATCCACGATACCTTTTCTGCCTGTCTTTGGCATATCGGAGAATGTTTAACTGAACATAAAACAGTTCTTCAAATTTAAGACGGTATTGTGCCCGACGGAGGACGTCAGGATTGGTTGGAAAGTGGATATTCCAGAGCGCTTCCGTCAAAGGCATCAAATGATGCTCCGTCAGCAACTTGGGAGAAAGTGTTTCAGGTAGAGGCTCCTGTATCTGCTGAATCACCGTTGCCATCATCTTCTCAATCGCGTGAGAGTTGAGGAAACTGCGTTTCATCTTCTCCGTCGTACTATAATAAGGTTGCAGCCCCACCGAGGAAAGTTTCAAATCATCCGGTTTGTCTACATCAGGATGCGCCACATTGATACGTCCGTTGAAAACAGTAGGTTTGCCGAAAATAATATATTCCTCGTGAAGTTTATACTTTCCCAAGATGTACTTTATACCTTGAAACCACACCAAATCCACGACTCCTGTACCATCCGAAAAATGCGCTGTCAAACGGCGCTGCCGTCCTTCACCAATGGTCTCGAAGCCGAGAATCTCTCCTTTCAGCTGGATATACGGCATATTGCCATCTATTTCGTGAATGTAATAGATGCGGCTCCGGTCAATATATTTATAAGGGAAATAATAAATTAAATCGTGCAAGGAATAGATTTCCAACTCCTTATTTAATACAGCGGCTTTTTGAGGGCCTACACCGGAGATAAATTTTATGTCGCGTGTGGCTAAATCGAACATTTATAAAAGAGCACTCCCTACTTTTAAATCGAAAGGAGTTGTTATTTTTATATTTTCACGGTTGCCTTCTGCCAGATAAACGGGCATTCCCATCGCTTCCACAACGGAAGCATCATCTGTAAAGAAGGGGGTAAATTCCTGGGCATAGGCTTGTTGCAGCAACTCTACATCAAACACTTGCGGCGTTTGCACCAGTTTATAATCAATCCGGCTGACTGTTTCACTTCCGGCATCTGTCAAATGGCGAAGCGTCTCTACTACATCCACCACAGGAATCACTGCTTTTTGCACCTCTGCCAACTCATAACAACGGCGAATCACTTCTACTGATACAAACGGGCGTACTCCATCATGCACTCCCACCAATCCCGGCTCTTGCACCAGTGCCAGCCCGTTCTTTACGGAATGGAAACGTGTTTCACCTCCTTCTGCAAGGACATGTTTTACCGTAAAATGATGTTCATCGCAAAGTTGCTTCCAGAAACTTTGTTGCTCCTGCGGAAGCACCAATATGATTTGAAGTGCCTCGTCATATCTCCTGAAGACTTCCAGGGTATGCATCAACACAGGTTTATCACCCATGGGAAGGAATTGTTTGGGAAGATCACTTCCCATTCGCAAGCCCTTTCCACCGGCGACAATGATTACATATTTCTTCATGGACGGTTTAGCGTTTAACGCACATCGCTTCTACCAGTTCGTCTACTTTTTCTTTACCTACCAACAGGTCAACGATTGTCAAGGCAAATTCCATAGCAGCACCCGGTCCCATACCCGTAATGATGTTTCCATCACGTACGACATGTGCATTTACACATTCGGCACCATCCAGATATTGTTCGAAACTCGGATAACAGGTAGCCTTCTTTCCTTTCAGCAGTCCCAGTTTACCCAACACCATCGGAGCAGCACAAATGGCAGCAATAGGTTTACCTTTTGCAGCAAAATCAAGGATCAATTTGCGCAATCCTTCGTGCTTGTCAAGTGTAGCAGCTCCCGGCATTCCTCCCGGCAACAACAAAAGTTCAGCATCAAAGAAATCACAATTCTCGAAATTGATATCGCAAAGAACGGATACATCATGTGCTCCTACTACAATTTCATCCGGTGTAACGGATACGATTTCTACATTCAGTCCGGCACGTCTCAACGTGTCAATAGCAGTAAAGGCTTCAATTTCTTCAAAACCATCTGCAAAAAAAGCGTATACAGTTCCCATAATGCTTAATATATTTGGTTAATGATACTATCTCAAGTTAAAATAATAGGTGATTGTCCCTGTCTGGTTATTCACTCCATCGATCGTATTAAAACGGGCTTTCTTAGCTGCATCCTCCGCTGCCTTACGTAAAGCAGAATTTACAGTGTTCGTTTGAGGACTGATGCTGGTAGACACCACTTGTCCTGCAGGATTCACTGTGATATTCACCACTACACGTCCTTCTTCCTGCACGTTATATGCAGGCTTCGGTAAACTGCCCGTACCTAAAGAACGTCCGCCAAGGTCAAATGTTCCATAACCTCCGGTTCCGGTCTTCGCTCCGGTAGAAGAGTTACCCTCCTTGCTACCTTCGGTTCCCGTGCCACTAGCCGCTGTTCCTTTATTTCCTGTCATTTGCGCTCCTTTTCCAAACGCACCGGACACCCTCTTTCTGGCAGCTTCTTCGGCAGCCTTACGTTCACGTTCCGCTTTTTCTTCTGCCAGTCGTTTCGCTTCTGCAGCTTTTTCCGCTTCCGTTTTTTCCGGCTTCTTCACCGGTTCTTTCGGCTTGACCACCTCTTTAGGTTTCACCGTCTCTTTTTTCGGTTCTTCCGTCTTAGGCTTCAAAGTGACCGTTTCCTCTTCAGTCTGTGTCAGTAAATCCTGTTCAGAAGGGAGTTGCGGTTCTGTTTCCGCAGGCGGTGCTGCCGCATCTTCATCCATAATATCCACATCTACCAGAGAAGGATCATCAAAGCCGCTCGCTGTATCCACATTCCCCAGCATCACAGGCACTCCGCCTGCATCTTCATCCGGTTGGGGGACAGTAAAGCTCACCAGAATCAAAAGAGCAATCACTGCCACATGCACCAACAGTGCACCGAGCGCTCCTATGTATTCACCCTTTTTTCTTCTGTCCATTGTTTCTTATTTATTTTCAGGCGGGCGGGTAGCCAGCACCATCTTAAAATGATTCTCGTTTGCAATGTTCAATACCCTTACAATCTCACGATAAGGTACCGATTCATCTGCATACAATGCCACATACATTTCCGGTTCCTTCTCTGCACAACTCTGCAAAAATGAAGTCAGATCGTTCAGCGCCACCGGCTGCTCTTTTTCATTGCCGAAAGCGGCATAGAAATTCAAGTCCTTATCGATAACCACTCTTGTCAGCGGCTTGGCCGAAGTCTGCTGCTTGCCTTGAGGCAACAATACCTTGATGGCATTGGGCGACACCATGGTAGAGGTAATCATGAAGAATATCAGCAACAGGAAGATGACGTCCGTCATGGAGGCCATACTGAAATTGGGCGATACTCTATTTCTTCTTTTTAATCCCATCTGCCAATTATTTTGCAGGCTCGTTCAACAGGTCCATGAACTCCATTGTACGAGATTCCATTTTATTTACCACACGGTCTACCAGCATCACCAGATAATTATAGGCAAACATAGCGATAATACCCACAATCAGACCACCCACCGTAGTGATCATAGCCTCGTAGATACCGCCCGAAAGCAATGTGATATCGATGTTGTTTCCTGCATTAGCCATTTCGTAGAAAGCACGCACCATACCGGTCACCGTACCGAGAAATCCGAGCATTGGAGCACCTCCGGAAATAGTTGCCATCACAGTTAGTCCTTTTTCCAACTTTGCAACTTCAATGTTACCCACATTCTCAATAGCTACCTGCACATCGTTAATAGGACGTCCCAGACGGCTGATTCCTTTTTCTATCATACGTGCCGAAGGGGTATTCATCGTACGGCAATAGTTAATAGCCGCTTTGATCTCTCCACTATGAATATAGTCTTTAATCCGTTCCATAAACATGGGGTCCTCTTTTCCTGCTTTGCGAATCATGTAGTTACGTTCAAACAGGATATAGAAACAGATAACCGACAGTACGCCCAATACAATCATAATCCATCCACCCTTGACAGCCATATCAAGCATGTTCATTTCCGGAGCGTTTACCTCCGTCAGCACGGGGTTGGCAGTAGCCAGTGAGTCGGCCATATTCATAGCCCCTTGGGCTAACAAGATCATTGCATTCATGAGCGTAAACAGTTTTTATATTCCTGAATGGTACGTTCGAGTCCCAGATACAGTGCATCGCTAATCAACGCATGTCCGATAGACACTTCATCCACCCAAGGAATGTTTTTATAGAAATAATTTAAATTCACCAGACTCAAATCATGACCGGCGTTCAATCCGATACCCAGTTTACGGGCAGTCTTTGCAGCTTCGATAAAAGGAGCGATAGCTGCTTCCGGATTCTTCGGATAGTCCGTTGCATAAGGTTCAGTATACAGTTCGACGCGATCCGCCCCTGCTTTTGCCGCATATTCCACCATTTCAGGATCGGCTGCCACAAAAACGGAAGTACGAATGCCGGCACTGTTAAACTGATCGAGAACTTCCGTCAGGAATTCCTGATTTGCTTTCGTATCCCAACCTGAATTGGAGGTGATCTGTGAAGGATCATCGGGTACTAAAGTAACCTGATGAGGTTTTACTTTCAACACCAAGTCAATAAATTCCGGAGACGGATAACCTTCAATATTAAATTCAGTCCGCAACAGAGGACGCAAGTCATATACATCAGAACGACGAATGTGACGCTCGTCAGGACGGGGATGAACGGTGATACCATCAGCCCCAAAAGATTCACAATCAAGCGCTACTTTTACTACATCGGGCACATTTCCCCCGCGAGCATTTCTTAGTGTAGCAATCTTGTTTATGTTTACACTTAATTTAGTCATAGTTCTACGTTATATTTGCCGCAAAAATACAAATATTATTATTAGTTGCCTAATAATACGAAACGCATTCTCTACTCTTTTTTGGTTATTTAAAGTAGAAATCCAAGAAAAAATGCCAAATTTGCATCCTGAACTAATGATGTTGCTTATGAAATTTGCCATTTTTGGAAATACTTATCAGGCTAAAAAGTCTTCTCATGCTGTCACCTTGTTTAAACTTTTAAAGAAACAAGGAGCAGAGATTGGTATGTGCAGGGAATTTTATCAATTCCTAGTTTCTGAAAATATGGATATTGAAGCAGATCAATTATTTGATGGTGATGATTTTACTGCCGATATGGTAATCAGCATCGGAGGCGACGGAACGTTTCTGAAAGCTGCCCGCCGCGTAGGAAGAAAAGGGATCCCTATTTTGGGAATTAACACAGGACGTTTAGGATTTCTGGCAGATATTTCACCGGAAGAAATGGAGGAAACATTTGATGAAATCCAAAACGGCAGATATAGTGTGGAGGAACGGAGCGTACTTCAGTTAATCTGCAACGACAAACATCTCCAAGATTCTCCTTACGCCCTCAACGAAATAGCTATTCTCAAACGGGACAGCTCCTCTATGATTAGTATCCGGACAGCTATTAATGGCGCGTATCTGAATACTTATCAAGCTGACGGGTTAGTAATTGCCACTCCAACAGGTTCCACAGCCTACTCTTTGAGTGTAGGAGGCCCGATCATCGTTCCTCATTCCAACACTATTGCCATCACTCCGGTGGCTCCACATAGTCTCAACGTCCGCCCTATCGTTATTCGGGATGACTGGGAGATTACATTAGATGTAGAAAGCAGAAGTCACAACTTCCTCGTCGCCATTGACGGGAGGAGCGAAACTTGCAAAGAAACGACTCAACTAACCATTCGCCGGGCAGATTACAGCGTAAAGGTAGTGAAACGTTTTAATCACATTTTTTTCGATACACTCCGCAGCAAGATGATGTGGGGAGCTGACGGAAGACGGTAAGCAGTTCACATTATGCACCGTTATTCCTCATCGCCTAATTCAACTATACGGTACTTAAAAATAGAACTTCTAAAAAAAGGGACATTCAAGTTGTTGGGAATGCAACAAATTGGGTATAGATTCCAACTAAAGAGAAAAGGGGCCGGGATTTACTATCTTCAGAAATCAGATTAACATTATTTTCCCCTATATTTACTCAATAAGATTAAAATATACTGATTACACTTGCAAATCATTCTTTTATAGACAACAGTCATTCATTTTATCAGTTTCTCCTTACCTTTATTTACATACAAACTAGAGAAAAAAATAGCTTCTAATCATTCCTATATGAGTTCCTCACCGAGAAATGAGATGTCCCTCACCGAGGAACTTATCCTTCTCGGTGAGGGACATCTCGTTGGTTTTAATCCAACGAAGGCTTCCATGATTAAAAAGCTGCATATTGTCTGCAAATTCATGCTGTGCTCGCCCTATTTTCTGTATATTATTGCAATTATTTATGCAGTTCTTTCCCCAGTTCATCCATAAAAGAACAACTGTTGCCCGAAGAAATATTAAAAACAGACCATCGGGTTAGCTAATATAGAAGAAAATAGAATATCGGTAGAGAAAAAGAATACCCCGATATTAATCTAACATAAAGGTCTGCGAACCAATCAAATTACCACCTTCGAAGATGTCGACCCGATAATTTCCGGCATATAAGAATTCTTCTACATCCCAAAACACATTGATATTCTGTTCTTCTCCGTTATATTCAATATACTTCTTAATAGAATAAACCAATGTACGGTTTTCATAAGGGAAAGTATTGGATGCGCTCTTGGTCAGTACATCATTATCCGGCTTTGTGATACGTATATAAATAGTACGTTCGCCATTTTCGGCTGTTATATTCTTCACGACCGTGAAACTGATGGCTAACTTCACCACGTCTTTCACTTTCTTCGCCACTTTACCACGTTTATTGCGTGGTTCGATACGAATATTAGTTGCATCGAGTTGTGCGGCTAGCGTCACCTTCTTATTCAGATTCTTCTTTTCTTCAGAAAGGTTATCGATCTGTCGTGAAGCCTGATTATACTTTTGAGTCACTTCAGCTATAACCAGTTTCTGCTGTTCCGTCAATTTATTCAAAGAGTCAATCTGGTTAATATAACCAATCATAACCTTACGCAAAGTAGCCAACTCATTCTTTAAACGACGGATCTCTGTAGCATTCGTGCTCTTCACAGTACGAAGTTCTTCCAAGAGACGTTGAGTTTTCAATTGTTCCTGATCCAGCAATTGAGCTAGAGAATCATTGGAGATCGTCATCTTCAACTCATCATATTGTTGTGCAAAACGGGTGTATTCATTTTCCAGATCTTCTTTATCCAACTGAAATTCCTGTACCAACTCCCGGTTAGCTTGTTTTTCGGTAAACAATAAATAAGTAATACCAATAATAGCTATCACCAGAATAGCCACGGCCGCAATAAGAAGGCTTTTTTTACTCATAGTTTCAGTTGTGAATTGATAACGTGCGCAAAAGTAATCATTTCGCAACAGAAGTCAAGCAGAAAAGCAGAGAGTTTTTTTATAACTCCCTGCTAATCCATATAATTTTAACTAATTAGTTTATCAACCCAGTCAAGTTAAGAGACATAATAAAGTCTATAGAGATTGAATCACACATTCCCCCCATCCTTTTATCAAAGAGACTGAAAGATTAATCCCTGCACATCTTCTACCAATTGCTTGAGATCATCCAAATCCAAATATAAAGCATTTTCGCACAATTCCTTATATCTCCGAACTCCAATCTGTTCTACTATATTCTGCACGACTTCTTCACAAGGAGAATTTATCCCATCGGATAAGTTCCACAATTCTTCCACCTTATCTATGCGCTTAGTAACAAACCGAAATCCCCTTTTCTTCAATTCCTGTACCAACTCTTCTTTCCCGATACGTGCATTCACATGTACGGTTTTATTCTCCAAGAGAACACCTTTTTCATAAGTATCCACCACTTTCTGTATATCACGTTTTATCCTGTCGATCGTTGATACAGGAGGAACAAACTGCCAAAACAATAATGGAATATATCCTTGAGTCAACTCATACAAAGGTTGTGATATTAAATATTCATTTAAATAAGTCCCCTGTACGGAAACCTTTGTTTGCTCCCGATTCTTATACATAAAATACATACCCATATTTGCACCGAGATTATACATATCCATCATATCATGAGTAGCAATCAAAGAATAAACTTGTGCCGGAGTATGTTCATAAATACCTTTTGATATATTATCAATCTGCCTGTTGACAACACCGCTCTCCCAATCGTCCAAGTCCTTACCTTTTTCAAGAGATAACGTATCATAGTCCACGACATTTCTTGATATCGTTTTGATGTCATGCTCTGAACCGGATTGGGTATATAAAATATAAAGAGAGCCGTCTGCATACTCCTGACCATCCACTCCGGTTTTACTAAGTTTCCGACAATAAGATTCACTTTTCACGTCTTCCCCTATGCCTGCGATAATTACATTTTCTACTTCATGTTCTATTATAAACTTCCGATATTCATCAGGCAAAGCCAATAATTTTATCCAGGCAACTCCGACATCATCCATGGAAGCATCATATCCCAATGTCGCATAACAAGGTACTCCAGCTTGCGAGGAATATTCTAATATGGAAGAAATTTCTTTGGTAGAATTGACAGAAACCAAAAAATGTAATGGCAATACAGGAGCCTCCATAGCTGCAGAAAGATAAGGTACCGTCGGTACTCCCGTAGCTATTATCACAGTTTTAAGTTTCTTCGACTTACCCAAATACTCATTATATAAATCTACTGTATGCTGAACGGATTGTTGAAGGAAATCAGGTGTCCCCCATACCGGTTTGGGACCTCCTCCCGGACCAATCTGCCATGTATGGCTCACACCTGCCGTCAGATTAGCTAAAGATTTTTGGACAGCATATTCCGCACTCATCCCACCATCGAGCATAAACACATTCAAACCTTTATATTCCTCTTTAGCGATCTGATAGGTAGTCAACATTCCGGGAATTACCACCCTAAAATAAGAAGAATATGTCAACTGTCCCTCCTCTTTTTGATAAACACCTACGGCTGCAGGCGTAAATTCTGAAGGAACTTCCCAAACAAATGGTTCTCCACCAATCTCCGCAAGAACCGGTTCTCCTTTCTTGGAGAGATATTTCAGTATAATCGTTTTACCTTCTGACTTCCCATCAAAAGTAAACACAACCTTCTCCCCTTGTGAATAAACGAATTTATCCGTCAGCACACGAGCTCCAATCTCTCCTCCTACCAATAGTGCAATGAAGAAAGTTACCATCAATTGTTTTATATTCATTTCGTTAGTTTAAATCTTAAATCCGATGTTATATCAATGTTCTACTAATCTCATATTTCCAACCTGTGCACAAATAGTACGAAGCTCCTCCAATGTCAGGTACTCCATCGACTTAACCGTATTCCGATACTTCTGCACTCCAATACGTTCAATTATATCATAAGCAAATTCTTCAGCCGAACCTATTTTATGATTAATGCGTCCCAAATACTCTTCCGTTTCTCCATCATCTTCCGGATTCCATTTATCTACACTCTGCCTAATTCTAATATTCTCCGAAGTGACACCTCTTGCTATCAGCTCGTCATAAAACTCATAGCGTCTCATATTAGAATTCAGATAGAAAGATCCCTCATACAGATGATCGACAACATCAGGAAAATACCCGGCAATAGCTGGCTTCAGATAACCATCAATACGTTCTACTGTAGAAGCCGCCGAATTAAATTGCCAATATAATAAAGGTACATATCCAACAAACGCTTCATATTGAGGGTGATTCGTAAGATACTCGTTAAAAATAACTCCATTCACAAAAGGTGCCTGCAACTTGCTTTGATTCTTTTTTATATATTGAAGCGTCAGGAAAGAAGATATATTGTACAAAGCCATCATATCATCAGTCTCAATCGTATAAGCTTTCACATTTGCCATCGCTTGCGCAGAGCCGGATATATTGGTTATCTGATCATCAACAATTCCGCTTTCCCAATCAGATATATACTGTCCTTCACCCAATTTTAACTGATTATAGTCATACAACCGATGTTTCAGTGCGTCAATATCGGCATCCGAACCAAAGTTAGTATACAATATATATAAAGAACCAGGTGCATATTCATCGGTAATTGTATTCTGCGTCAAAACCCTTCGGGAATAAGACTCTCCATGTCCTTCCTGACCTACTCCATAAATATAAACTTCTTCCACCTGATGGTCTTTTATAAATTGCTTATATTCTTCCGGCAAATCCAATAATTTTATCCAGGCAACTCCCACTCCAGGCATAGAACCGTCATAACCCAATGTGGCATAAGAGGCATATCCATTTTGATTGGAATAATCGAGTATAGCTTGTACTTCGGAAGCAGAATTAGCCGATACCAGATAATGAATAGGTAAATAGGCTGCCCCCATCATTGTTGCAAAGTAAGAAACAGATGCGATCCCCGTTCCAACCACCACTCTCTTTATCTTTGTGGCAGCTCCGATCTCCGAATTGTAAAGCTCAACAGTTTTGCGAACGGAACGTTGCAAAAACTCCGGAGTAGGCGCAACCGGATAAGTACCACCCTGCGGAGCCTCCTCCATGGTGGCAGCTATTCCCTGGTCGAAAGCAACTATCGTTTTTAATACACCGAACCCGGCACTCATATCTCCTATCTGACGATAAACAGGAAGTCCCTGATAATCTAACTTTTGAATATCGTAAGTCAACAGCGACTGCTCGTTGACAGCTCTGAAATATGTTCCGTCAATTGTAGTGGTTATCCCATCTTCAAAATCTAACAGGAACCTGACAGCACAAAAGGAAGAAGGCTTTAATGCAGCTGGAAGGGTATACAGTGTCCCGGCATCCACAGGAACAGATTGTCCCGGTTCTATTTGAATATGGGAAGCAACAGACTTTTCTATCAATACACACCCTCCATCATCCAAGTTCTGAATCACCACTTTTACTTCACGAATATCCATCGGATAGTTCGTTTCATTTTTCAAGGTAAAAGAGCAATTTACAGGATCTCCCGGCCAATAGGCAACTTTATTTAATTTCACATCAGAGGCTTTAGCCATTGTTGTACGAAAGCCGTCATCAACAACTTCCGAATCTTTGCATCCGCTCATAATAGCCAATGCAAAAAAAGTGATGATTATACTTGAAATATAACTAATTATTCTCATTGTGTTTTTCTTTTAAAATTGAATCCTTGTATTTATTCATCAATAAAGTAGCAATCTCAACAGCATTACCAACCGGTTCGGAAGGATAACGTTCATGTGACTTGACCCAGTCAATTTCAAACTGCGTCACTCTTTGATGAAAAGCATCAGCATTAAACGGCTGCTTGTTAGAAACAGAGCGAATAACTTCATCTATAAACATTTCCCAACGAGGCGCATAATATCCCGATACCAAACCTCCCCAAGTACGATTTGCATAATCGTTTAAACTTTGATCTTTATCTCCCCAGGTTGAAACGATAGTACGGGCATTTTCTTCGTAATAATTTTTAGAGGCTTCGTCTATACCTAATGAACGGGCATCTTCAATCCATTTTCCCAGTAAAAAAGAAGATTGTGTACTTAATAAAGTATTAACATCACGCAGTAGTTGTTTCATTTCAGCTCCTTTTTGTTTTAATAGCGGTAATTGCTTCCGGGAATAAGTTTCCGCAAATTCATCGCGAAGCTTCCCGAAATAATTCCCCAGCACTTGCCTTCCTATATTAACAACATCATATTCATAAGTAGAATGTCGATGTTCTCCGGCTTTCAACAACATCTCCCATACCTCAAACAAAGTTTCATTGGAATACGCTACCGTAGGCGTAGTCGTCCAATTGCCATTTCCTTTTAAACAAGGACGCGCATTCATCAATGTCCCCTGTCCCAAAGCAGCTGGTGCTGTATAAATACTGTCATAAAGCAATTTCCATGCCCGACGCATTTGTTGGTTTCTCAAGCCAATTCGCCTGTCTGCCAGTTGTTCTATCCATACAGAGTCCGGCAGATTACAATCCCATGCTTTACTGAAAACATATTCATACATGAAAGGATTTACATCAAACCCCTCCAAAGTAGAACCCAGTCCCGAAAAGTTTTCTCCACCATTGGTATATACATTTTCGATTCGTTTCCCCACTTCTTTGGTGTTTCCGGCAAGCATTGTATTTCCTCCGAAATTTCCTAAATAGCACCATAAATATGGTTGCCCGAAATACCGATCTGTCTGCTTCCAAACTTCAGTATTCTCACAATAATAGTCCAGTAGCAACAGTTTATTTTGAGGGACTGCTTTCAAGAAAGCTTCTACCCGTTCGTTTGTCCATAAATGTCGGTCAATATAGAATAACCATGTCATTTGTAACCAAGTAGCATCCGGATCGACATGCGTCATCGATTGATAAATATGCTTCGAGCAATTGGCTAAAAATTCCGGCTCCCAACTTGGAGGGGCTACTTCATTAAAAGGATCTGCCCCATAAATATGGTCTGTTCCGAACAACTTAGTTTGTTCTTCCAGAAACTCTTTCTGTATGGTTGCAAACAATGGGTCAAGCGGATCCAGAAAGTGGCTTCTGTATTTATCCTCGAAACCTCCCCAAGAGCTCATCCGGCTAATCTTAGCTTCCGGATAGATTCTTTTAAGTTCCGACGGTACATGTCCGGCAAATGCAGGAAGTATGGGGCGCATATTAAATTGACGTTCACGGGCTACGATTTGTTTCTGCAATGCTTCTTGTGTATCCAGCCATTCTTTAGGCAGAGGCCCCTGCCAATAATCCAAGTTAGACATACGATGCCAAGGCAAGTGAGCAGGCCCTGTGAAATAGTTCCGTATTTCCTCATCCGTCAATCCTAATTTCGTCCATACGCGATACCAGACAGATTCTTGTCCGGTGATTGCCAAAGGCATATTGATTCCATTTAAAGCCATCCAGTCTATCAACCGTTCCCAATCCTTCCATGTCCACCATGGCATTGTATAACCGAAGGTACAGTAATTAAGAAAGAATCGGTTCTTGCAACGGGCAGTCGAAATTATTTTTGCCGGTGGCATGGGTAATACTTCCGGCATCTCCACCGTATCGTTCACATACCAGGAAACAGAGGTAAGGCAGTAATGATTCAGATAATAGTTCAGCCCTACAGCCATCGAATTTGCGTTATTTCCCCGTATTCGTACTGTTCCTCCTTGCGCTTCTATTTCATACCAATCTTTATCAATCTTTTCTGATTGTTCAAAACTAAATTGGGAAGCATACTCCGGAAATAAACGTTCCACCATCTGTTGCATCGCTTTTTCATCTTCTGTACTTTCTTTGCAGGAAGAACACAATACGATCAACATCAGTAGAAATAAACATTTAATCTTACACATACTATTTATATTTTCATTTATATATTTCTTTTAAAAAACGAATGTATCCGATGTTACCCACTAGACACATTCGCTTGTCAAAGGGAGTAGTGTGATTACCGACCTAGTTGGTAATCGTCAGATGTGTAAGTCCCGCATCATCAAAATTCTTTTTAGTAAGCGGCACATCCGGTCCTATAATAACTGTGTTAAGTTTCTTCAGTTTCTTCAGAACTGTCAGGTCAACTTTCGGATTAATCGTTTTATCCACTGAGAAACCTTTACCCTTTATGATAGAAAGTGTTTCCAGATTAACAAAAGGTAAAATATCAACCAATGTTTGTATTTCTCCCTGAATCGTCAGTGATTTAAAGTTCTCTATATCCTGGCAAGCAGGCATACGGTCGGCAAATCCTATCAACCATGTATCCCACCAATCGAAATATTCAAAACGTAAATCGGTAGTGGACCAGTCTTCGCCGATTGTAGGACCATATATCAATGCCCATTCACCTGATAATGATTTTTTAAATTCCGAATCATTGTAGAAAGGAACATTTTCCGGACGAGTGTTTGAGGCAGGTACATATTTATCCGTCAAAGATTTAGTCTGTACTTCAATCGTTTGTTCCGGACCGGCAACTCCTTTCGCCAGAAGTTGTACTTTGATTGTACTCTTTTGATTATGAGGTAAATTGGCAACGTATGAATAATCCGTAGGTTTAAATTTATCCATCACCTCTTCACCATCCCGATCCGTATAAGAAACCTTTATCTCGTCAACAACGGGAGGAAATGCCCACTGCAAAACAGCAGAAGTGGCACTACTTACTCCGACAGCGGCTTCAATCGGTAAGGAAGACAAATCAATATCTGTCGTATTAATCACAGTCTGTTCTGAATAATTCCAGTAATCTCCTGCTGATTCCGTACGTCCCAAAGCTCTTAAATAATATGTGCTGTTAGGGTTTAAGAACAGAGTCTCCGTAAATTCTCCCGACAATTCTGTCAAATTCTTCTTTATTCGCTTGTAAGTATGTGAACCGCTTTCGCTTTCATTCATAGCCGTACGTTGTCCGGGATATTGCTCTTTGCCATATACCAATCCTATTTCCTGATTCTTGGAGCGTTCGTCATTTACCTGATAAGTAAAAGTGACGTTCGCTGTAATGCCGTACAACACTTCCACCTTCTTAATTTTCAATGTTACGTTGGGGGTAACAATCAAGTCCATTTTCTTAAAACTACGAATATCACCATAAATGGTATCCAACTCAAAGAACGGTCCGTTCGCCCATACTTTATAGCGGGAAGGATATACTTTGGTATTGCGATATGTTCCTTCAGGAAGTGTGTTATACTCCAAGGGAACCGCTACATTTCCATACTCCAGATCAAGTAACTTTAATTTAGCTCCATAATATTCGGTAGCCACCTTTTCACCGGTCAGCCTGTCAATAAAAGCGCCTTCGTAGCCACCGGTCAAGTCATCCACACGTTCGTCAAGTTCACACCCTGACAGATTCAGTGTTAACACTGCTAAAAGTAACAGTTTGATATTTATATATAATCTAGCTCTATTCATATTCTTTTCTTTTTAGGGTTATCAATTCCAACCGTCATTCTGCACGATACCCGGGCTTTTGCTTAAAGGAAGCGGACAATAATAGTCTCTTTCCTCGAACCATTTCACTCTCGTAGCCAAATCCGGTGCTTCTACTTTCTCCAACGTATAATAAACGGAGGCAGGAGAAGTTGTTTCATCGATATGAAGAATGGGATAGAGAGCCTTCAACGTTTTATTGTGCATCTTTTCTTCCCCAATGCGCCAACGCTTCAAGTCCCAATAACGGAATCCTTCATACATCAAGTCTATCCGGCGTTCATGCCGTACAACCTCCAAGTCCATCGTTTTGGCAGGCAATCCTCCATGTATACTACGCAATAGGTCAAAAGCGACTTGGGCAACCGCTAAATAGTCATTCACTCCATAGGTTGAAAGCTCAACGGCAGCTTCAGCCAAATTTAAAATAACCTCGCCATACCGAATAACGACAGCATCCTGATCGTTTTCTTGTATAAGATAATCATCCAACCTCTTCACTCCATACAGTGTTTTTTTCAGAAAAAATCCCCAGTTAGTAGTTCCTGCGGCGGAAAGGTTCAAGAAGATACCATCTGCTCCACTTTTCATGTATTTTTCGTGACCGGGCACTTTCCCCGCTCCCATCCAATCTTCAGATTTTTCATAAGAATATTCTTCAGTAGTTCCATCTGTCCTTTTTACGAGTGTTTTCCGGTAAATAGAGAAACGTTCTCCCAAGAACTCTCCTCCCGGATAAATAACAGTGGCATCCAGACGTTTATCACGATTTGCAAAAAAATCTTCGGGATTATTCTTTGAAGCGGCATAATCCAATGGCTGAATCTTACCGTCTAATGTTTCAAATTGTTCGACAACATCTAAAGGAGGAACCATAAAGGCACAGTAACCGGCCCGTTTAATACGATAAGACTGATACCAGTAATCCTCATATACAGCCACTCCTGTCTTGGCAACATTAGCAAAACGGAAAATTATCTCATTATTATTTTCATCTTTTCCATTAAACAAATCGCCAAATTCAGTAGAGAGCGCATACTTACCATCATCAACGATTTCCTTTGCTGCTTTTGCCGCTTCCAATAAATATGTTTTCGCCATTTCTTTGCGGATTCCCTGGAAACTATTATTTGAAACTTTTCCATACTTAGCAATAGTCCCCGCATACAACATAGCCCTCGACTTCAACGCCAAAGCTGTATACCGATTGGCACGGTCACGATCTTCTGATGCAATACGCTGTACTTTCGGAAGCAATACAAGAGCCGAGTCCAAGTTATCTTTTATATAATCCCAGGATTTTTCCTCTGTAGAACGATTGTTGATGGAGCTTACATCATCCAACGGACTTGAATACAAAGGCACACCCCCATATCGTTTCACCATCTCAAAATACAGATAAGCACGAATAAAATAAGCCTCACCGACTGTACTCAACACCCCTTCATTATCCGAATTCTTATAAGTGGCGATAAACTTATTTACAACATTGATTGTCTTATAATTCCATACCGCCTCAAATATTTCACCTTTGCTTTGAGAAAAGACTCCTCCAAAAACAGTACCCGGAGTGTTATTTCTCATGACCCCATTCTCGTAGGTAATATTGCTCGCTCCATCATCGGTAAAAGCATCCAGATGATGTTGCCTGTACGACATTGCTCCGTCACCGATACAATGAATTGATTTACGTAATTCCGCATAATTGGATAAGAACTGTGCTTCTGCCAGTTCGGGATATTTGGCAATGTCCTCTTCACTAAGAATGGTTTTCGAATCGACAGTAAGCCAATCGCTACATCCACAGCACAAGCTCAATGCCAATACCATATATATGATAGATTTTACTTTCATAACCTGTTAGAATTTAAGATTTATACCTACATTAAATGACATGATTTGCGGATAGCTGGCAAACGAATACTGACTTTCAAGCTGTTCCGGATCAAAGAATTTCTGTGAGGAAAAGGTCAGGCAGTTATAAAGATTCGCATAAATCCTCAACTGTTTGATATTAGCCTTCTGGGTAATTCGTTGTGGCAAAGTATATCCCAATTCCACATTTTTCAGACGAATGTAACTTCCATTCCACATCCAAAAATTAGAACTTAGACGATTGATCGTTACTGATGTAAAATCTCGGACTGCCGGAAAATACCCGGGTATCCATTCAGAATTCGGATCAGTATAATCGGCACGATGCCAACGATCGCCAAAATATTCCCAAGTGTTCAGGTTGGTAGCTCCTTCCTGGAAAGCATCCATATCGAAAGCACCGATCTGGAAGTCCGACAATGCCCCTCCCTGCCAGAACATGGAGAAATCAACTCCCTTCCAGGAAAGTCCCAGATTAATACCATATACCAACTCCGGATAAGCATTTCTTCCGATAGGACGTTGATCATAATTGTCAATATAGCCATCGCCATTCCAGTCTTCATACTTTAAGTCACCCGGCAATATGGCACTGTTATTATTCGAATTATTATGCATGGGTGCATTGGCTATTTCTCCATACGACTGATAACGTCCAATACAGTTATATCCCCAACGTACGTTATTCCAATGTCCTTCAGTGTTCCATTTCCATTCGTCATAACCGCTTGTAAATCTTCCGTGCTCAATGTTCCCTTTCCGGGTTCTGGACCACGACATGTTTCCTCCGACAAAATAGTTGACTTCTCCTATTTTATATTGATGATTCAATGAGAACTCAAAACCGCGGGTGTTGTCATGGTCTAAGTTATACCAAGTAGCCAATGCTCCTGCATTATCATTGGCCTTTTGTGCCGGAAGTCCCTTACGCTGACGATAGAACACATCTGCCGATCCGCTAAGCAAGCCATTCCACAACTTAAAATCAACACCCGCATTTATCATTGACGAGGTAGCCCATGTAAAATCCGGATTAGGATTCAAGGTGGGATTTAATCCATAAATGGTGCGGTCACCAAAATTCATCGGAGTACCCGGATATTGATAGCCGCTTTGAAAATAGTATTGCTCATTATTAGCATAATATTGACTGGCAGCCGACAAGTCACCCAATTCTCCCCAGGAGGCACGAATTTTAAACTCATTCAAGACTTTCTTCAACGGGTTCATAAACTCTTCGTTTGTCAGCATCCATCCTACAGAGGCAGAGGGAAAGAAACCCCACTTATCGGCAAAATACTGGGCACCATCATATCGAAAGTTGAAATCGACAAAATACTTGGAACGGTAATCATAAGAGAAACGACCGATGAAAGAAGCCGTCCTGTATTTACGGAAAACTTCACTATTTGTCACTTGTTTATTGGCAATTCCACCCGCCATCATATCCAACACAGTAGAAGGAAATTCTCCACGAGACGTAACAGTAGAACGGTTTTCCGCATCCGAAAATTCAAAGACCAGTCCGCTGTTTATATTATGATTCCCGAACGAACGGATATAATTGATAAAACCTTGTCCGGTTATATTATAGGAAAAACCATCTTCCAAACTCAAACTTGCTTTATTGGCATTAGAGGCGGAAGCACTCTCATAATATTCCTGCGCATCCTCCCGATAGCCCATATAAACGATATTCATATTCCAGTTCTTATTCCACGAATCAGATTGCGTATATCCCATCGTAGCCTTCAAAGAAAGCCCCTCTACAAAGGGAACCTTATACTCTAAAGAAAAATCCACATTCAGATTCTTGGCTATTTTCTTGGAATATCCGGATGCCTCTTTATCCGCCAATGCCATCGGATTCACCGTACCTTCCCCACCAAAAGCATAATAGTCGTCATGCCCCGGCCACTTTACCGGAATATTCGGAGCCATATCTTTCATTTTGCGGGCTATCTCATACGAAGCGGATCTCGGATAATTCAGACTGTTAATGACAGCTCCCACTCCGACAGATAACTTCAAGTTTTTCAGTATATCCGCATCCAAATTACTACGGAAATTGAAACGATTCTTATCAGTAGAATTTGTTGACCAAATACCTCCCTGATATAAATAGCCGGCTGAAATAAAATAACTGACTTTATCTGTGCCTCCCGAAATATTGATATTGGACTGGGTGATGGGAGCGTTCTTTATCATTTCCTCATACCAATTGGTATTATAAGCATAGTCACGCGTAGCCATATCAGCGGGAGTAATTACCGCGTTCTTATCATTAATCAATTTCATATTAGCATAATATTCACCAACTAATGTCTGCCACAGCGGGGTTGATGCAGGCTGTGGATAGTTATGAGGCATTTGCAATCCGAAGCGCGTATTGATATCCAATGTCGTCGGTTTGTTTTTTCCTCCTCTTTTAGTCGTTACAAGAATAACTCCATTTGCTCCCTGCATCCCATAAACAGCGGCAGCCGATGCATCTTTCAATACGGAAACGGATTCAATTTCGGAAGGATCGATATCACTGTAATTTCTTCCCGGAATACCATCTACTACCACCAAAGCAGAACCAAAACCGCGAATTTTCAAATCGGCACCATCTGAACCCGGTTCAGCACTAGTCTGACGGGAAAAGACTCCGGACACACGCCCTGTCAACGCATTCTCCAGATTGGGGACTGTGGACTTAACTAATTCCTGATTGTTTATAGTCGAGACGGAACTGATTAATTTCTCACGTGTACGGGTCGTATATCCTACCACAACCACTTCATCAATTGTTTTTGTATCTTCAACTAACACCACTTCTGACAGCTTATTCATTTCTTTTGCCGAATAAGTCACAGGAGCGAAACCTATATAGGAGAAAATAATCTTCGAATCATCCGAAGGCACATGAATGGAATAAGCTCCATTAAGATCACTGACGGTCCCGATATTAGTACCTTGCACTACAATACTAACTCCGGGCAACGGTTCACGAGACTGGTCGAATACCACTCCTTTTACAATAGAGCTTTGACCTTCTTTCTTCGTTTTTTCCTGCAATACTTTCTTTTTAATAGTTATCTGTTTTTTATTAATGCTATAGGCAAGCTCCATGTTAGCAAAAACTTTATCCAGAATTTGCTCTACTGTCATGTTTTTGAAACGTGCAGGAACCTTCACATCCTTATCTATCAATACGTCATAGTAGAAAAAGACATAATCACTCTTTTCTTCTATCTTCTTAAAAAGTTCCATTAGTCCCAACTCTTTATAGTCCAAAGTAATTGTTTTCTTCTGGGCATACAATTCAGTAGGAAAAGCGGATAGCAGAAACACACCCAATGCTAGAAAAAAAGCATATAAAGGGCCTTCTCACACTTAGGCAAGTGTGATTCTTTTTTTGATGTTTTTCATTCATCTGTTTAAGAATTAAAATTATACTTCAATATTTTAAGGCTATTCTATTACGAATAAAACTGGCTGGTATCCTTTCTCTCTCAAAAGGATAAATTAGAGTATGGTTTTTCACATATTAATCATAGGCTATTTTTTCTTTATTGTTACTTTATAAACATTGTTTTCCTTACTTATTATCACAGGAGCCGTTTCTGTGATAGTATTCAATATCTGTTCGATCGTATCGTCCAAATTCAGTTTTCCGCTACAAGTGATTTGTTGTTGTTTATCATAATCAATCCTTACGTTATAGTATCTGGACAGTTGTTTGAGTATTCCGCCAAGCTCTGTGTTTTTAAACGATAATCGTCCCTCCTTCCACGACACATAATCCTCCACATTCACTTTATCTACCACATATTTATCAGTGGATTGCCTGAACCGGTCATTGGGTAAAATACGTACAGATTCTCCATTAGATGCTGTTACCTCCACTTTACCTGTAACCAGCACAACACTTTTCTCTACATCTTCCCGATAAGCCGAAACATTGAAAGAAGTCCCCAACACTTTTACTCCCATATCCGACGTCTTAATAATAAAAGGTTTCTCCGGATTAGGAGTCACGTCAATATATATTTCTCCATCTACATATATTTCACGCTTCTTATCCTCAAAATGTGTTGGATATAGAAGCACCGTTCCTGCATTCGCCCATATTTTCGTACCATCGCAAAGAGTGACACGGGCACGTTTGCCATACGAAACAACTAATTTATTAAATTCCCCTTCACCAGCATCTGTCGCCATTTGATCGTAAGCCAAATCCGGATTACCTTCAAAAGTTTCTTTCAACTGATCGTCAACAAAAAGCTGCGTTTTACCACTCATAAACACAGAGTCATTCACTTGCAACAAAGCTAGATAATCAATTGCCGGAGCACTTTTCCAAATAACCTCTACCGAAACAAACAGGATAAGAATAGCTGCCGCAACTGAAGCGCTCCACCATCTCATCTTATACAATCGATATTTACGTTGAGACATTTTCCGATTTTGAATGGCTTGTTCCAGTTTCAAACAAGCATTATCCACTTCTTTTGGGGTAAAACCGGCTTTTCCCACTTTAACGCCGCCAGTCTCTCCATCGCTTCTTTTAAATACGGCTCACGATCGGGACAATCGGCAATGATTTTTCGATAATAATCTCCTTCTCCGGAATAATACCAGAAAAGAAATAAATCATCGTTCAAAAAATCAGCTGTAGTATATGATGAATATTCTTTCATTATTTATTTCAATTAAAGACCTGTTTACTATATATACGAGATTCGTATGCCTTTCATCTCCTTTTTTCCTCAAAAAAATAAATAAAAAAGCAGAGAGGTATAGGTTTACGCTCCCCGCCTTCCGTATACAATACTCTTTTTCAATTATTTAAAGACAGAAACGCCATGCAGGTATAAGATAAGAAAAAACAGAAAATAATCTTTTGAATCCAGTTTTCTTAATTTCTCCATCGCTTTAAAGACTTGTCCGCGCACCGTTTGAATTTTCATATCCAGCATTACCGCAATCTCTTCATAAGGCATTTCCTCTATAAAATGTAAATAGACTATTTCCCGCTGATGATCTGTCAGCAAATCAAGAATTCTATTCACCCTTTTTTTCAGTAATAAGTCTTCTTCATCAGAAATAAAGCTTTCTTCAACGGATACGGATAATTTAAAACTCCTTTCCTCTTCTTCTATAGAAGATGTATCTTTCTTTGTACGCTCCCAATCAATCAGCTGATTCCTAACCGAACGCAACAAATAAAATTTTATTTTCTTCTCATCAATACACAGGCGCTCATTGAAATACAATTTTAGATATACTTCTTGAATTGCATCTTTCACATCTTCGGTATTGAACCCCAAACTCACTCCATAAGCATACAAATCTTGATAGTAAAATTTGTAAAGTGCAATAAATTGCATATCCCCTTCCTGAACAGATTGATGATTTGATTCCCAGAACTTCATTTTGATATTTTCGATATTTTCAGCAGTTCATTAAACTTTCAATTAACAGATTGGCACAAAGATAATAAGCTTTCGGACTTTATTCGTTCATTATTTAAAAAACTTGCCAGGTTCCCTGCCACTTTAATTGGTATCTTCTTTTTCCATACAAAAATGAATCAAGCATACGGTTGAAAGGTATTGCCAAAAATTCTCCATCAAGATACTATCGTTATTTCTTTCTCTGCCTAATATTATTAATCTCATTGCTTATTATTACTTCGTTCTACTATAGTTACTCTTGCGTTCCACTATACAGGGCAGACGCATTAAAAATTATTTTCCTGTAAAAGTTGTGACAAATATTTTTCATCCCATCCGGCTTTTAGTCTTTTCAGATTCATGCTTCCTTTTGTTGTTTTCTCATTCTTTAGTATGGTAAGTGCCATCTTTGTTGCCACCGAAAAGTTTCTGGCTGCATTTTTCACCTTTTTACTGTAGTCTTCTCGAAAGGTAACATCCAGTTGCCAATGAAGATTATTTTCAATAGACCAATGCTGCCTGATGGCAGATGCAATCTCCTCCGGTTTGGTATTATCAAGTGAAGTTACATAGTATCTGACCTCTTGAGTATATTCTCCTGTTGCTACTATTGTTCTCTCCGACTTTATCCCTACAATAGACTTCAACCCCACAAGTTTCTTCTTAAACATTTTCTCCATAATAGATCCATAACTGACTACAGTACATGTTCTTGTCTCAATCCTTCCATGTCCGGTGTTTTCCGACACATGCCTGGTGACTCTATTGATTATTTCATCTTTATCCTGATAATCGTCAATGATTTGTTTAGCTAGTTGATAATTTTTTTTCTTATTCTCCTTTATAGCTATAATATAATTTGCATCATGCTCAATAATGGTCTGGGTTATATCTTTCTGGCATCCCATCGCGTCAATTGTAACAATACAACCACTTAGTTCCAAAGAGTTAATTAACAATGGAATAGCTGTAATCTCATTGCTTTTATCATCTACTTTTACCTGACCTAAAGAAATTCCATTAGCGGCAGACCAGGCGGAAACCATCCATAATTTGAATCCTTCTTTTCCCGTAGTATGTTCTCCATCACATTGGCTTGGACCACGCATGAGCTTGCCATCTATAGCTACAACACCTTTCACCTCCTGACAGACTTGTTTTACCCAATTACGGAAGATCAACTCAAAATACTCGGGCTTTATTATACTGAAGAATCTATTAAAAGTATCATGACTAGGGATGAACTCCAGACCAGGTATGCGACTTTTGAAAAAAGCAATTTTCGCATTGCCAAATTCCTCAATCTCATTCCAGGATTGGGCGCCACAAATTACAGCAGCAATGGATATATAGATAATAGTTTCCATTTTATGTACTTTTTTTGCGATTCATCCTAGGATCTTCTATTTGTTTACAAAGGTTAATTATGCCAATTTTCATGTTAGTTTATGTTTTAATATATCTTATAAAGATAAGAAAAATAATCGACATAAACAAATGGTAATATAGTAATAACCAATAATATAATAAAGAAACGGAAAAGGAGAATGTAGTAAAAAATATAATGCGTCTTGAAATATTCTCCTAACGCTATCATTGTAGTTATCTCTAACCCAATGGACACAATGACTTACTTGGCATTGAAAGCTCTAGGCTTGCCGAAGAACCGTGTTATCGGCATGGGTGGTGCACTGGATAGCTCTCGTTTCAAATATTTCTTGTCTCAAGCTATCGGTTGCAATGCTAACGAAGTAGAAGGTATGGTTATCGGTGGTCACGGTGATACTACCATGATTCCTTTGACTCGTTTCGCTACTTATAAAGGTATGCCTGTAGCTAACTTCATTTCTGCTGAAAAATTGGAAGAAGTTGCTGCCGCTACTATGGTAGGTGGTGCTACACTGACTAAGTTGCTGGGTACTTCTGCATGGTATGCACCGGGTGCAGCAGGAGCATTCGTCGTTGAATCTATCCTGCACGACCAAAAGAAAATGGTTCCTTGTTCAGTATTCCTGGAAGGCGAATACGGCGAATCTGATCTTTGCATCGGTGTTCCTGTTATCCTGGGCAAGAATGGCATCGAAAAAATCGTTGAACTGAACCTGAACGAAGACGAAAAAGCTAAGTTCGCTGCTAGCGCAAAAGCTGTTCACGGAACTAACGCTGCTTTGAAAGAAGTAGGTGCTCTGTAATTAAAATCCCCTTACTTTATATATCAAGAAAGGCTGTTCCTCGCCATGAGGAATAGCCTTCTTTCTTTTCAACAGAATCCATCCCCACTATATTTCTAAAAAAAGCTAATTCGTTTTGAGTTCTCACAGAAAGCACATACATTTGCATCGTTGTTTATGCAATTATTGTTTAAGTAAACAAGTACAAAAAAACAGACTACTTTAATAAACAAATTGCATAAGAACAGGGTTATTTAAAATAGAAGTACCACCTTATTAATATGCAAGATGCGATGAAAAAAGTTTTTCTTCTGACATTTCTGTTAAGTTTCACTTTTACAGTAAAAGCGCAGAGCTTTCTAAGTCTGGATAGTTGCCGCGCACTAGCTCTTGCCAACAACAAAGATTTGTTGATAAGCAATGAAAAAATAAGTGCGGCTCATTATCAACGGAAAGCTGCATTTACAAATTATTTGCCTAATTTCTCGGCAACGGGAGCTTACATGAGGAACCAGAAAGAGTTTTCATTATTAAACAATGACCAGAAAGCCGCGCTTTCAGGGTTAGGAACGAATCTGGCTGGCCCCATCCAACAAGCTGCAACCGAGATTGCAACAGCACATCCTGACTTGGCACCACTTATTTCTTCCTTAAGTGGAAAATTAGGAGCGGTGCTGCCCGCCCTCGATCAAGCGGGAAACTCTTTAGTGGATGCACTCCGTACAGACACCCGAAATGTCTATGCAGGTGCCATTACATTGACACAACCTTTATACATGGGCGGGAAAATCCGGGCGTACAACAAAATAACAAAGTATGCCGAAGAGTTGGCTCAAGAACAACATCACGGCGGTATGCAGGAAGTAATCATGAGTACGGACCAAGCCTATTGGCAAGTCATTTCACTGGTTAATAAGAAGAAGTTGGCGGAAGGTTATCTAAAGCTTCTGCAACAGCTGGACAGCGATGTAGAGAAAATGATTAATGAAGGAGTAGCCACCAAAGCGGATGGTTTGTCTGTACGCGTCAAGGTAAATGAAGCCGAAATGACACTGACTAAAGTGGAAGACGGATTGAGTCTTGCGCGAATGTTGCTGTGTCAACTATGTGGCATTGATCTTAGTTCTCCCATCACACTGGCAGACGAAAATATGGAAGACATTCCATTACTGACAACGGACCCTCATTTCGATCTATCCACCGCTTATGAGAATCGTCCGGAGATACGTAGCCTCGAATTGGCAACGCAGATTTATAAACAGAAAGTAAATGTAACCCGTGCGGAGCATCTTCCATCCATCGCATTGATGGGGAATTATATGGTAACCAATCCCTCTGTTTTCAACAGCTTTGAAAACAAGTTCAAAGGTATGTGGAATGTGGGAGTTATGGTACAGATACCTATATGGCACTGGGGAGAAGGTATTTATAAAACCAGAGCGGCAAAAGCCGAAGCTCGTATTGCACAGTACCAACTTCAGGATGCTCGTGAAAAAATAGAGTTGCAGGTCAATCAGGCTGCATTCAAGGTAAAAGAAGCTGGTAAGAAACTGGTAATGTCTTCTAAAAACATGGAAAAAGCGGAAGAAAATCTACGCTATGCAACACTTGGTTTTAAAGAAGGAGTGATTGCCACCAGCAATGTTCTTGAAGCACAAACAGCATGGTTGTCTGCTCATTCAGAAAAGATTGACGCGCAAATAGATGTGAAGCTAACGGAAATCTATCTGAAGAAGTCTTTGGGAACGCTGAAATAAATAAGATTCGGAAAAATAAAGTTAAGAACCCAATCAGAAACAACCCAATCTCTAACCAACTCACAATCTATAAATCACAATCCATAAATCATAATTCATAAATCATATGGCACCTATAAAATCACAAAACAGCAATATGCTTCTTGCATTCCTTACTCTGTTGGGAGTTATTGCAATCGTTGCAGTCGTTGGTTTCTTCATGCTCCGCAAAGGTCCTGAAATTATACAGGGGCAGGCTGAAGTTACCGAATACCGCGTTTCAAGTAAAGTTCCGGGACGTATACTGGAATTTCGCGTGAAAGAAGGCCAAAGTGTCAATGCCGGGGATACGCTGGCCATTTTGGAAGCTCCTGACGTGGTAGCAAAAATGGAACAGGCACGGGCTGCTGAAGCTGCCGCACAGGCACAAAACGCAAAAGCAATCAAAGGCGCGCGTGAGGAACAAATCCAGGCGGCTTATGAAATGTGGCAAAAAGCCCAGGCAGGCGTTACCATTGCCGAGAAATCATATCAACGCATCAAGAATCTCTACGAACAGGGAGTGATGCCTGCACAGAAGCTGGATGAAGTGACTGCGCAACGGGATGCAAGTATTGCAACAGAGAAAGCTGCCAAAGCACAATATACCATGGCGAAGAATGGAGCGGAACGTGAAGATAAGATGGCTGCGGAAGCTTTGGTAAACCGGGCGAAAGGAGCTGTTGCCGAAGTTGAATCGTATATTAAGGAGACTTATCTCATTGCTCCGGCTGCCGGGGAAGTTTCTGAAATATTCCCGAAGGTAGGCGAATTGGTTGGTACCGGTGCTCCTATCATGAATATCGCTGAACTCAACGATATGTGGGTAACATTCAATGTACGCGAAGATTTGCTCAAGAACCTGACGATGGGGTCGGAGTTCGAAGCTATCATTCCTGCTCTGGATAATAAAAAGATCCAGCTCAAAGTATATTATCTGAAAGACTTAGGCACTTATGCTGCCTGGAAAGCAACCAAAACGACCGGACAATTTGATCTGAAAACATTCGAGGTGAAAGCTTCTCCGGTAGAGAAAGTGGAAAATCTCCGTCCGGGTATGTCTGTTATCATTGACAAGTAACCATGAAAGAGAGAGAAAAGAAATATATAGCTTTGTGGCAGGTTATGCAAAGAGAGTGCCGGCGATTGGTATCACGCCCGCTCTATCTCTTCTGTATGGTCATTGCCCCGCTGTTTTGTTATATATTCTTCACCACTTTAATGGATTCGGGGCTTCCCAAGGATCTTCCTGCGGGAGTGGTAGACATGGATGATTCGTCTACTTCCCGCAACATTGTCCGCAATCTGGATGCTTTTTCGCAGACAGGGGTTGTAGCTCATTACAGCAATGTAACAGATGCGCGTATTGCCATGCAGGAGGGAAAAATCTACGGGTTCTTCTATCTCCCCAAGGGTTTATCGGCAGAGGCACAAAGCCAACGGCAGCCCACAATCTCTTTCTATACCAATTATTCTTATCTGATTGCAGGCTCCCTGCTTTTCAGGGATATGAAAATGTTGGGAGAACTCACCTCCGGAGCTGCAGCCCGGACGATGCTGTATGCCAAAGGTGCGACAGAAGATCAGGCTATGGCTTCCTGCAACCGATCGTAATTGATACGCATCCACTAAATAATCCGTGGCTGAACTATTCAGTATACTTATGTAATACACTGATACCGGGAGTACTCATGCTATTAATATTTATGGTTACCGTTTATTCAATCGGTGTGGAAATCAAGGATCGCACTGCCCGCGAATGGCTACGAATGAGTAACAACTCCATTTACATTGCATTGGCAGGGAAACTGCTTCCACATACAGTTGTCTTTTTCATCATGGGTATATTTTATAATGTATACCTGTATGGTTTTCTCCATTTCCCATGCAATAGTGGCATCTTCCCGATGATATTCGCCACACTGTGTCTCGTACTAGCATCTCAATGTTGTGGTATTGTTATGATAGGAACTCTGCCGACTCTACGACTCGGATTAAGTTTTGCTTCCCTGTGGGGAGTCATATCGTTCTCCATTTCCGGTTTTTCATTCCCGGTCATGGCTATGCATCCTGTTCTACAGGCTTTGAGTAATCTATTCCCGTTGCGGCATTATTTCCTGATTTATGTCGATCAGGCACTCAACGGATATAGCATGGCTTACTCTTGGTGCAATTACATGGCACTATTAATATTCATGATGCTTCCCTTCTTTGTGGTTCACCGCTTGAAAGAAGCATTGGTTTACTATAAATACATACCCTAATGAAAGATATAAAATTAAAAGACAAGATAGCCCAAGGCATCAATGACCTGTTTTATATCTGGAACGGGAGTTTCAAACAACTTTCCGCGACCAGGGGGTGCTGATATTCTTTATACTCGTCCCATTAGGTTATCCTTTGTTATATAGCTTCATCTATGATAACGAAGTAGTGCGCGAAGTCCTGCCGTTGTTGTAGACGACTCACATTCCTCTCTAGTCGTGAATATCTCCGTAAAGTAGATGCCACACCCGATATTCAAATCGTCTCTTACTGTGCTGATATGGAAGAAGCCAAACAAATGCTAAAGAACCGGCGTGCGTATGGTATCATCTATATCCCTTCGGATTTCAGCGACAATATTGCCAAAGGAAAACAGACACAAGTCAGTATCTACTGCGACATGAGCGGATTGTTATACTATAAATCGATGCTTCTTGCCAACACTGCCGTTTCTCTGGATATGAACAGGGATATCAAAATTGCACGTAGCGGAAACACGACCGACCGTCAGGATGAAATCACTGCTTATCCGATAGAATATGAAGAAATCTCCATCTTCAATCCACTGCCGGGTTCGCCGCTTCCTGATTCCTGCTGTATTGGTATTGATTATCCAACAGACATTACTGCTGGGAATCGGCCTTGCCGCCGGAACAGCCCGCGAAAACAACCGTTTCAAAGACCTTGTACCTATCAACAGGCATTACAACGGAACATTACGAATTGTACTAGGTAAAGGACTAAGTTATTTTCTGGTTTATATATTGGTAGCTTTCTACGTACTTTATGTCGTTCCAAGATTGTTTAGCCTCAACCAAATAGGACAGCCCAATTCATTAGTATTATTTGTGGTTCCTTACCTGACAGCTTGCATCTTCTTTGCAATGACGGCCTCGATCGCCATTCGCAATCGGGAAACGTGTATGCTGATCTTTGTATTCACATCCGTCCCCTTGTTATTTATTTCCGGAATTTCATGGCCGGGGGCCGCAATCCCTCCATTCTGGAAATACGTCTCCTATATTTTCCCCTCTACGTTTCGGAATTAACGGCTTTGTAAAAATCAACAATATGGGAGCCACTCTTAGTGAAGTAGCCTTTGAATATAAGGCTTTGTGGTTGCAAGCCGGCATTTATTTCCTGACCACCTGCTGGGTATACCGCTGGCAAATACTGATGAGTCGCAAACATGCAATAGAGAGATACAAAGAATTAAAAGAGAAAGCAAACTTATCCAAGCAGATAAATAACTGATTGAAACAACAAAAGAGAGATAGTAACGGTGTATTTTTCAATGGGATACGCCGTTTTTCTTTTTATAAGGAGAAATAAAAAAATCCCCCGCCCAAAGAGAGTATAAGGCGAAGGATTTTCAGAGATATTATAAAGAGAGTATAATAAGTTTAGAACTTGTAACCTACGCCAATAGAGAAGTTCATGTTCTTCGGTGCACCGTCACCATCAGCCAATTTAGCCAAACCAAATTCTCCTGATAAGTCAATAAAGAATTTATTGATTTCATAAGCAACGCCTACACCGAGACCTGCATCGAATCTTCTTTGCTCCCCATTAAGATATCACCGTCTTCATCTTTAGTGTCTTTAAAGAAATCAATCTTTTCACCACCAATTTTACACTTACCAGCAATACCAAATCCAAAATAAGGACCAGCTTTCACTACAATATTCTGGTTATCAGCAATTGCAAATCTCGCAGCAGCCAATACCGGAATCTCCAAATACATTGGATTCAAGCTTTCACTTCATCCTGTTTAGCTCCTTTTCTGAGTGAACATCAACGAAGGTTGAATAGACCACATATCAGAGAACTGATATTCCATGCCAACGCACATTGAATCCAATCCTCATGTCAGTGTCAGAATCTCCGGTAAAGTTACTCATGTTCATACCGACCTTGGCATTCCAAGAAATCTGAGAATAAGAAACGATAGAAACAAGTGCAAATAGCACAAAAATCAAACCTTTTTTCATATCATTTATTTTTTTAGTGTACCTTCCTCCTCCCTCTGGTTGGCATTGTTAGTTAATAGTTCTGTTTGAAGTGTGGGGAATTATTCGCAACCGGTTAAAGTATTGAAACACACCCTTCCGTATTTAACGTATATTTTGTAGCCGCAAATATATTTCATTTATTTTATATAAAAAAATCCTTGATAGTCTATTTTTTGCATAAAGGTTATTAAAGAGTGACTATATAGAAAAAAATAATGTTCATCCGGTCTTTTTTTATGCTTAAATAATTTCCGAATAACAATGCAATTAAAATATTCTTGCAAGATTTATACATTTACAATAATTAACTGACTAGCTATTGCTTTATTACGAAATATTCGTAGATTTGCGAAGTAATCGTAATTAAACAACATCTCCATGGAAAAGTTAACAATACAAGAAGAAGAAGTAATGATCTACGTTTGGGAGTTACAAAGCTGTTTCGTAAAAGATATCGTTGCGAAGTATACGCAACCGACTCCTCCTTATACCACGGTAGCATCGATCGTAAAGAACCTCGAGCGAAAGGGGTATGTCACATCAAAACGTGTGGGTAATACCTATCAATACACTCCTGCCATTCGAGAAAATGAATATAAACGCCACTTTATGAGTAGCGTAGTTCGTAATTACTTTGAGAATTCCTACAAAGAAATGGTTTCTTTCTTTGCCAAAGACCAGAAAGTTATCGACTGATGATCTCAAAGATATTATCGAACTGATAGAAAAAGGAAAAGATAATTAATAGAAAAGATATCCATTATGACTCCGGAATTAGCCTATTTTCTAAAGATAAATGTAGCAATTGCTTTGTTCTACGCCTTCTATCGGTTGTTTCTTTCATAAAGACACCTTCTTTCACTGGCGACGGATAGCCTTGTTATGTTTCTTTGCCATTTCCTTGCTCTACCCTTTACTAAATATTGAAGGGTGGATAAAAGCACACGAGCCAATGGTAGCAATGGCAGATCTTTATGCAACAATCATACTTCCGGAGCAAGTAGTTACTCCTTTACAAGAGCCTGTAATGAACTGGCAAGAGTTTATCATGCAGCTCGCGAAAGTTATCTATTGGAGCGGAATGTTATTACTAGCCACACGTTTCTTCGTACAACTGGGCAGCATCATCCGATTACACTTCCAATGCTCAAAAAGCAAGATACAAGGAGTACGCGTACATCTATTAAAGAAAAAAACCGGCCCTTTTTCTTTCTTCCACTGGATATTCATACACCCACAGTCACATACCGACTCTGAAATTAGTGAGATTATCACTCATGAAGAAACTCACGCCCGTCAATACCACTCGATAGATGTATTTATCAGCGAGATAATGTGTATCTTTTGCTGGTTCAATCCATTTAGCTGGCTTATGAAACGGGAAGTCAGAGGCAATCTCGAATACATGGCAGACAGCCGTGTATTGGAGACGGGACATGACAGTAAATCATACCAGTACCACTTGTTAGGACTGGCTCATCACAAGGCTGCAGCAAATTTATCAAATAGTTTCAATGTTTTACCACTCAAAAATCGTATTAAAATGATGAACAAACGAAGAACGAAAGAAATAGGAAGAACAAATATATCATGTTTCTTCCCTTGGCTGCCCTGTTGATGATTGTCAGTAACATCGAAGTAGTAGCCCGTACCACAGAAAGATTTGCAAAAGAAATGATGGGACAAGCAACAGAAGAAGTTGCCATGCAAGCTGAAACTACGGATATTCCGGAACTTCCTACAGAAGATATTCAAGGAACTACACTTCCACGGGATAAGCAAGAAAAGGAAATGGCGGAAACTCAAATCAAAAGTGTACCAGATTCCGTTGTCTTCCAGGTTGTAGAAGAAATGCCGGATTTTCCGGGAGGAGTACAGGCACTGATGGACTACTTATCGAAGAACGTCAGATATCCGGCTGAAGCACATGCAATCGGTGCACAAGGACGTGTGATTGTAAGCTTTACTGTCAAAAAGGACGGAAGCATAGCCGATACGAAAGTGGAGCGAAGTGTCAATCCGTATCTCGACAAGGAAGCCATGCGTGTAATTGCCGCCATGCCCAAATGGAAACCCGGCACACAAAGGGGGGAAGCAGTGAACGTGAAATTTACAGTTCCTGTTGCTTTTCGGCTATCCGGTCCTGAACTTCCCAAAGGGCAGAAGAAGTAAAGCAAGTCCGACATGGATGAAGTAGTGGTGGTGGGCTATGCTGCAAAAGAAGATTCTAATGCCAACGCAACAGACGCAAAATCAGGTACAGCACTCAAAGTAGCGGAAGTAATGCCTAAATTCCCCGGAGGAATACCCGGTCTGATGCAATATCTTGCCAGAAACATCAAATATCCGACTATTGCACAAAAGAATAAGGAGCAAGGCAGAGTCATCCTACAAATGATTGTCGGTAAAGACGGAAGCATATCCAATATAAAAGTATTGCGTAGCATATCTCCGTTGCTTGATGCAGAGGCGATCCGTGTAGTGAGCACTATGCCCAAATGGGAACCCGGACAACAAGGCGGACAAGCCATTGCAGTAGAATATACCCTTCCGATAGTTTTCAAATTACAATAAACATTTCCCCGGTGCCGCGCCTCCTCCCCCATACCGGGGGAGATAAGGCGTTCATCGGTATCGGAAAAAAGATACATCTTTTTCTACTTTTTTGAGGATAGTCACAAAAATATCGTTATATTTGTTCGAAATAAACACTATTCGTATGAAAAGATTCTCATGGATTATGGGTTTGATACTCTGCGTAGTTTGCACCGTACAAGCCAAAGACAGAGTTATCGAGCGCCCACCTTTTCTAGCTTGGAGCTCTTCAAATATTGAAGTTGACAAAATTGTCATGAGTGACACAGTTACCACTGTATACATCAAAGCATTTTATCGTCCGAAATACTGGATAAAAATAGCCAGTGGCAGTTTCCTCAAAGATGAAAAAGGGGCCTTATACCCGATCCGCAAAGGTGTAGGCATCACATTGGACAAAGAATTCTGGATGCCTGAATCCGGTGAGGCAGAATTTCAGTTACTTTTCCCACCCATACCAGCAAACGTAACAAGTCTGGATTTCTCAGAAGGAGATTTTGACGGAGCATACAAAATATGGGGAATACAGTTGAATGAAAAAGATTTCCGTAAGTCTGCATTACCCAAAGGAGCCGTTATTCATAAGATAAACAAAAAGGCAGAACTGCCGGTACCTGAATTTGCGTATGGAAAAGCAACATTAAAAGGACAAGTGACAGGGTATCAAAAAGATATGCCAAGCTCCGGACAGTTACGTTTAAACGACCCGATCAGGTGGTTAAATTATGCCGAAGAAGTAACTATCAAGGAAGACGGAAGTTTTCAGGTTCAGACAGATGTTATTACCGTAACTCCTGCCACCCTTGTTTTCCCCTTTGCACAAATTCCTTGCTTGCTGGCTCCTGGAAAAGAAAGTACTATCATCGTTAACACAGCCGAGTGTTCACGCCAACAATCACATCTCCAGAAAGACAACAAGCCCTATGGCAAAAAAGCTTATTATGGAGGTTATCTGGCTGACCTTCAACAAGAGTTATCAGACAATTCTATTCCAAGTAACTTGGTTGACAACCCGAGCAAGATTGTCAAAGATGTAGCCGGAAAAGATATAAACGGACTAAAAGATTACTTTTTAGAGAAACGTCTTAACACCTACAAACAGATAGATGAAGCCTCTCTCAGTTCTGCTGCCAAAGAAATTCTGAAAGCCAATACGGATATTACCACAGCTATCGGATTATTTATGGGAAAAGACATTATCATGCGTGCCCATGTTGTCAGTCAGAAATTAAACAGAGAACAGACTAAAGAGTATTACACAAATACCAAAATAGAATTTCCAGTCGATTATCTTGATGTACTCAAAGATTTTACACTCAATGAGCCGGTAGATTTGTACGCCCCGGAATTTGCATACGGAGCAGGAATATTCAGTTCCAGAAAAGATCTTATGGAAGAGAAGTTGGGTACCAACCAAGGAATCTTGTTTCAAATGGGAGAAGCATACAAGTGCTATCGCTCCATAGAAGATTTCACACCATTGACTGCCGAACAGAAAGCAGTCCTTGAAGCCCTGCCTTCTCCTGCCTACAAACAGTTGTTGACGGTCCTTAATGATAAACTACTCAAGAAGATAGAACTGAACAAGCAAAAGACCGGATATAAAATCAATGAAATCGGG
>VOFB01000850.1_pt1 | contig 38001 bp, 44 predicted proteins | sample 5384141 | NCBI WGS metagenome assembly VOFB01 (sample SAMN12384721, study PRJNA508395) | human gut metagenome | isolation source: healthy gut A | host: Homo sapiens
CTGAATATGCAAAAAACAGGAATTGACATGGCCAATTTTTGGTGTAACCAAAATGGCGACAAATGAATTATTGATTTTTTGCAACAGATGATAAAGTTTTATGTTTTGATGACTTAGAAAGAGCAAATGTAGATGTTATAGACATTTTAGGTTATATTAATAATTTTGTTGAACATGACCATATAAAAACAATAATTATATGTAATGAAAAAGAATTATAGAGCATGTTTTTGACAAGGCAAATGATTATGAAAGAATAAAAGAAAAATTAATAGGTGAGACTTTTGAATATGCACCAAAATTTGACTATATTATAAATGGAATTCTTATGAGATATGAAGACAATCCAGATTTAATAAGATTTTTAAGAGAAAACACAAGACTTATAATAACAACATTTAATAGAAGCGGAACAAGAAATTTAAGAATTTTAAAACACGCTTTAAACGATTTGAAAAAAATATTTGAAATGATAAACAAATCATATCAAAACACAAGCCATAGAGTAATGCAGACAATGCTTATTTTTACTATTGCTGTATCATTTGAAATAAAATCAGGAAGAATAACCAAAGACAAATTTATAAATATAAAAGACAATGAAGAGTACAAGTCAATATTAGTATCTTCAAGGGTTTTGATGGACAACAGACAATTTTATATAAAAGAATTTGACAATAACTATTATTACAATTTTAAATCAGAATATAGATTCTTTAAATTTATAGAATATTATGTTAGAACAAGAATATTTGACATGAAACTATTTAAAGAAAATATGGATGCAATAAGAAACACAGTAGATACCGAAAATCTTCCTGCATATAGAAGGTTACTTACTGAGGAATATTGGAAAATTCCAGATGAACAGTTCAATGATGTAATAGAAGAAATACTTGAAGATGTAAAAAGAAGGAACAATTCCATTAATTGACATGGTAAAAATATTTGCATATTTTAGTTATTTTTCAAGAAGACAATTAATCAATTATGATTTAAAACATTTAAAATCAATATTTTTTGATGGAATGAATAAATCTTCTTTACATTCAGAATATTGCAAAAATGTAGAAGAAGAGCTTGGAAAATAGCAATAGAAGAAGTTGCAGAAGATATGGAAGAAATTCTAAGCCATTTTAATAAATTAAATGGTCAATTATTAGATAAATATTATAAAGAAAAAGCAGACAAAATATTTAAATGCATACCAATGAAAATGGAAATATTTTATGAGAAATTTGATAAAGAATGCATGAAAATACCTATTTTTAAATATTATGATCCATTACCAATTATTCCAAAGAATATCATGCAGTAGTAACGAAGATATTGTTAGAATTAAAGAAAAATTAATAATTAGAGCAAATAAGCATCCAAAAGAAATTGAAGCAGAAATGAAAAATATAAGCCAATTAAAACAAATAATTGATGACTATTTAAAAGGCAAAGAACAAACAATAAAAATTGTAATGCTAAGCGATTTAGCAAAAGAATTGGGTTATATACTTGACAAATACAAGGTTTTAACAGAAGTTACTGAAAATGAAGAAAAAATAAAAAATAAAATAACATGTATAATTTTTTTCCTAAATTGTCATAATAAGATTATAAATAAAACAATTGTAAATTAGAGGAGGAAATTATATATGAAAGCAACAGGTGTTGTTAGAAGAATAGATGATTTAGGTAGAGTTGTTATTCCAAAAGAAATAAGAAAAACACTTAGAATAAAAGAAGGAGATCCTTTAGAAATTTTTACAGATAAAGAAGGGAGAAGTAATACTTAAAAAATATTCTCCAATAGGTGAGTTGTCTGAATTTGCAACAGGTTATGCAGAAACTTTGTCAAAAAACAACAGGACATATTGCATGTATTACAGATAAAGATACAATAATTGCTGTTTCTGGTGGTTCTAAAAAAGAATTTTTAGAACAAGATGTTAGCCAAGAGCTTGAACAATTAATGGAAGACAAAGAAGTTTATACAAGTAAAGACAATAAGGACATGTCAATGCCTATTACCAAAAATGATAATGGACAAAGACAATATAATTCACAAGTTGTATACCCAATTATTTCAAATGGTGATACTATTGGTTCTGTTATTTTAATGTCTAAAGATGCAAATGTGAAAATGACAGATGTAGAAAAAAAGGTTGCACAATCTGCAGCAACATTTTTAGGAAGTCAAATGGAAATATAAAAAAAAAACAAGTTAACTTTTATTAAAAATAAATTTTAACTTGTTTTTTTTTATTTGATAATCCGAACTATATAATCTATGGTAGTTTTATAATATTTGGCTAAGGCAATAAGATGCTGTGTTGGTATTGTGCGTTTTCCACTTTCATATTCTGAATAATATTGTTGTGAAATGCCAAGTAAATTAGCCACATCTTTTTTGAAGCATATCACTATCTTCTCTTAAATCTCTAAGTCTTTTTAAATTTCAAATTTTCCTCCTAAAATAATTGTTTTAATTATTTTATCAAAAAACAAATGCGTAGGTAGAAGATACATAAAATATCGTGTAATTTATAATCTACTAGTAAATGTTTATCAAACAATTTATGATATTATATTTCTATTACAAATATATTATATTTATATTAAAATTATATATCTGCTTGAAAAAAGAAGGGTGGAAAATTTATAATAAAAAAGTGACACACAATAAATTATGTATAAAACATGGAATAGGAGTAAATGAATGAAAAAACAAAAATTAATGATAAATAAGAATAAATTTGGATAATCTAAAGCTGTAACATTAATAGCTTTAGTCATAACTATAATTGTACTTATAATACTAGCAGGAGTAGCAATTGCAATGCTAATGGGGGAAAATGGAATAATAAGTAAAAAGCAATGCAAGCAAAAACTAAGACAGAAGATTCAAAAGAAACAGAAGAAGCGGGATTAAAGAAAATAGAAAATTATATAAATGGAAAAAGTACAGAAGCAGGAGTTGTTGTGCAAGATTTAAAATCTATAAAAGGTGATGGAACAGAAGGAGAAGTAATAGGAGAAAAGGTATCAGATGGAGCAGGAGGCGTAGTACCGATACCAAGTGGATTTTATTATGTAGGTGGAACAGCCAAAAGTGGAACTGTAATATCAGAGCAGATAAAGATAAATATAAAGGACAAGAATTAGTAGGAACAGATTTAAGCGGAAATCAATTTGTATTTATCCCAGTAAATGGAATAGATGAGCATTCAAGATTAAGATATACATGGTTTACCAATGCACATGATACGTATGTATCAAGTGAATTTGCAAAGAGATTGATTAAAATAAAGACAATACAAACAGATAATGGATTTGAATTTACAAATAGATTAAGTTGGCAAGCGTTTTTAAAAATAAAAAACAATGTTTGAAAATACATTAGAAGAATTAGGAATAGAATATAAAGTAATAAAACCGCATACGCCAAAACAAAATGGGAAAGTAGAAAGAAGTCATAGAAAAATATAAAAGTCAAGAAGAATCGTTATTTGTAATATAGGTGCACAAAGTATTTATTTTAAATACTTTGTGACAAATGATTGACTAACATACAAAACTATAAGAATAATATATACAAAGACTTGAAAATATTATGTATATAGTTTATAATAAAAAATATATAGCAAATTATATACAAAAGAGGAGGAGTATATGAAAAAATAATTAATAAGGGACTAAAACAAGCAAAAGGTATTACACTAATAGCTTTGGTAATAACGATAATTGTGAAATGTAAATTTCGAGAGTTTACTGCAAAATAAATATGGAAAAGAAAATGTTAAGGATAATGGGACAAAATATTTAGTAAAAAAAGATGGCTATAATATAACGTTTGATAAGGAAAATAAGACAATAGAAATAGAGCAAAATAATGATGAAAATAATAAAATTGAACCATTTATTTTATACAATAGCACAAATGATGGAACCAGTGATTTTATTGGTGTAAACCCTAAATATTCAAATATTACTAAAGTTGAACAAGAAAGTTCTTATTACTGGACTATGGATGCAGAAAAAATGTATGCGCCATATTATGGAAATAAAAGGCTAGTATTTAATGAAATTATAGAAAATAAAGGCTATACTACTTGTCATGTTGATTTAAAGGTTCCATATGGAGTAAACGGAACATATAATATAAGTGATATAACATTTTCAAAGGGTATTGATATTAGCAAAATTACGAGATTTGCAGAATCTGGTCAAACTGGTATATTTAAAACAAAATATTTTACTGATTATACTGACTCAAAAGTGCCATACACTTTAGAAAGACAAGTTGTAGATATAGATATTAGTGATGCTAATGGGGCTGATTTTTATGTAGGGCTTAATAATTGCGACTGCGATATATATATTTATAAAATTTGGTTTGATTAAATTTACTTAATAACTTAGGTATATACGAAAAAGCAAGAAATATTCTTGCTTTTTGTGTTATATTATAGTAAAATAAGAAAAACAAAAATAGAAATAAAAAAGGAATTTGGATTACTTGAAAAACAATATAAATTTGAAAAAGTGAGGAAGGAAGTTAGAAATTATGAAAGCAATAGAAATAAGAAACAAATACCTAAAATTTTTTGAATCAAAAGGACATAAAATAATACCATCAGCACCGTTAATACCAGAGAATGACCCATCAGTATTATTCACAACAGCAGGAATGCAACCATTAGTACCATATTTATTAGGAGAAAAACACCCAGAAGGAACACGTCTTACAGACTATCAAAAATGTGTAAGAACAAACGACATAGAAGAAGTTGGAGACAATAGACATCTAACATACTTTGAAATGCTAGGAAACTGGTCACTTGGTGACTACTTTAAAGAAGAATCAATTCAAATGAGTTTTGATTTTTTAACAAAAGAGTTACAAATACCAGTAGAAAAATTATCAGTAACAGTTTTTGCAGGTGATGAAGATTGCCCAAGAGATGAAGTGGCAGCTAATTGCTGGAAAAAAGCCGGAATATTAGATGGTCATATTTATTATTATGGAAAAGATGACAACTGGTGGATTGCAGGAGAAGAAGGACCATGTGGACCAGATACAGAAATGTTTTACGATACAGGAAAACCAGCATGTTCAGACAACTGCCAGCCAAGTTGCGACTGTGGTAAATATGTTGAAATATGGAATAATGTATTTATGGAATATTTTAAAGACAAAAATGGAAACTATACAAAATTAGCTCAAAAGAATGTAGACACAGGACTTGGGCTTGAAAGAATGGCAATGTTACTACAAGGAAAAGAAACACCATTTGATACAGAACTATTTAAACCAGTAATGGACAAACTTTTAGAACTACAAAAGGTTGATAATATAGAAAGCAGAAGAATAATAGCAGAACATTTGCGTTCAAGTATGATGATAATATCTGATGGTGGAAGACCAAGCAATGTAGATAGAGGCTATGTATTAAGAAGACTTATTCGTAGAATGGTAAGACATATGAATAAATTACAAATAGATTTAGGTGAGATTTCAACACTTATAGACATTTATGTGGAAAACTTAAAGCAAATGTACAAAGAATTAGAAATTAACAAAGAAATTATCAAAAACACAATAATAGAAGAAAAAGACAAATTTGTAAAAACTTTATCACATGGGGAAAAAGAATTCCAAAAAGCAATTAATAAAGCAAAACAAGAAAACAAAGAAAAAATTGAAGGAGCAGTTGTATTTAAGCTATATGATACATATGGTTTCCCACCAGAGGTAACAAGTGAGCTTGCAAAAGAAAATGGAATGAAGGTTGACATGCAAGAATTTAATGAACTATTTAAAGCACATCAAGAAAAATCAAGACTAGGTTCAGCACAAAAATTTAAAGGTGGACTTGCCGGAGATAGCGAAATAGAAACAAAATATCATACAGCAACACACTTATTAAATGCAGCACTAAAAGTAGTATTAGGACCAGATACACATCAAAGAGGTTCAAATATTACAACAGAAAGAATGAGATTTGACTTTAACTGTGACCATAAAATGACAGACGAAGAAAAGAAACAAACAGAAGACTTAGTTAACAAATGGATTGAAGAAGCAATTCCGGTAACATGTGAAGAAATGAAAAAAGAAGATGCAGTAAAATCTGGAGCAGAATGCATGTTTATAGAAAAATATCCAGAAATAGTTACAGTATACTCAATAGGAGATGTATCTAAAGAATTATGTGGAGGACCTCATGTTTCAAATACAAGTGAAATTGGAAAATTTAAAATAAAGAAAGAAGAAGCAAGTTCAGCAGGAATAAGACGTATAAAAGCTGTTATTGAAAAATAATTGGAGGGAAAAATGGAAGATTGTTTATTTTGTAAAATAATAAAAGGTGAAATACCATCAAATAAAGTTTATGAAGATGATGAAATATTAGCGTTTTATGATATAAATCCAGCAGCAAAAATACATATATTGGTTATACCAAAAAAACATATTGAGTCATTAGCACATATGGAAAAAGAAGATGAAGAAATTGTTGGAAAAATATATGGTGTAATAAATAAAATAGCCCAAGAAAAAGGATTTAAACAAAGTGGCTATAGAGTTATTGTAAATTGTGGAAAAGATGCAGGACAAGAGGTTATGCACTTACATTTTCATATACTTGCTGGCGAAAAATTTGGCGACAAAATTGTATAAAACTATATCATTATATAAAAAATATGGTATAATAAAAATAGTTAGCAAAAGAAAATGTAGGAGGTAAAAACCATGTTTGAAAGTAAATATAATAAACTTTTAACAATAGTTTTAGTAATAGTAATTATAGCAATAATTGGACTACTAGTATTTTGGGGAATAGATGTATTTCAAAAAAGCTCAATAACAAACGAAACAGCAGAGTTTGTTGATAATTACCAAGGAGATGACCAAACTCCAGACGACGAAACAGAAAATAATGAAAATGACGGAAGTAACCCATTAGATGAAATAGAAGAATCAAATACAACAGGAAGTAGCAAAAGAACTAAAAAAACATACAAAGGCTATGTTGTAAATGGAACAATGGAAATTCCAAAAATTAGTTTTAAATACCCAGTATTAGAAGAATTTAATAAAAAATCACTAGAAACATCTGTAGTAATTTTATATGGAGCTGGACTAAATCAACCAGGAAATACTGTAATAATAGGACATAACTACAGAAATGGAGTATTTTTCTCAAACAATAAAAAATTAAATAATGGTGATAAAATTTATGTGACAGATTATACCGGCAAAAAGGTATCTTATACAATATACAATAAATTTGAAACAACACCAGAAGATACATCATTCTACCAAAGAGATACAAATGGAAATCCTGAAATTACATTATCAACATGTACAGATGATAGTAGTGCAAGATTAATAATATTTGCAAAAGCAGATCAATAAAATAAAAAATAAAAGGAATTTTAGTTAATTCCTTTTATTTTTTTGTAAAATTGTATATAATAGAAAAAAACATTACAATAAAAATTTTTAATAAAAAATTACATTAAGGAGCATAAAAATGAATAAAAAGCAAGCAAAAGAAAGAATAGAATATTTAAGAAAAACAGTAGAATATCACGCTAAAAAATACTATGATGATGACAAACCAGAAATATCAGACTTTGAATATGATATGTTAATGGTAGAGTTAAGAAATTTAGAAAAAGATTACCCAGAATTTGTTTCTACAGATTCTTTAACACAAAAAGTTGGAGGACATGTAAAAGAAGGGTTTGAAAAAGTAACACATGAAGTGCCACTTCAAAGCTTGCAAGATATATTTAGTTTCGAAGAAATAGATGATTTTGTTCAAAAAATAGAACAAAAGGCAAAAGAAAACGGAATAGAAGAAGTAAGTTATGTTGTAGAAACCAAAATCGATGGTTTATCTGCAGCATTAGAATATAAAAATGGAGAGTTTGTAAGAGGTGCAACAAGAGGAAATGGACTAGTTGGAGAAGATGTTACAAATAACCTAAAAACAGTAAAAACAATTCCTAAAAAATTAAAAGAAAATATAGATATAACAGTACGTGGGGAAGTATTTATATCAAAACAAGATTTTGAACAAATGAATCAAGAAAGAGAAGAAAACGAAGAAGAATTGTTTGCAAATGCAAGAAATGCAGCAGCAGGTTCACTTCGTCAATTAGATAGTAAAATAACAGCTTCTAGACCACTTGATATATATATATTTAATGTACAAAAAATTGATAAAAAAGAGTTTAATTCACATTTTGAAGAATTAGAATATTTAAATAAATTAGGATTTAATGTAAATCCTGTAAGAATTCCATGTAAAGATATAAAACAAATAAAAAGAGCAATAGAAAAAATTGGACAAATGAGAGAAGAACTTACATTTGGAATTGATGGAGCAGTAATTAAGGTTGATAATTTAAAATTTAGAGAAATATTAGGAACGACAGCAAAAACACCAAGATGGGCTATTGCTTATAAATACCCACCAGAACAAAAACAAACAAAATTAAAAGACATAGTATGCCAAGTTGGAAGAACAGGGGTTATAACACCAATGGCAATATTAGAACCAGTAAAGGTTGCAGGTTCTACAATATCTAAAACAACACTTCATAATGAAGATTTTATTAAAGAAAAGGGACTAAAAATAGGAGATACTGTTATAATACAAAAAGCAGGAGATGTTATTCCAGAAATAGTAAAAGTAGTCCAAGAAAAAAGAACAGGAAATGAAGTAGAGTTTGAAATGCCAAAAGTTTGTCCTGTATGTGGAGCAGAGGCTATAAGAGAAGAAGGAGAGGCAGCTATAAGATGTACTGGTATAGAATGCCCAGCAAAATTGTTTAGAAATTTGGTTCATTTTGTTTCAAGAGAAGCAATGAATATAGATGGTTTGCGGAGAAAATATTATACAACAATTGCTTGATAAAAATCTAATAAATAATATATCAGATATTTATGAATTGAATTTTGAAGATATAGCATCTTTAAAAAAGAACGGGAAAAAGTTTGCTCAAAATTTAATTGATAGTATAAATAAAAGTAAAGAAAATGATTTATATAGATTAATTACAGCACTTGGAATAAGACATGTTGGGGGAAAGGCATCAAAGGTTCTTGCTAGAAAATACAAAACAATGGAAAATTTGCAAAATGCAAATTTTGAACAATTAAGCCAAATTAATGATATAGGCGAGGTTATGGCAAATAGCATAATAGAATTCTTTATGCAAGAACAAACAAAAGATTTAATTGAAAAATTAAAAAATGCTGGAGTTAACATGAACTGTTTAGAAGAAGAATCAGATGACAAAAGATTTGAAGGAAAAACATTTGTATTGACAGGAAGTTTAGAACTATTTACAAGAAAAGAGGCAGAAGACATTATAGAAAAATTAGGTGGTAAAACATCTAGTTCAGTATCTAAAAAAACAGATTATGTATTAGCAGGAGAAGATGCAGGAAGTAAGTTAACTAAAGCTCAAAGTTTAGGAATAAATATAATATCAGAAACAGATTTTAAAGAGATGATTAAATAATTAAGGAGAAGAAACATGCAAGAATATACATTTGAAATGATGTGGGAGTTTAAATAATGGATATCAAATATATTACACATTTGTAAAAAACCGATATTTATTATTTAAAACTGCACCAAATTGTTATACACAAAAACTATTGTCAGACCACCATAGAAATCCACAACCAAGAATGACAATGTTAACTTTAAAAAGAGTTAAAGAAATGTTCCCAGATATGGAAAATATTGAATATAAAATAATAGATAATTAAAGAAAGAGGAATAAAAATGGCTGTAATTATAGATGGAAAAGCATTAGCAAAAAAATAAGAGAACAGTTAAAAGAAGAATGTAGTAAACTAAAAAAGAAGGAATACTTCCAAAACTTGCTGTAATAATGGTTGGGGATGACCCAGCATCAAAAGTATATGTAAGAAATAAAAGTAAGGCCTGTAATGAGGTGGGAATAGAATATGAAGAATATATTCTAAATTCTAATATAACACAAGAAAAACTTATAAATTTAATAGAAAGTTTAAACAATAAAAAAGATGTACATGGTATTTTATTACAAAGTCCAATACCAAAAAATTTAGACATAAATGAGGCTTTTCAGGCAATATCATATAAAAAAGATGTAGATGGATTTAACCCAATAAATGTTGGAAAGTTATCAATTGGACAAGATACGTTCATCTCTTGTACACCTTATGGTGTTATAAAAATGTTTGAAGAGTATAATATAGATTTAGATGGTAAAAATGTTGTAATACTTGGAAGAAGTAATATTGTTGGAAAACCTTTAATTCAATGCTGTTTAGACAAAAATGCAACAGTTACAGTATGCCATTCACACAAAAAAATATAAAACAAATAACTAAAAATGCAGATATCTTAATAAGCGCAATTGGAAAAGCAAAATTTGTTACTAAAGATATGGTAAAAGATGGCGTAGTTATAATTGATGTTGGAATAAATAGAGGAGAAGATGGTAAGCTAACAGGAGATGTTGACTTCGAAAATGTAAGCCCAAAAGCAAGCTATATAACACCAGTTCCAGGTGGTGTTGGTCCTATGACAATAACAATGTTAATAAATAATGTAATAAAAGCAGCCAAGTAAGAAAGGAGAATACAAACGAATTTAGAAGAAAAAAGGTACATAGTATGGTTATCATACATAAAAAATTTAGGAATAAAAAAATTAATAAAATTAATTCAAAAATATAAAACTTTAGAAAATATATATAAATTGTCAAAAGACAAATTGATGGAAACAAGTGGAATTAGTGAAACAATTGCAAATAACATGATAGACAAAAAAGTTAGAAACAATGTAGATAATGCATTAAAATATATGAAGCAAAATAATATAAATGTTATTTCTGTGTTTGATGATGATTATCCACAAATGTTAAAGGAAATTTATGCTCCACCAATTTGTCTTTATATTAAAGGCAATTTACAGTTGTTAAAAATGCAAAATATTTCGTTAATAGGTTGCAGAAAATGTAGCCAGTATGGGAAGAAAACTGCATATTATTTTTCATACAATTTAAGTAAAGCAGGTTTTAACATTGTAAGTGGACTTGCAAGAGGAATAGATAGTTATTCTCATATTGGATGTTTGGCAGCAAAAGGCAAAACAATTGCAGTTATGGGAAGTGGACTTGATAATATTTATCCAAAAGAAAATGAACAATTAGTAAATGAGATTATTAAGCAAAATGGCGCAATAATTACACAATATCCACTTGGAACAAAGCCAGAAAAAAATAATTTCCCAGCACGAAATAGAATAATAAGTGGATTAAGTAAAGCTGTTTTAGTTATTGAGGCAAGAGCTAAAAGTGGAACATTAATTACAGTTGATTTTGCACTAGAACAAGGAAAAGATGTATTTGCAGTTCCAGGAAACATAAATTCAGCAAATTCAGTAGGAACAAATGAGCTTATAAAACAGGGGGCAATTCCAGTTTGTAATTATAAAGATATATTAGATAATATATAAAATTTTAATCTTGAAAGTGTTGATATTACTTGATTTAAATACACTTTTGTCATATTTTGTCGATGAAAAGTGCTTTACAAAAATAAAAAAATACGCTATTATAGTTTTACTTTCTATTTTACCAAAAGTTTTTTTGAAAAAAATTGAGTTTTTAGTTTTTTTCAAAAAATTAAATCTTAAATTTTTTTCAAAAAAATTAAATCTTAAAATTATTCAAAATTAATTTAATATTAAAAGGCAGGTGAAAGCTATATGTATGATTAGGTTCACCAAAAGATATGTAAATACTGTAAGTTTTATTATTTCTATAGTAATATTTTTTATCTTAAATAATTGGCTATTTTTTATGCCAAAAGTTGATTCTAATAATTTTATATCTAATCAATTCCAAGAAAATATAGTAGAAAATAAGCAAAATAGTATTAGTAAAGGAACAGAAGAAAATAAACAAAGTAACAAAAGCAAAATAGAAAATAATAATTCAAAACAAGGCACAAATGATAATAAAACACAAAAAACATTACAAAAAATAACAATAATTGAGTATAGAAATACCAAAAATTAATTTAAAAGCACAAATTGCAGAAGGAACAAGTAAAGAAATAATGGACGAATATGTAGGACATTTTGAAGAAACAAAAATGACAAAGGTAATATTGGGCTTGCAGCACATAATAGAGGGTATAAAGTAAATTATTTTCAAAATTTAAAAAAACTAAAAGAGGGGGATGAAATTATATACAAATATAAAAACATCCAAAGGACATACATTGTAAAAACACTAAAAATAATAAAAGACACCGATTGGAGTTATTTAGAAAATACCAATGAAAATAAAATAACACTAATAACATGTGTAGAAAATGAACCTGAATATAGAAGATGTGTTCAAGGAATTGAAAAGAAATGAAAGGAAGGAAAAAATGAAAAAATTTAAAAAGATAAAAAATGTACTAAAAGTATTAGGTACAATAGTAATGATTTTAATATTAAACACACTAAGTTTAGCAAACAGCGTATATGCAGCAGAACTTGGTACAAGTGCGAATTTAGAAAATTTAGGGAGTTGTGGTTCACTTTTAAAATATAAAGGAAATACTGTAATTACAACATATGTTTCATATAATGATGGTCAAAACAAGTACCCAGCATATTGTTTAAATGCTAATCTACCGGGAGTTGGAGAAAATGGAAATTATACAGTATCTACAAATAATTTAATTACAGATGTTAAGTTATGGAGACTTGTAGTAAATGGCTATCCATATAAGACAATTGGTGAACTAGGGTGTGCAAATAAAGAAGAGGCATTTACAGCTACAAAACATGCAATATATTCATACATACATGGAAACAATCCAAATGATTATACAGCAATAGGAGAGGCAGGAGTAAGAACACTAAAAGCACTTAAACAAATAGTTACAAATGCAAACAATTCAACAGAAGTAAAAGTAGGAAGTAACATCACAATACAATCAAAAGAAGGACTATTTAAACAAGATAGTATAGATAAAAACTATGTATCAAAAACATATGAAATTAAAGCAAATGCAAGCTATAAAGATTATGAAGTTAGCTTAGAAAGTATAAATAAGCAATCTCTACCAGAAGGAATAAAAATAACAGACGAAAAAAATAATAACAAAAAAGTATTTAATAAGGGTGAAAAGTTTAAAGTTTTAATACCAATAAAAAATTTAAAAAATAATGGAGAATTTAAAATAAATGTAAAAGCACAAATTAATTCTAAACCTGTGCTTTATGGAAAAGCTCCAAATTCAGGTCTTCAAGATTATGCAATAACTACTTTAAAATATGAAGATGGAATAGGAAATATAAACGAAAATTATACTAAAAATGAAACAGAAGTCACAATATATAAACAAGAAAAAGAAACAAAAAACCATTAGAAGGTGTTACATTTAATTTATTAGATTCAAATAAAAATATTATACATGCTAATCTAAAAACTAATAAAGAAGGTATAGTAAAACTAGAAGATTTGATGCCTGGAAAATATTATTTAATAGAAACACGGAACATTATCTGGGTATGTAAAATATGACAAAGAAATAGAATTTGAACTTGAATTAAATGAAAAATTTAAAATAACCGTAAATAATTCAAAAGAAGATAAAGTTATTATAGAAAACAATAAACAAGAAATGAATGTTGAAAACAATAAAAGTGAACTTATAGTTTCTAATAACGAAAAAGAAACAAACATAGTAAATAATTTAGAAATACAAAAAGAAAAAACAACAAATACATCAAAGGTTATAAATGAAAATAAAGTTAAAAAATTGCCTGTAACAGGTATGTAATAAAAAAATGGTATTATATACCATTTTTTGAGCTTTTTATGTAAAATTCATTGACTTTTTGGGCATTTCGTTATATTATAATGGTGTTAAAAGTATGTTTTTAAAATCCTAAGGAGGAAAGTTATGGGAGAAGTAATAGTAATAACATCAGGTAAAGGTGGAGTAGGAAAAACAACCACAACTGCAAATTTAGGTTCAAGCTTAGCTTTAGAAGGAAAAAAAGTAGTATTAATAGATACAGACATTGGACTTAGAAACTTAGATGTAGTTATGGGACTTGAAAACAGAATTGTATATGACATTGTAGATGTTGTTGAAGGTAAATGCAAATTAAGACAAGCCTTAATAAAAGACAAAAGATTTAAAGAATTATACCTACTACCAGCAGCCCAAACTAGAGATAAAAGCGCAGTAAATGAAGAACAAATGAAAGAATTAACAGATACATTAAGAAAAGAATTTGATTATATACTAATAGATTGTCCAGCAGGAATAGAACAAGGATTTAAGAACGCAATAGCAGGAGCAAATCGAGCAATAGTAGTAACAACAGCAGAGATATCAGCAATAAGAGATGCAGACAGAATAATTGGATTATTAGAATCATCAGAAATTAAGAATCCAGAATTAGTAATAAACCGAATAAGACCAAACATGGTAAAAAAAAAAGGTGAAATGATGGATGTTGACGATATAGTAGACTTATTGTCAATAGATTTAATAGGAGTTGTTCCAGATGATGAATACATAATTACACAAACAAATAAAGGTGAACCAGTAATACAAAATAGAAAAGCACCATCAGGAAAAGCTTACATAGAAATAAGCAAAAAGAGTTTTAGGGGAAAAAATAGAAGTAACAATTCCAGGAAGAGAAAAAGGTTTTTTTGCAAAATTAAAAAGATTATTTAGAAAAAATTAGTACGAATTAAAATTTGAGGGGTAAAAATAAATGTTTGAGAACATAATAAAGTTTTTTAAAAAGGCAAAAAAGAGTGAAGAAAAACCTGCAAATTCAAAAAGCGCAGCAAAAGAAAGATTACATTTAGTTTTAATGCAAGATAGAGCTAATGTATCAGCAGATTTTCTTGAACTTATGAAACAAGAAATAATAGAAGTAATAAAAAAATACATAGAAGTAGACGAAAGTGCAATAGATGTTAGATTAACGAGCAAAGAAAATGAAGACGGAACTAATGGAGCCCCTGCATTATATGCAAATATTCCAATAGTTAATATAAAAATGAGGCAAGAAAAGTTGATGTAAAAAAAGAAAAGAATGAAAACGAAAAAACAAATGAAGAAAATAAAGATGTAAAAAAAGAAGAAAAAAATGAACAAAAAAAGCAAGAAGAACTAAAAAAGAAAGTAATGAAAAAAATGAGGTAGAAAATAAAGAAAATCTACAAGAAGAAGTAAAAAAAGAAAATACAACAAACGATAAAGAAACAAAAGAAGAAACAACAGAAAAATAGAATAAAGGGAAAATAATAAAATGAGAAAAAGAGAATTAAAAAATATGGAATGGTGGGTATTAATAATTGCCATCATTTTATGTTCTATAGGATTAATTGCGTTATTTTCTGCAACGCAAGAAACTGAACATGATGCATTTTATAAACAAATTATATGGATTGGAATAAGCTTGTTTGTTATGGTAATTTTTACTGTAATAGATTATGAAGCAATTGTAAAGGCATCGCCGATTTTTTATATAGTATTTTTAATTTTATTAGTAGCGGTACTTTTTACAAAGCCAGTTAATGGAGCAACGAGTTGGTTTGATATTGGATTTTTTTCATTACAGCCAAGTGAATTTGCCAAAGTGTTTGTTATATTATTTATGACATATGTAATAACAAAAATTCAGGCACAAAAAAGGGAAAATATAAATAAAATAACTAAATTATTTGTAATATTGCTTACAGTTGCAGTTCCAATATTGTTAATAATAAAAGAACCAGATTATGGTACTGCTGCAGCATTTATAGTAGCCACAATAATGATGCTATTTACAGCAGGAATTGATAAAAAGTATATAATATCAACCATTATTATAATCGCAGTAGCTATTCCTGTTTTATACAATTATGTGCTTCCAGACCATGCAAAACAAAGAATTGATGTGTTTTTAAATCCAGAATCTGATCCAAGAGGATCTGGCTATAATATAATTCAGTCAAAACTTGCAATTGGTGCAGGTGGATTGGTTGGAATGGGTGTATTAAAAGGAAACCAAACACAACTTGGATTTTTATATCCTAAAACAACAGATTTTATTTTTTCTGTAATAAGTGAAGAAATGGGCTTTATGGTATCTGGTGCAATTGTTATAATGTATGTAATACTTGTAACTAAAGCTTTATATATAGCCAAAACTGCTAAAGACAATACAGGTTCATTAATTGCAGCGGGAATTGCAGGAATATTTTTATTCCACATGGTAGAAAATATTGGTATGGTAATGGGATTACTTCCAATAACAGGAGTTCCATTGTTATTTGTAAGTTATGGAGGAAGCTCTATGATAACAAGCTTTATTTGTATAGGACTATTATTAAATATAAGCGGAAAAAGACAAAAAACAATATTTGTAAAATAAAGGAAAAAATATGTATTTAAAAAAACTAAAAATAGGAAATGTAGAATTAGAAAATAATATAATATTGGCTCCAATGGCAGGTATAACAGACCTGCCTTTTTAGAGTAATTTGTAAAGAATATGGAGCTGGACTTGTTTGTACAGAAATGGTAAGTAGTAGAGCATTATTTTATTCAGATGAAAAAACTAAAAAGCTATTAAATACCAATAATGAAAAAAGACCAATTAGTTTTCAAATTTTTGGTAGTGATGAAGAAACATTTGAATTTAGTGCAAATTACTTAAACAATATTGCAGATATTATAGATATAAATATGGGATGTCCTGCACCAAAAGTTGTAAAAAATGGAGATGGAAGCAAACTTTTATTAGACTTAGAAAAGGCAGAAAAATTAATAAAAGCTGTAGTAAAAAATGCTAAAGTGCCTGTTACATTAAAAATAAGAAAAGGATGGGATAAAGAACATATTGTTGCAACTAAGGTTGCACAAATTGCCGAGAAAAATGGAATATCTGCAATTACTGTTCATGGACGTACAAGAACTGAATTTTTTAGTGGCGAAGTTGATTTAGATATAATAAAAAAAGTAAAAGAAAGTGTAAATATACCTGTAATAGGAAATGGAAATATAGTAGACGAAAAAAGTGCTAAAAAAATGTTTGAATATACAGGGGTAGATGGAATAATGATAGGAAGGGGAGCTTTAGGAAAACCATGGATATTTAAACAAATAATACATTATTTAAAAACGGAATGTTATTGCCAGAGCCAAGTTTAAATGAAAAACTTGAGGTCATAAAAAAACATATTAATTTAGAAGTACAAGAAAAAGGTGATATTGTAGCAACAAAGGAACTTAGAAAACATATTGCTTGGTATACCAAAAATTTAAAAAATTCAAGTGAATTTAGAGGAAAAATAAATACTATAGAAAATAGCAAAGAACTTTTGAATACTGTTGATGAATATTTTAAAAGTTTATAGAATAAAAATGTGTAAAGAAGAAATTTTTTATACATTTTTTTTATTTAAGTAATTATCTAAATTATATGTATATATTTCACTTAAAAATATATACATATAATATTAAGATAAGAAAGGATTAAATTTATGAAAAATAAAAAAATAATATTTATAACATTAGTTGTTATATTGATACTTGCAATTTTAATAATTTTTTTATTAAACAAGACTAATGTTAAAAAAATTGGAAATAATAGTACTAGTCAAGAAATAGTAGACTATATTTTAAATATTAGCTCATATGAGGCAAAAATAGAAGTGGAAGTAAAAAGCAACAAAAATACTAATAAATATATATTAAAACAGCAATACATAAGTCCTGATGTAGCAACTCAAGAAGTATTAGAACCAAGTAATATTAGCGGAATAAAAATAATAAAAAAAGGAAATGACTTAAAACTAGAAAATACAAGTTTAAATTTAAGTAATATATTTGAAAATTATGAGTATTTAGCAGATAATGCATTAGATTTAAGCTGTTTTATAGAAGATTATAAAGAAAGTCAAAATTCAAATTATGAAGAAAAAGATAATAAAATAATAATGAATGTACAAACTAAAAATGAAAATAAGTATAGACAAAGTAAAAAGCTATATATTGATAAAAGTACAGGGAATCCTTTAAAAATGGAAATAACAGATACTAACCAAAATATTACAGTTTACATATTATATAATGAGGTAAAGATAAATAGTTTAGATAAACAAAATATTTTAGCTTTTAGATTATATAATACAAAACAAGAAATATAACTATAACAATTCTTTACTTTAACTAATATTTAAAATAAAAAAGACTTGACAATAAAGTAATATTAGGAGTGAAGAATATGGTAATAAAAAGAGGAGATATGTTCTATGCAGATTTGAGCCCTGTTATAGGTTCTGAACAAGGGGGAATAAGACCTGTACTAATAATTCAAAACGATTTGGGAAATAAATATAGTCCGACAGTTATTGCAGCAGCTATAACTTCACAAAAAAATAAAGCTAAATTACCAACACATATAGAAATCGATTCTAAGTCTTGTGGATTGAAAAATAATTCTGTTGTACTTGCAGAACAAATAAGGACTATAGATAAAAGCAGACTTAAAGAAAAAATAGGACATATAAATGATGATAAGATAATAGATAAAGTAAATAATGCTCTTGGCGTAAGCTTTGGTTTAGAAGAGTAAAATAAAAAAAAGCCCTAGTTATAGGGCTTTTTTTAAAGGCTTTTTACACTCCTCAGGACACGAAAGCTCAATAACTCCATCTCTTATCTCGTATTTCATGTAAATCTTTCTATGGACATTTGGAGTAAATTTCCGTTTGCACTGTTTGAAATCTTTACATAATAAACAGTGAGGTAATATCTGGAGATTAGTTAAAACAGCCATAAAGTAGCCTCCTTAAAAATTAATAATTAAATTATACCATATTTACAAAATTGTCAATTAGAACTAATAAAGGTATTGTAAAATAAAACCTTTTTGGTATAATAATAAAAGTTTTTAGAGAGGATGATATATATGAATTATAAAGATTTAGCAGATTTAATATTTCCAAATGCAAAGGAAATTTCATACTATGAAGAAAAATATCCAAATAGAAATTTAAAAGAAGGAGCAGTAGTTACAAGATATGCACCAAGCCCAACAGGTGTAATGCATATAGGAGGGCTATATCAAGCACTTATTGCAAAAAAATTGTCTAAACAAACAGATGGAGTATTTTTCTTAAGAATAGAAGATACAGATCAAAAAAGAGAAATAGAAAATGGTGTGTCTGAGATTGTTAGTTCATTAAAAGACTTTGGAATGGAAGCAGATGAAGGCATGTTAACAGACACAGAAGAAAAAGGAAATTATGGCCCATATAAACAAAGCTTAAGAAAAGAAATTTATCAAGCATATGCAAAATATTTAATAGAACAAGGAAAAGCATATCCATGTTTTTGTACACCAGAAGATGTAGAACAAATAAGACAAAAACAAGAATCTGCAAAAATAAGACCTGGTTATTATGGAGTATGGGCAAAATGTAGAAATATAACAGTAGAAGAAGCTATAGAAAAAATAAAAAATGGAGATAAATATATAATAAGATTTAAATCACTAGGAAGAGAAGACAGAAAAATAAAACATCATGATATAATAAAAGGAAATGTTGATTTTCCAGAAAATGATCAAGATGTTGTAATTATTAAAGCAGATGGACTTCCAACATATCACTTTGCACATGCAATTGATGACCATTTAATGCATACAACACATGTAATAAGGGGAGATGAATGGTTATCATCTGTTCCACTTCATTTACAATTATTCCATGAGTTAGGATTTAAAGCACCTAAATATGCACATATTGCCCCAATAATGAAAAATGATGATGGGAACAAACGTAAATTAAGTAAGAGAAAAGATCCAGAAGCAGCAGTAAGCTATTATGCTAAAGAAGGAATACCAGCAGAAGCTGTAAAAGAATATTTACTAAATATTGCAAATTCAAGCTTTGAAAATTGGAGAAGACAAAATAAAGATAAATCAATAGATGAATTTGAGTTGCAATTAAACAAAATGAGTGTAAGTGGAGCATTATTTGATATGGTAAAACTTTTAGATGTATCAAAAATAGTTATATCTAAAATGTCAGCAGAAGAAGTCTATGAAAAAAGTTTAAATTGGGCAACTAAATATGATGAAAACTTAGCTAAATTATTAGAAAATAAAGAATATGCTTTAAAGGTATTTGGAATTGAAAGAGGAAACCAAAAACCAAGAAAAGACATTGCAAAATGGTCTGACGTTATGGAAAATATAGAATATATGTATGACGAAAGTTTTAATAGCCAATTACATAAAGATGAATATCAAGTTATTAATGATAAAGAAGATATCAAAAAAATATTAAAATTGTACATAGAAAAATATTATGATGCAAATGATGACAAACAAACATGGTTTAATAAAATAAAAGAGCTTGCAGGAGAGATGGGCTATGCTAAAGAGGTAAAGGAATTTAAGGCAAATCCAGGAGTTTATAAAGCACATGTTGGAGATGTAAGTACTGTAATTAGAATAGCTTTAACAAAAAGAACTAATACTCCAGATATGTATGAAATAATGAAAGTTTTAGGAAAAGACAGAGTAATTTCTAGATTAAATAATGAAATTGAAAATTTATAGGTGATAATATGGAATATAATGTAGGAGATATAGTTAGAACAAAAAAACAACATCCATGTGGTAGTAAACTATGGGAAATTACAAGAGTAGGAATTGAATTTAAATTAAAATGCCAAGGGTGTGGACATATTGTTGTTTTAGATAGGCCTAAAGCATTAAAAGCAATTACTAAAATAGAAAAAAAAGCATAAAAAAATTGTAGAAAAACGGCACATTATTGTGCCGTTTTCATAATATATAGTATAGTATTATTCAAAATACTATATTGGAGGTGACTTGTATGGAGCCACAAGAAGTTTATTGCTTTAATAATAAAGAAGAAAAATGTTGTAAAATTAAATGCTTAAATGTAATTATTGCAATCTTATTAACAGCATTTAGTTTTGTAATAGGACTTATAATAGGAGCATCATTGGCAGGTACTTTCCTTGAAGCATTAGCAGCAATAATTGTTTTAGCAGTTGTTTTAGGTATATTACTAATAATAGCTATAATATTAAAATTATGTAATGATAGAAAAAAAGAAAAGAAATGTCATAAATGTTGCTAGAACAAAAAAAAAAGGTCACTAAACGAATTATATTCGTTTAGTGGCTTTTTAGGAATTTATATATATTGTTCAATTAATTTCCAAACATCTTCTTGATAAATTGTCCTTTCAGATGAAAATGCAAATGTAGGGGCATCCCCTATAGGATTAAGAACTTTTTGAACTTCTTTTTTTGCATCTTCTACTTTAGTTATTGCTATTTTATCAGCTTTGTTTGTTAAAATCATAAAAGGAAGCCCTGATGATATAATATAATTGTACATTAATTTATCATTTTCGGAAGGTTTATGTCTAATATCAACTAAAAATATTATTAAAGAAATTTGTTCTCTTTTAAATAAGTATTCTTCAATAAAATGCCCAACTTGTTCTTGTTCTTTTTTTGACATTTTGCTATAACCATAGCCTGGTAAATCTACAAAGTAGAATTTCTCATCTATATTATAAAAATTTATTTGCCTTGTTTTTCCAGGTTCACTACTTGTTCTTGCAAGTTTTTTTCTATTTATCATTGTATTTATAAAACTTGATTTTCCAACATTAGATTTTCCAACTAAAACTACTTCTGGTAAATTGTTTTTTGGGTATTGTTTTTTACTAACAGCAGAAACTTCAAATTGCGGATTTTTTACTATCATCTTTTTTGTATGATATATTTAATTAAAATATATCATATGCTCCTTTCTACATTTGATTTTATATTTAGCATATTTTATTTTTTTATAATTATTTTTTCTGTTCCACCCATATATGGTCTTAAAACTTCTGGAATTATAACACTTCCATCAGGCATATAATTGTTTTCTACTATAGAAATTAACATACGAGGTGGGGCAACAACTGTGTTATTTAAAGTATGTGCAAAATAGTTGCCATTTTCTCCTTTAATTCTTATTCCAAGACGTCTTGCTTGGGCATCTGTTAGGTTAGAACAACTACCAACTTCAAAATATGTTTTTTGTCTTGGACTCCAAGCTTCAACATCACAAGATTTTGCTTTTAAGTCTGCTAAATCTCCAGAACAACATTCTAAAGTTCTTACAGGAATATTCATACTTCTGAAAAATTCAACTGTGTATGACCACATTTTATCATACCATTCCCAGCTATCTTCTGGTTCACACACTACTATCATTTCTTGCTTTTCAAATTGATGTATTCTATAAACACCACGTTCTTCAATACCATGAGCTCCTTTTTCTTTTCTAAAACAAGGAGAGTATGATGTCATATTATATGGTAAGTCTTCTTTTTTTAGTATTTGATCTTTAAATTTTCCAATCATTGAATGTTCAGAAGTACCAATTAAATATAAATCTTCACCTTCAATTTTGTACATCATGGCATCCATTTCTTCAAAACTCATTACACCTGTTACAACATCTGATCTTATCATATAAGGTGGAATACAATATGTGAACCCTTTATTTATCATAAAATCTCTTGCATATGTTAATACTGCAGAATGAAGTCTTGCTATATCTCCCATTAGGTAGTAAAAACCATTCCCTGCAACTCGTCTTGCACTGTCTAAATCAAGTCCACCTAAACTTTCTAATATTTCTCCATGAAATGGAATTTCATAATCACGAACTATAGGTTCACCAAATTTTTGTATTTCTACATTTTTACTGTCATCTTCTCCTATTGGAACAGATGGATGCATAATATTTGGAATTTTCATCATTCTTTTTTTTATTTCTTCAGAATATGTTTTTTCTAATTTTTCGTTTTCTTCAAGTTTTTGGTTTATTTCTTGGACTTTTGCTTTTATTTCTTCTGCTTCATCTTTTTTTCCTTGTTTCATAAGTTCACCAATTTGGCTACTTAAATTCTTTCTTTCAGATCTTAGATTATCTCCATTTAATTTTGCTTCTCTATTTTTAACATCTAATTCTATTACTTCGTCAACTAATGGAAGTTTTTCGTCTTGAAATTTTTTCTTTATATTTTCTTTTACAATTTCAGGATTTTCTTTTAAAAATTTAATGTCTATCATAATTATTCCCCCATAATATAAATTCTTTAATTTAGTGCATATTATATAACATTTTTTCGTAATTATCAAGCATAAATGCCTTTTCATTTAGGTAATTTAATATTTTACTGTCTGTTACAAAATTGAATTTTATTTTATAGCTACAAAGCATTTGATATTTTTTTCCGAACTTTTTGTTAATTTCATTTTTTCCGTATTTTCCATCTCCAATAATTGGAAAACCAATATGGGCAAGGTGTGCTCTAATTTGGTGCGTTTTTCCGGTTTTTATTTCAACATCAAGTAAACAAGAATTATCATCTTTCTTTTTTAAGATTGTATATTTTGTTATTATTTTTTGGTAGCCTTTTTTATATTCATCACTAATATAGACCATTGATTTTTTATTGTCTTTAAATAAATAACTTTCTAATTCTTTTGTTTTTTCTTTTGGAATTCCATAAACTAAAGCCAAATAATGTTTTTCTATTTCATGATTTTTAAATTTAGTAAGTAAAATATTTAAAGATTCTTCATTTTTGGCAAAGATAACTAAGCCTGTTGTATTTCTATCTAGTCTATGGCAAGGCATTGGCTTAAATGGCAAATTTGAATATTTTTTATGAACAAAAGTTGTTAAACTGTTTTGTCCTGTAACCTCTAAATTAGATGGTTTATTTATAATTAAAATATTTTCATCTTCAAAAAAGACATTTAAATTAAATGAGGGGTCTAAATATTCATCACTAATATATATTAAAATCTCATCATTTAAATAAATATCTACATTTTGATTAATTCTTTTTCCATTTATTTTTATATCTTTTTGTCTTAATGTTTTATAAAAAAGATTTTGGCTAAGGGACGGAAATGAATCCATCAAAAATTTATTTAATTTTTTTCCATTATATTTTTCATTTACAATTAATTTTTTCATGTGTTTATTATAAGACAGCCTAAAACTAAAGTCAATAATTTGACTTTTTTTTATAATTGTAGTATAATAACAAACAGTTATTGCCATGAGGGCAAAGGATGAGATTTTATTAAAACCAAAAGGTTTAAATGTAAAAAGAGATTTGTATAAAAAAGAAGAGACAAGTAAATAATAATGTTGATCGGAGAATTTATTAAAGGTTTATTTTATGCTTTTAAAGAGACAAATATAGCATGAAAAATAAACTTTATTTACATATGAAAATGAAAATAGTTAATAAATCATGTGGGTCAATTAGTTTAATATAAATTTAAACTAATTTTTTGGTTTGATGAAATTAATGTTGTAATTTTTAATTATAACTAAAATAGAGAATAAAAATAGAAAAGGAGAATTTATGGAAGAAGAAAAGAAAGAATTAAAAAAACAAACAAGAAGAAAAATGACAAAAGACAATGAAAACAAAAATGCAAAAAAAGTTAGCTTACAAGCAAGAAAAACAAGTAAAGAAAAGAAAGGACAAGCAAAAGAAAAAAAGTCAATTTTTAAATCATCAAAATTAAAAATTATACCTTTAGGTGGACTTCAAGAGATAGGAAAAAACATTACAGTTTTTGAGTATGAAAATGATATTATAATAGTAGATTGTGGATTATCATTCCCAGAAGATGATATGCTTGGAATAGATTTAGTAATACCAGATATAACATACTTAGAAAAAAATCAAAATAAAATAAGGGGAATGTTTATTACACATGGACATGAGGATCACATTGGAGCTGTACCATATTTTTTAAAGAAAATTAATGTGCCTATATATGCAACAAAACTTACAGCAGGGTTAATTAGAAACAAATTAGAAGAACATAAAATTTTAAGAAGTACAAATCTTATAGAAGTAAATCAAGGAGAAGTAATAAATGCTGGAAAATTTAAAGTTGAATTTATAAGAAGCTCTCATAGTATACCAGATTCAGTTATGCTTGCAATAACAACACCAGCAGGAACAATACTTCATACAGGAGACTTTAAAGTTGATTATACACCAATTGATGGTAAAATAATGGACTTTGGAAGGATTGCAGAACTTGGAAAAGAAGGAATATTGGCATTAATGGCAGACAGCACAAATGCAGAAAGAAAGGGCTTTACAATGTCTGAAAGTTCTGTTGGAGAAGTCTTTGAAAAATTATTTTCAAATTGTACAAAAAGAATTGTTGTTGCAACATTTGCTTCAAATGTCCACAGAGTTCAACAAATTGTGAATTCAGCAGTAAAATATGGAAGAAAAATTGCAGTTTGTGGTAGAAGTATGATAAATATGATAACAACAGCAAGAGAACTTGGTTATATAGATTGCCCAGAAAATTTATTTATAGATATAGATTTAATAAATAAATATCCAGATGAACAATTAGTAATTATAACAACAGGAAGCCAAGGAGAGCCAATGTCTGCACTAACACGTATGGCAGCAGGAGATCATAGAAAAGTAAAAATTACACCAAATGATTTGGTTATAATTTCTGCAACACCAATACCGGGAAACGAAAAATTTGTATCTAGAGTAATAGATGATTTAATGCAAATAGGGGCAGAAGTTGTGTACAGTTCTTTAGCAGATGTACACGTATCAGGACATGCATGTCAAGAAGAACAAAAATTAATAATGGCTTTAGCAAAACCAAAATATTTTATACCAGTTCATGGAGAGTACAGACAACTAACAGCACATAGTGAAACAGCACAAAGTATGGGAATTGATAAAGAAAATATTTTTATGCTATCAAATGGTAGAGTACTTGAATTAGATGAAAACGGAGCACAGATAAAAGGTTCTGTTCCAAGTGGAAGAGTTTTAGTAGACGGATTAGGTGTTGGAGATGTTGGAAATATTGTATTAAGAGATAGACAACATTTATCACAAGATGGATTAATTGTAATTGTTTTAACAATGGATTCTAGTACTGGAGAAGTTGTTGCAGGTCCTGATGTAATATCTAGAGGATTTGTTTATGTAAGAGAGTCAGAGAATTTAATGGATGATGTAAAATCAGTTGTAAGACATGAAATTAGAAAATGTGAAGAACAGGGAATTCGTGATTGGAGTACAATAAAATCTGCTACAAGAGAAAATTTAAGAGATTATATATTTATGAAAACAAAAAGAAATCCAATGATTATACCAATTATAATGGAAGTGTAACAAAATGCAGTAATACCAAGGTTTTTACAGCCTTGGTATTTTGATTTGTTACCCATTTGTTACCTATTTGTCAATGGTTCCGGGTTTGAATGGCAATAATATAATATTTTTTGTACCTTGGTGTCGCAACCTACAATTTAAAAATTTTATAATGTAGGTTGCTCCAATTCGCACTCGTGCAAAAGCACTCGTTTGGTCGCTTACGCGGTACTTGCAAAATTATTATATTATTGCCATTCAAACCCGGAACCATTGACAATTTATTGCCATTTAAACCCGGAACCGGTGGCAATTTTTTAAAAAAGAGATTGAAAAAAAGTATAAAAACAAGTATAATAAATAAAAATTTAAAGAGGAGATAAAAATTATATGCAAATACTTATTTTAATTATTTTAATTTTATTAAATGCATATTTTGCAGCAAGTGAAATAGCATTTATATCATTAAATGATGCAAAAAAATAGAAAAACAAGCTAAAGAAGGTAATAAAAAGGCAAAACAGATTGAGAAAATGCTAAAAACTCCAAGTAAATTCTTAGCAACAATTCAAATTGGAATAACCCTTGCTGGATTTTTTATCAAGTGCATTTGCTTCAGATGCGTTTGCAAACCAGTTAGCCCCTGTATTAAATAATTTAATTCCAGTAATTTCGCTAGATGCGTGGAGAACTATATCAATTATTTTAATAACAATAGTTTTATCTTTCTTCACTTTAGTATTTGGGGAATTGGTTCCAAAAAAGATTAGCTATGAAAAATTATGAAAAAATATCATTTGCAACAATTGGAGTTATAAGGGCAATTTCTATAGTAACAGCACCTTTTGTAAAGCTTTTGACATCAGTTAGAAATGCTATATCAAAATTATTTGGTGTAAATGAACAAGACGAAGAAACAGTAACAGAAGAAGAAATAAAAATGATGGTAGATCAAGGTAAAGAAAAAGGAACAATAAAAGAAGAAGAAAAAGAACTTATAGATAATGTTTTTGAATTTAATGATATTACAGTATCAGAAATTATGACACATAGAACTGATATATTTGCTGTTGATATGAATATAGGGATGGATGAACTATTACATGAAATTGAAAAATCAGATTATAAAATAAGCAGAATTCCAGTATTTGACGAAACAATTGATGATATAAAGGGAATTTTATATTTAAAAGATGTATTGAAAAATATTCATAAAAAGACATTTAAAGTAAAAAATATTATGAAAGATGCATATTTTGTATCACAAAACAGGTTAATAAATGAAGTTTTTAAAGAATTACAAAAAAATAAAACTCAAATGGCTATTATTTTAGATGAATATGGTGGAACAGCAGGTTTAATTACAATGGAAGATATATTAGAAGAACTTGTTGGTGATATTTATGATGAATATGATGATATAGAAGAAGAATTTGAAAAAAGTAGATGAAAACACATATATTATAAGTGGAAGTATGCCAATATATGATGTAAATAAACTATTAAATTCTAAAATACCAGAAGGAGACTATGATACAATTTCTGGTTATTTACAAGAAAAAATGGGAAGAATTCAGAAGATGAAGAAAACCCAATAATAGAAACAAAAGAGGTAACATTTAAAATAGAAGAATATGAAGATAGAAGAATAATAAAAATAAAGGCTTGTAGAAATAATACGCAAGAACAAACAGAAGAATAAATCCAAAAAAATAGTTTAGATATAGAAATTTAACTAATGGAAAGGAAAATAAAAATGAAAAATAGAAAAGTAATAATTATTGCAGTAATTGCAGTTGTATTAGTATTAATAACAACTATTTTAGTAATAAATAACAATTATAATAAAAGAGATTATACAATAGAAAAAGTAAAAGATTATAATTATTTTGTGCTAGTTGAAAATAATCAATATGGAGTTATAGACAAAAACGGAAAAAAAATAATAGATACAAAATATGATAATATAAAAATTCCAAATCCTTCTAAAGGCGTATTTATAGCTACACAAAATAGCAAAAACAAAGTTCTAAATGAAAATGGAGAAGAAATCTTTTCAAAATATGAATTAGTAGATTGTATAAGATTAAAAAATATTGCAAGTGATTTAATGTATGAAAAAAGTGTGTTAACATATTCTAAAGATGGAAAATATGGATTAATTGATTATCAAGGAAAAGAACTAACAGGAGCTATATATAATAGCATATCTGCTTTAGAGTACAAAGAGGGAGAACTTATTGTTGAAAAAGATGGTAAATACGGCGTTATAAACATAAATGGAAATGAATTAGTGCCAATAGAGTATGATCAAATAGATGTTGATGACTATTATAGAGAAAATGAGGGGTATAAAAAGGCTGGATATATTGTAGGACAAAAAACTGATGAAGGGTATAGATATGGCTATATTGATGTAAAAGGAAATAAAGTTACAAAAGTAGAATATAATGAAATGGAAAGAATTACAGATATCCAAGAAGATGCAATTTATTTAATAGCATCAAAAAATGGCCAATATGGAGTACTAAAAAATGAAAATGAAATACTAAAAAATGAATACCAATCAATAACTTATGATCAAGAAAACAATGTACTTGTAGTTGAAAAAAGCAAGAAGTTTGGAGTATCAACTTTAAGTGGAAATATAATTATTCCAATTAAGTATTCTCAAATAAATATTACTGGAAAGTATTTGTATGCAGAGCAAAAAAAAAATGCTCAAACAGAGGTTTATGATAATGAAGGAAAGCAAATAAATATTGATCCAAACACATCTATATTAAGTATAGAAGATGGAAAATATAATATAGTAATTACAAGTTCTGAAAACAAGACATTGTATAGTGTTACAGATAAAGATGGAAAAACAATAATTAATAATGATTACACATATATAAAATACTTATTTGATAAATATTTTATGGTATGTGGTAAGGATGGAAAATTAGGAGTTTTAGATGATGAGGGAAAGGAAGTTGCAAGTTTAAAATATGATTCTATTCAAGAAATTGGAAGTACAAACTTAGTTCAAGCCTCAATTTTATCTAGTAATATAACATATTTATATTCAAATCAAATGGAAAATATATGTGAAATGAAAAATGCTACAATTAAGCAAATTGATGAATTTATAGAAATTTATAATAATGATGAAATAAAATATTTTAATAAGCAGGGAAAAGAGGTTTCTAATAAAGAAGTTTATGGAGATAATAAATTATTTTCAAAAGCTGAAAATGAAAAATGGGGATTTGTTGATAGTAGTGATAATGTGAAGGTTGAATTTAAATATGATGAAGTAACAGAATTTAATAAATATGGCTATGCAGGAATAAAACAAAATGGAAAATGGGGAGTTGTTGACATAGAAGGTAATATTGTTGTAGAGCCAAAATATGAATTTAAAGATAATGAAAGACCTGATTTCTTAGGTGAATATTATAAAGTAACATATGGCTTTGGAGAATTTTATTATACAAAATAAAAATTATATTCCCGCCTATAAAAAAGTTGCCACCGGTTCCGGGTTTAAATGGCAATAAATTGCAATGGTTCCGGGTTTGGATGGCAATAATATAATATTTTTTGTACCTTGGTGTCGCAACCTATAATTTAAAAATTTTATAATGTAGGTTGCTCCAATTCGCACTCGTGCTAAAGCACTCGTTTGGTCGCTTACGCGGTACTGCAAAATTATTATATTATTGCCATCCAAACCCGGAACCATTGCAATTTATTGCCATTTAAACCCGGAACCGGTGGCAATTTTTTTTCTTCTGGGCGGTGTTGTTATTTTTTGGAATAATATTGACAAATATTTCTTATAATATATAATATGTAGGTAAATACAAATGAATATAAGGAGGAAACTTTATGGCAGTTAAGGAAAACCAACCTGATGAGGCAAAAGTAAAGAAAATGATTGATGATTTAGTAAAAAAGGCTAAAATTGCTTCACAGGAGTACATGAAATTAGACCAGAAGACAGTAAATAATATCATAAAAGCCATGTCAATGGCAGGACTTGAACATCATATGGAACTTGCAAAACTTGCAGTAGAAGAAACAGGAAGAGGAATTTATGAAGATAAAATAACTAAGAACATGTTTGCAACTGAATATGTATATCATAGCATAAAATATGAAAAAACAGTTGGAGTAATAAATGAAAATGATGAAGAAGATTATGTTGAAATTGCAGAGCCAGTTGGAATAATAGCAGGGGTTACACCTGTTACCAACCCAACTTCAACAGTTATGTTTAAATCTATAATTTCAGCAAAAACCAGAAATGTAATAATATTTGGATTCCATCCATCAGCACAAAAATGCAGCAAAGAAGCGGCAAAAATTGTAAGAGATGCTGCAATAGCCGCAGGTGCACCAGAAAATTGCATTTTATGGATAGAAGAACCATCAATTTTAGCAACAAGAGAACTTATGAACCACCCAGATGTTAATTTAATATTAGCTACAGGTGGTACAGGAATGGTAAAATCAGCATATTCATGTGGAAAACCAGCCTTAGGTGTGGGACCACGGAAATGTGCCATGCTATATAGATAAAACAGCAAAACTTGCAACATCTGTAAATGATTTAGTGCTTTCAAAATCATTTGACAATGGAATGATATGTGCATCAGAACAAGCAGTTTTGGTAGATAAAGATATATATAAAGAATTTGAAGATTTAATGAGAAAAGCAGGTTGCTATTTTGTAAGTGAAGAGGAAAAGAAAAAATTATCAGATTCAATGTTTGAATATACAGAAGAATATGGTTTTAAATTAAAATCACATGTACCAGGACAATCACCATATAAAATAGCAAAAGATGCAGGATTTGAAGTACCACAAGACACAAAGGTATTGGTTGTGTATGAAGAAGGAATTGGAGAAAAATATCCATTTTCTAAAGAAAAACTAAGTCCTGTTCTAACTTATTACATTGTAAAAGATGCAGAAGAAGGAATTAATAAAGCAGAGAAATTATTGGAGTTTGGAGGATTAGGCCATTCTGCAGTAATACATTCTGAGGATAATGATACAATTTTAAAATTTTCTGAGACTATGAAAGCAGGAAGAATAATAGTTAACTCACCATCAACACATGGAGCAATTGGAGATATATATAATACAAACATGCCATCACTTACATTAGGATGTGGTTCATTTGGTGGAAATTCAACAACAGCCAATGTTTCATCAGTTAATTTAATAAATATAAAAAGAGTTGCGAAAAGGAGAGTTAATATGCAATGGTTTAAAGTTCCAGAAAAAATATATTTTGAGGCAGGATCAATTGCCTATTTAGAAAAAATGCCAGACATAGAAAGAGCATTTATAGTTACAGATCCAGGGATGGTAAAACTTGGCTATGTAGACAAAATATTATATCATTTAAGGAAAAGAAGTCAGTATGTTCATTCAGAAATTTTTAGTGAAGTAGAATCAGATCCATCTTTTGACACAATAAAAAAAGGTGTTGCAGCAATGAATAATTTTAAACCAGATGTAATTATTGCCGTTGGTGGAGGAAGCCCTATGGATGCAGCAAAAGGAATGTGGTTATTTTATGAACATCCAGAAGCAGATGTTGAAGGATTAAAATTAAAATTTATGGATATACGTAAACGTACTTATAAATTCCCAAAACTTGGACAAAAAGCTAAAATGGTAGCTATACCAACAACATCAGGAACTGGGTCAGAAGTAACTTCATTTGCAGTAATAACAGATAAACAAAAAAATAAAAAATATCCGTTAGCAGACTATGAATTAACACCAGATGTTGCAATTGTAGATCCAGATTTAGTAATGAGTCTTCCAAAATCTGTTACAGCAGATACAGGTATGGATGTTTTAACACATGCAATTGAGAGTTATGTGTCAAATATGGCATCAGATTACACAGATGGGTTAGCAGAAAAAGCATCAGAATTAGTTGTAACATATCTAGAGCAAGCATATGATGATGGAACAAATAAATTAGCAAGAGAAAAAATGCATAATGCAAGTACAATTGCAGGTATGGCATTTACAAACGCATTTTTAGGTATAAACCATTCTTTAGCACATAAGTTAGGGGCAGAATTCCATATACCACATGGAAGAATAAATGCAATTTTATTACCATATGTAATAAAATACAATAGTTCAAAACCTACTAAATTTGTATCATTCCCTAAATATGAATATTTTATTGCTGATCAAAAATATTATGAACTAGCAAAAAAATTAGGATTAAAAGCTGATAATGTTGAAGAGGGAGTTAATAGTTTAATAGAAAAAATTAAACAAATGAATGAACATTTAGGAATACCAAAGTCAATAAAAGATGCAGGAATTGATGAAAAAGAATTTTTGGCAAAAGTAGATATGTTAGCAGATAGAGCATTTGAGGACCAATGTACAACTGCAAATCCACGTTTACCATTAGTTTCTGAATTAAAGCAAATTATGTTAGATTGTTATTATGGAAAATAATAAAAATCCTATATTGAATTATACAAAAAGTATAGTTCAGTATAGGATTTTTTTGAATTAAATTTACAAAGTGTAGTAAAAATGTTTATGCACACAATATTTAGTAAATAATAAAATATAGAAGATTAAAGAAGGTGGAAAAATGAAATTAGGTTTAGCGTTATCAGGTGGGGGAATACGTGGAATTGCTCATGCAGGGGTTCTTAAGGCTTTGGAAGAAAATGATATAAAAGTTGATGTAATAGGAGGAACAAGTGCTGGTGGACTTATAGCCTCATTATATGCTATTGGCTATTCTCCAATGTATATATATTTGTTATTTAAAAAATATGCAAATGAAATAATAAATATAAATGCAGCACCAATAATATCTGGAATAAGTAATTTTATGAATAGCAAAAAAAAATAAATTTATAGGTCTTAAAAGTGGAGAAAGTATTGAAAAGGCATATAATAATTTAGCACTAAAAAAGAAAATTACCAAAATTTCAGATATAAAAATGCCACTTGTTATACCAACGGTGGATTTAAATGATTCAAAAGAATATATTTTTACAAATTATACTCCACAAAGTGCTAAAAGTAATAGTAGCAATTCTATTGCCTATATTACAGACATAAGCGTTGGAAAAGCAGTAAGAGCAAGCAGCAGTTTTCCAGCAATTTTTTGCCCATGTGAGTATAAAAATCATAAATTTTTAGATGGAGGAGTACTTGATAATATTCCAGTAAATGAGGTAAAAAAACAAGGAGCAACAAAGGTAATAGCTGTTAATTTTAAAGCAGATGATATTGATGAAAAAAGTAATGTTATGGATATTGGAATGCGTACAATTGATATAATGGGAAACAAAATATCTGAGGAAAACTTAAAAATGAGTGATTATATATTAACAATACAAACAGATAAAACAGGACTATTTGATACAAAAAAACTAGATAGTTGCTATAAATATGGCTATAATCAAACAATAGAACAATTAGATAAAATAAAAGAAGTTTTAAAGTAAATAATTGTAAATATCTTGAATATAATAAAATAAAGAAAAATTACTAGCAAAAAGTAAATTTTTAATCGGAGGTTTTATGGAGGAAATAAGATATTTTGACAATGCAGCTACCACAAAAGTTAAAGATGAAGTAATTAAAACAATGATTCCATATTTTGGTATAGAATTTGGAAATCCTTCATCAATGTATAAAATTGGAAGAAGTGCCAAAAGAGCTATAGAAGATGCAAGAAAAAAGGTTGCAGAACTTATAAATTGCAATGCAAGTGAAATTATTTTTACAGCAGGAGGCTCTGAAAGTGATAATACAGCTTTAAAGGGAATTGCACATTTGGCTAAAAATAAAGGAAAGCATATTATTACATCTAAAATAGAACATCATGCAGTTCTTAATTCATGCAAAGAATTAGAAAAAGAAGGATATGCTGTAACATACCTAAATGTTAATGAAGATGGAGTAGTTGATTTAGAGCAACTAGAAAATGCTATAACTGAAGAGACGATTTTAATTAGCATAATGTTTGCCAATAATGAAATTGGAACAATACAACCAATAGAAAAAATTGCACAAATAGCAAAAAAACATAAAATAATATTACATACAGACGCAGTCCAAGCGTGTGGAAATGTATTTATAGATGTACAAAAAATGGGGATAGACATGTTATCATTATCAGGACATAAAATATATGGTCCAAAAGGAATTGGAGCATTGTACGTAAAAAATGGAATTGATTTTCAAAAATTTATAGATGGAGGACATCAAGAAAAAAATAGAAGAGCAGGAACAGAAAATGTGGCGGGAATTGTTGGATTAGGAAAAGCATGTGAGTTAGCTAAAAAAAATTTACCAGAACATATAAAATATTTAAGTGAGCTAAGAGATTATTTTATTTCAGAAGTTGAAAAAAGAATTTCAAATGTAAAATTAAATGGGGAAAGAACAAATAGATTACCTGGAAATACAAATTTTTCATTCCAAAATATTGAAGGAGAAGCATTATTATTAAATTTAGATCAATATGGAATATGTGCTTCAAGCGGTTCTGCATGTACAACTGGTTCAAACAAACCATCACATGTATTAGTTGCAATAGGGCTTCCGCAAGAAGTGGCATATAGTTCATTAAGGATCACCTTTGGGGAAGATAACACAAAAGAAGATGTAGATTATTTATTAGAAAAATTAGAAGAAATAGTAAGAAGATTAAGAAAAATTGCCACCGGTTCCGGGTTTAAATGGCAATAAATTGCAATAGTTCGGGTTTGGATGGCAATAATATATTAATTTTTATACCTTGGTGTCGCAACCTACAATTTTAAATTTTATATGTAGGTTGCTCCAAGTCGCACTCGTGCAAGCACTCGTTTGGTCGCTTACGCGGTATTTCAAATTAATATATTGTTTCCATCCAAACCCGGAACTATTGCAATTTATTGCCATTTAAACCCGGAACTGGTGGTAATTTTTATTGCACATTTTATTCCGTCAACAGCAGCAGACATTATGCCACCTGCATAACCTGCTCCTTCACCACAAGGATATAAGCCATTTATGTTTGAACATAAATCTTCATTTCTTAAGATTTTAACAGGTGATGAACTCCTTGTTTCTAACCCCGTTAGAATACTGTCAGGGTTTGCGAATCCTTTTAGTTTTTTATCAAAATATATAATACCTTCTTTTAATGTATTTGATATAAATTGAGGTAATATTTCATTTAAATTTGATAGTGTAACTCCTGGTTTGATTTTTTATAAAATCTTCTACTCGTTGTACTGGAGCATAATAATTTCTTCCACCTAAAATAAATGCTTTTTCTTCTAAATCTTTTTGAAAATATATTCCAGCAAGTGGAGAATTATCAAAAAATCATCAGGAGTAACATTTACTAAAAGAGCAGAATTTGCATTTTTTCCATTTCTTAAAAAATTACTCATACCATTTGTAACAATTGTTTTTTCTTCACTTGATGATGCCATTACTTGGCCACCAGGACACATGCAAAATGTGTAGCAAGAACGACCAGTTGGTGAATGATATGCCATTTTATATTCTGCAGGCGGTAATTTTAATTTTGTTATTGTACCATACTGAGATTTGTTTATTTCAGACTGTAGGTGCTCTATTCTAACACCTACTGAGAAATTTTTAGCTTCCATTTTTACACCTTTTTTATAAAGCTTTTCAAAAGTGTCCCTACTGCTATGTCCTATTGCTAAAATAACACTATCTGTTTCAATCTTTTTTTTATCACAATATATTGCACAAATATGATTATTTTTAAACTCAAAATCAGTGACTTTTTGATTAAACAGAAATTCGCCACCTTTTGATTTTATATATTCTCTCATATTTTTAATAATATTTATTAAATTATCAGTTCCAATATGGGGCTTGTGTAAATATAGAATTTGCTTAGGTGCTCCAAAGTTAACAAATTCCTGAATTACCTTTTTTTACAGTAAGGACTACTAATACCAGTTGTTAATTTGCCGTCTGAAAATGTTCCAGCTCCACCTTCTCCGAATTGAACATTTGATAAGGTGTTTAATTTCCCATTATTTAAAAATGCTTCTACATCTTTTTTTCTTTCTTCTACTGTTTTTCCTTGTTCTATAATAATAGGCTTTATTCCATTTTGGACTAAAGTTAGTGCTGCAAAAAGACCTGCTGGACCTGCTCCAACTATTACAGGTTTAAATTTACTATTTCTTTTTATTTCAATTTGGGGAAGATTTATTACTTTAATCTTTTCTAATTTTTTATATTTTTGTTCATTTTAACTTCTAAATCTATTGAATAAGAATAAAAAACATCATCTTTTTTTCTGGCATCAATAGATTTTCGTGAAATAAACATATTTATAATATCATTTTTATTTATATGAAATTTACTTATTGCAAATTCAAATATTTCTTTTTTCAGTTAAATCTTTTCTTATTTTTAAATTATTAATTCTAAGCATTTTAAGCCTCCTTAAATAATTTTATCAAAAGTTAGACATATTAGCAATAAGTATTACAAAAAAGATTACAATTATATTAAATAATAAAGAAAATGTTGAAAACAAAAAGAAAATATTTATAAAATATATAATGAAGTAATATTAGAAATAAGGTGGATTTTATGAGTAAAGATTTTGAAAATTTTAAGAAATTTGAAGAATTTTTTTCAAATACTAAACCAGATGGAATTTTGTCATGGAATAGAGGAAATGCTTTTATAGAATTGGATTGGATGTTTTCAGATTTATTGGAAAGAAAGTATGTAAAACAAGCAATTGCAAATATAATGCAAAAAAATAATCCTACATATAAACAAAACTGCAAATATAAGAATAACAAAAATCCAGAGGATATAGATGGCTTTTCTATAGTTAGAAAAAAGGAAAAATAATATTAAGATTTAGTGGTAATGACAATTATACAATTGTTGATTTATATGGAAATGAGAATGAACAATATAATGAAAAAAAGTGCATTAAATAAAATAAATTTTACCCAGTTAAATGATGAAATTATGAATGTTATAACTAAAGAAAATAAAGTAAATGATGCAGGGGCAAAACGAAAAAAAACAATGCGACAAATTTAGCACATTATATAATAGAATCAAAAGATACAGTAAGAGGAGCTGCCAAAAAATTTGGAGTTAGTAAAAGTACAGTACACACGATGTTACACTCTGGAACGGTAGAAATAAAAAGACAGCCTATTCCAGAAAGTATTGAAATAAAGAAAGTTTTTCTAGCAGAGAAAAATCCTGTGGTAAGATTGGGATTTGTAATTAAATAGAAAATATTATATAAGCCTTAAGAGTAAAATCTTAGGGTTTATTTTTTCGACAAAATGTGGTAAAATATGGTAGTATAAAAAAGAATTTATAAAAGGAGACAAGAAATGATACAAATAATAACTTATGATATAGGTAAATATAAAGAATATTCTGATAAACAATATAAAATATCAAAATTAGGAGAGATACAAGCTTTTAGATGATTTTTGAAATATGTGTAATTGATTTAACTAGTTACAAATTAGGAAAATGACTAAAGAAGAATGCAAGAAATTATTTTGAAGAAAAATATAGGGTTACTAGGAAATAAAAAAATAATTAAACTTAATAAGCTTTAAGAGCGAAATCTTAAGGCTTTATTTTTTGACCTAAAAATTATACTAAAAACAAATTTAAAAGCCACAAAA
>VOFB01000898.1_pt1 | contig 38001 bp, 35 predicted proteins | sample 5384141 | NCBI WGS metagenome assembly VOFB01 (sample SAMN12384721, study PRJNA508395) | human gut metagenome | isolation source: healthy gut A | host: Homo sapiens
CATGATACCGGACTTTTCCTTGCTGGCAGCGATAGCCGCGTTCAGTCTTCGGGCCGGGTAATATACCAGCAGGCCGAACACCGTGAACAGCGCGCACATGCCCAGCAGCACCAGCGCGCAGCGCAGGTATGTGTCGCCGTACATACCGCCCACCGTCTCCCGGATCATATCCATGCCGTAGCGGAAGGGCATGAAGGGATACAGGGTCTGGAACAGCTGCGGCAGCACGTGCACTGGGTACGAGCCGCCGGACCCGGCCACCTGAATGACCATGATAACGACCGACAGCGCCATACCCACGTTGTCCAGAGCGTACACCAGCGCGTAGTTCATGCTGGCAAAGTTCAGTGAGCACAGGCAGCAGGCCAGCACGAACAGCGCCGGCTCCGCCGTCTCCATCCCCACGAAGTACAGGCACCCGAAGGCCGTCACCAGCGCCTGGGCCATGGCCATCAGGAAGAAGGTGGCGAACCGCCCGAAATACCGCTCCACGGCCCGGCACCCGACGAACTCCGGCTGGGTCACCGGTACCTTCAGCATCACGGCGGTCAGCAGGCTGCCCACAAACAGCGCCAGCATGACGTAGTAGGGCGACATGGCCGCGCCGTAGTCCTTGATCTCATAGATGATCTCCGTGTTCAGCTGCACCGGCGAGCTGAGGTAGTCCGCCATGCTTTCGGCATCGCTGCTCTCCATCAGCTCCGTAAAGCGCTTGAAGGCTTCGCTCTCCGTCACCCGGCGCACATCGTCCTCGATGTCCGCCAGATACGTCTCCACCGTGTTGGCCAGGGTGATACCCGCGTCCAGCGTAGGCTGTACGGTGGTCATGGCATCGGCGTAGCTGTCCAGCGTGCCGGACACCTCGCCCAGGCTGCCGCCCACGGCCCCCAGCAGCTGCTGGACGGACCGCAGCGTGGTCTGGGCCTGGGCCCCGGTGGTGTGCAGATATTCGTTTACCTCCTTATTGGTCCGCACCGCCGCAGCCAGCAGTTCCTGCCGCACCTGATGCAGCATATCCAGCACCGGTCCCTGCAGGGCCGACGGCTCCAGCGTATCCACCAGTGCGTCCAGCGCCTCCAGATCGGCGATGGCCGTCTCCATCTGCGCCTTCACGGCCTCGTCCTCGGCGGCCGCCAGCTGGTCCTCCAGCGCGTCGATGGCCGCCTGGATCTTCCGGTGCAGGTCCGCCTTCAGCGCTTCGTCGGCGGCAGAGGTATCCATACTCCGCAGGGCATCCTCGATGTCGCCCAGTACCTTATCCGTGTTGTTCAGCACCGTCAGCAGGTCGCTGTACGCCGTGTCCGCCGCGCTCAGGCCCGTGCTGATAAGCTGCACCGTGCTGCCCGCCGCCGCATCAGCGTCCTCCGCCGTTCCCCGTGCGTCCGCGATGGTCACGGACGCCGCGGTCAGCAGGCCGTCCGCCCCGTTCATCACGTCCTTCAGCGACAGCAGCACCTTCTGCAGCTGCGCCATCTCCTGCCGCGCACCGGTCAGCTTATCCATAATGCCGTCCGCCAGCGCCTCCGAGTCCAGCCCCATGGCCTTGAACACGGAGCCCGCCGTGGTCAGCGCCTCAGCAGCCTTGCCGATGACCGTGGTGTTGATCTGCTCCTGCACAGCGGTCTTGGCCTTGCTGGTGATCTTGGGGGCGATGGCGTTCTTCTTCTCGTTCTCGTAATACTGTATCTGCGGGTGGCGCAGGTCGCCGGACAGGATGCTCACAAAATCCTCGGTAAATTCCTCCGGCACGATCAACGCCGCGTAGTAGTCGCCGGACTCTACCCCGTCCAGAGCCTCCGCCCGGCTGTCCACGAACACCCAGCCCATCTGGTCGTTGCTCTCCAGTCCCTGCAGCACCAGCGCGCCGATGTTCACCTCCAGACCCAGCACCTCGCAGCCCGCGTCCTCGCTGGCCACCGCCACGCTGATGCGGCTGGTGGACGCCGTGCCGTAGGGATCCCAGTTGGACAGGATGTTGAACCAGGCATACAGACACGGCACCAGGCACAACCCCAGCAGCACCACCACCGCCACCACACTGGCCGTCAGCCGCCGCCAGTCGGCGCGAAAGATATTCCAGATGTTCTTCATCGGTCCACCTGCCCTTCCCGGCTCTCCGCCGCACCGCGCCGCAGGTCATCGGACAGCCCCTGCAGCGCCCGGGTCAGCGCGTCCAGATCGGACGCCAGCTTCTCCGGGTCGTCCAGCAGCCGTTCCAGCACCCGCGCGCCGCTGTATACCGGCGCGGCAGGCGTCGGCGCGTTGTCTGCCTGCGGCGCTCCGCCGTGCACCTCCCGCAGTATCTCGTCCACGGAATATGCCTCCGGCTCCGGCGCTGCCGGTGCCTTTGTAACCGGCGTCTCCTCCGCAGGTGCCGGGGATATCTCCTCTGCCGCCGGCGTCTCCTCCGGCGCAGGTGCCGCTTCCGCCGCCGTTGCCTCCGTCTCCGGCGTCTCCTGTTCCTCCCGGGCGCCGTGGCGCAGCAGCAGACCCATCCGTGGCACCTTGGGCAGCTCCGGCAGCTCCAGCAGTGTGCCCAGGCTCTCCTGCTCCATCTGGGTGATGTTCTCCAGCTTCTTTTGCAGCTCATAGTCCGCGTACTCCACGGCGATCAGATATGCCGCCACTGCGAACATGGACAGTATCCACAGCATCAGGGTGAACACCTTGTTCCCCTCCGCCAGAAACATCAGCAGCATCAATCCCAGCGTCACCGCCAGCAGCATCCGCATACCGACGCGTATCCGCCGCCGGTTGTTCCGGTGCAGGGTGCTGACCTCCTCCAGCAGGCGGTCATACAACTCCTGATAGTCCCGTTCTTTTGTCATCGGTCAACACCTCCTTTCACAGCAGCTCCGTCTCCTCCAGCTTCTCCTCCATAAAGTGGTTCAGTCCCATGAATGGCCGCCGCACCAGCAGGCCGATCAGCAGCGCCGCCGCGGCGAACAGCAGCAGGAAACCGATCTGCTGCCAGTAGTAATTCCCGTACATCCCGCAGATGCACTCGCGCATAGCGTCGATGGCATAGGGGAAGGGGAAGAAGCGATAGATCTTCTGGTAAATGGCCGGCAGCAGCTCGATGGGGAACGTGCCGGAGGAGCCTGCGATCTGCATGACCATGATGACCACCACGATGGCCTTGCCCACGTCGCCGAAGGACAGCGCCAGCGAATAGATCAGCAGGCTGAAGGTAAAGGCCGTCAGCGCGCCCGTGAGATACAGCATCCCCGGGTGCAGGCACTGGACCTTCAGTATGTACAGATCACCGGTGACGATGACCGCTGCCTGTATCTGGCTCAGCACGAAAAAGAACAGGTACCGCCCGAAGTACAGCTCCGCCGGCTTCGGGTCGATCAGGCCCTCCGTCCGGGCGTGTATCTTGATAAGGGACGACAATATCACGCCGCCCACCCAGATGGCCAGCACCGTGTAGAACGGCGTCATGGCCGAGCCGTAGTTGGCGATGGGATACACCGCATTCACGCTGGTCTGCACCATTTCCGGAAAATACTGGCCGTACACCGCCGGGTCGCCGCCCAGGATATTCACCAGCGTATCCATGTATTCGTCTGTGGTCAGCCCCTCCAGGTCGTCTATGGTGCTCTCCAGCGAGGTCAGCAGCTTCTCCGTAGCCGGCCGCAGCAGCGCCATGGTGTTGCCCACAGCGTCAGCGGTCTCCGCCAGCGCGGTCTTCATGGCCTTGGCGTCTCCAGCCAGCGCAGCCATGCCCTCCATGGTGTCCGCCACCTGACCGGCCACGGTGTCCAGTTCCTTTTGCAGCGCCTTTGAAGTCACGGGGATCTTATCCACCATCGTCCGGATGGACTTCACCAACGCGTCGCAGTCCGCCAGCAGGTCGCTGGCGGTGGGCTTGTCAGCCAGCGCCTGCAGCTTCGCCGCCAGACGCGTACACTCGGCGGAAATGGCTCGCGCCTGCTCTGCCGCGGCCGGCGCCTCCATCTCGATATCCTCCGCCCACCGATCCAACGTGTCCGCCGCCTTTTCCAGCTGCGCCGCCGCATCTCGCAGCTGCTGCTGTGCCGACGGCAACTCCGGCGCGTTCTCAATGGCGCTGTTCAGCCGGTCCAGCGCCCGTTCCACCCGGGCCAGAGCCGTGTTCAGCTGCATCTGTATCTCCGCCGCCGTCTGCTGCAGCTGTGCGCCGTCCGGCAGGTTCTTGTTGATATTGGCCACAGCCGCCTCCAGCGCCGCCGCGCTGCTCTCCGACACGCCGCTGCCGCCCGCCGCCTCAAAGGCGTCCATCATCCGCCCGCAGGCGTGCAGCAGGTCCTGGGCCTGGTACAGCACGCCCTTCACAGCGGCCTCCGGATCGTCGGCGGTCAGGTCCGCCGCCAGCAGATTGCTCTGCTCCATGATGCCGCCGATGACCACCTCCAGATAGTTTTCGCTGATGGAGCGCTTCAGCGTCTCCACCGCCGTGTCGGTGATCTTGGTGGCCACGGCGTTCTTCTTGGCGTTTTCGTAGTAGGTGATGGCCGGCTTACCGGTCCAGTCCGTCAGCATCCGGTACATATTCCGGCTGAACTGCTTGTCGATGACCACCGCCGCGTAGTAGTCGCCGGACTCCACGCCGCCCTTGGCCTCCTCCTCGGTGTCCACGATGACCCAGTTGATGGACGTAGCCTCCCGCAGGTCGGCCACCACGTCGTCGCCCTTGTTCTCGTAGGTGCCGTCCGCGTCGGTATAGCCCTCGTCCAGCGACGCCACCGCGATGGATATCCCCCCGGTGTTGCCGTAGGGGTCCCAGTTGGAGTAGATATTCAGCCAGGCGTACAGGCTGGGCAGCAGGGCGATGGCGACCACCACCACGCAGGCGAAAAAGCACTTGCTCAGCGACCGTATATCGGTTTTGAATACCGTCCAGATATTACGCATACTGCCTCCTTACGCGCGGCACGCCGCGCTGTATATAAAACTGTTGCAAACAATAGTGTATCAGTATGTATTATACAGAAAGCCGCCATGATTTGTCCACACAAAACCCGTTTTTGCCCAAAAATACAGAAAAGAGACGGCTCCCGCCGTCTCTTTCGTTCTACTCTTTTTCTGTATCCTCCGCCACGATGCGGTAGTAGGTATTCCCCGTCAGCTTGTACACGATGGCATACAGCACCGCGAACACCGCAAAGCTCACCGCCGTTGTGCCGATCAGCAGCCCCCTGTTGTCCAGATTGAACAGGATCAGCAGCTTGTGGATGAACGGGAACGCGAAACACAGGTGCACGCCCGCCAGCACCAGCGGCAGATAGAACACCGTCAGCAGCTGGCTGTTGATGCTGCGGCGTATGTCCTGCTTGGTCATGCCCACCTTCTGCATGATGTCAAAGCGGGACTGATCCTCATAGCCCTCCGAAAGCTGCTTGTAGTACAGGATAGCCACCGCCGCGAAGATGAACACGATACTCAGCATGATGCCCAGGAAGAACAATCCGCCGTACATGCCGTAGAAGTCTGCCCGGTTGGCGGCCTTGGACTCCACGCTGACGCCCACGCCCCAGTCACTGCTGACGCCCGCCAGATAACCGTTCAGCGCGTCCTCCAGATTGGGCGTTGTTCCGTCGATGTTACCCTGCTGGTTTTCCGGCAGATCGGTGTCGAAGGCGTAGTGCCACGTGGCCGTGAGATACCAGCCGTATTTCTCGCTCAGTCCGTCCTCCAGCTCCTGCACGAACTGTGTGAAGTGCGGTATGACCACCATAAGGGTCGGGGTGATATCCGCCGTGAAGGGGCCGCTCAGCGGCGGAATGTCCCGATCCATGACCCGGAACGTCCATTCCCCGTCGACGGTCAGGGTGTCGTAAGGGAAATCCGTCCGCAGAGCCGCCACATACACCTGCCCGTCGTTCAGCGTCAGGCTCTGCCCCGTGGCGGCGTTGTAGTCCTCCAGCGGCAGGAAATGCAGCTGCGTCACACGGGTGCTGTCCGCTGCGGACGCACCGGCGCTGCCCAACCGCAGATCCCCGCCGTCCGGCAGACCGCTGACGCTGATCTCACGGTATGTCGCCACATTACTGGTCTGCCCGCCGAAGTTGAAAACGGTACTCTCCACACCCTGACGCAGCTGCTCCGCCTCCGCCTCGTCCAGCGGATGATCGCTTCTGCCGTATACCGCCACGTCCATGTCGCGGGGATACCGGGCATTCACCGCGTCCTCCTGCCCCACATACAGGCAGGTGGTGGACGAGATCATCACCAGCACCATAGTGGCCAGGATGCACACCGACGCCAGTCCCGCGCCGTTGCGCTTCATGCGGTAGGCCATGGAGGACACGGACACGAAGTGCTGGGGCCGGTAGTAGTATTTTTTGTTCCTTTGCAAGCCGCGGCACAGCGTCACCGAGCCGCTGATAAACAGCAGATAGGTGGCCAGTATCACCATGATGACCGCCGCAAAGAACCACAGCAGCGCCGCCAGCGGCTCCTTGATGGACAACGACAGCGCGTAAGCGGCACCCAGCAGAACCGCCCCCGCCGCCGTCAGCACCCACTGGGCACGGGGCGGCTTTTCGCCCACGCTCTCGCTGCGCAGCAGCGCCACGGCGCTGACGCCGTGCAGCTGCCGCAGGCTGTTCAGCAGGATCAGCGTGTGGATGACCGCAAACAACGCCGCCGCAGCCAGCAGAGACGATACGGACACCGTCAGGGTATAGGTCACGGGCACCTGCAAAAGCCGCACCATACCCAGCTCCGCCAGCTTATACAGTACCACGCCCAGAAGCAGTCCCGTCCCCGTGGTCAGGCCATAGGTGATGACCGTCTCCCACAGCAGAATGCGGGCGATGTTGCCCTTGCCCATGCCCAGCACGTTGTACAGGCCAAACTCCCTCTCCCGGCGGCGAATGAGGAACGAGTGGGTATAGAACAGAAATATCAGCGCAAACACGGCGATGACCACCGTGCACAGCCGCAGTATGATGGCGCTGCTGGTCCCGCCGGACATATGCCCCAGCACCTCCGAGCCGGACAGCCCCATCAGGATGTAGAACATCAGCACCATCCCGGCGCAGCTCAGCAGATACGGCAGGTACAGCCGCCTGTTTTTTCTCATGCCCGTCCAGGCCAGCCGGGCGTATAATGTCTTTTCCCTCATGCCGGTTCACCGCCCGACTGCAGCATGGTCAGCGTGTCGGAGATGCGCTGATAGAACCTGGTGTCGTCGTCCTCGCCCCGGTACAGCTGGTGGAACACCTGGCCGTCCTTGATGAACAGCACCCGGCCCGCCCGGCTGGCGGCCTTCACGGAGTGTGTCACCATCAATATGGTCTGCCCTGCCCGGTTGATAGCGGCGAACAGCCGCAGCAGCTCGTCGGTGGAGCCGCTGTCCAGTGCGCCGGTGGGCTCATCCGCCAGCAGCAGCTTTGGCTCGGTGATGATGGCCCGGGCCACTGCCGCCCGCTGCTTCTGCCCGCCGGAGACCTCATAGGGATACTTCTTCAAAAGCTCCGTCAGTCCCAGCTCCCGGGCGACAGGCAGCAGCCGCGCCCGCATATCCTCGTAAGACATTCCCATCAGCACCAGCGGCAGATAGATGTTGTCCTCCAGCGTGAACGTATCCAGCAGGTTGAACTCCTGGAACACAAAACCCAGGTTGTCCCGGCGGAAGGCCGCCGCGTCCCTCTCCCGTATCTTGCCCAGCTCATGGCCGTCCAGCCGCACCGTACCCGCCGTGGGCTCGTCCAGCGCCGCCAGAATGTTCAACAGCGTGGTCTTGCCGCTGCCGGACTCACCCATGATAGCCACATACTCGCCCTGCTCCACGGTGAAGCTGACGTTCCGCAGCGCCTCTACACGGCTGCCGCCCAGCCGCGAGGTGTATACCTTCCGCAGCCCACTGACTTCCAAAATACTCATAGTCACTCGACCTCCTTATCAACAAGGCCATTATAGTGCGCCGCGCCCTGCCAATCCATCGCTTTGCCTTACCAAAAACGAACAACTCTGTCACCTTTCACTCCGGCAGGAAATCGCCGCGGCCCAGCGTCAGCCTTACCGTGGTGCCCGCACCGGGCACGGACTCGATCCGTATCTCGTGCCGCAGATTGCGGCATATCCGCCGGCACAGGTACAGCCCGATGCCGCTGGACCGCCGGTCCAGCCGCCCGTTCTGCCCGGTATAGCCCATGTCAAATACCCGGGGCAGGTCCTCCGGCGCGATGCCCATGCCGCTGTCCCGGATGCACAGATCGTCCCCCTCCCGGTAGATCCGGACGGTCCCGTCCTGCCCGGTGTACTTCAGGGCATTGCTCAGCAGCTGCTCCACCACAAAGGTCAGCCACTTGCCGTCCGTCACCGTCTCCCATTCCACTGGCGTGTAGTCCAGCGCGATGCGCCGGTCAATGAACTCCCCGGCAAACCGCCGCACAGCGGCGCACACCACGTCATCCACGGCGCACGTTCGTATCACGTAGTCGCTGCCGCCCTCCTCCAGCCGCAGATAGGTCAGTGCCATATCCACATACTGCTCCACCCGGCCCAGCTCTGTCATCAGCCGTCGGGCGGCCGGCGTGTCCTCACCCTGCAGGGTCAGGCGCATAGCGGCGATGGGCGTCTTGATCTGGTGCACCCATGCGGTGTAATAGGCCGTCATATCCTCCCACCGGGCGGCGCGCGCCGTCTCCTGCCGGCGCAGCTCCCGCCGCAGCGTCTCCACCACGGCGGCGCAGTCCGCCCCCTCCACGGTGGTCATGGCCGGCAGGTCCAGCAGCACCGCCTCGCCCGCCTCCCGCAGACGCTTCAGCGCCTTGTGCCGCCGTGCCGCGCGGCCGTAATCCCACGCCGCAAGGCACGCCCCCAGCAGAACGCACAGCCCTGCCGGATAGCCCACCGCCGCCAGCGGCAGGCCGTACAGGGCAAAGGACACAGCAAACACCCCGACAAACAGCAGAAATGCCGCCAGCGTCAGCCGGCGCTCCTTCAGATATGCTTTGAGCAGCTCCATATCTCTCACTCCACGATGTACCCCACCCCATGCCGGGTGGCGATAAAGTCCACAAGTCCCACGCCCGCCAGCTTCCGCCGCAGGCGGTTCACATTCACCGTCAGTGTGTTCTCGTCCACAAAGCTGTCCGTCTCCCACAGCCGCTGCATCAGCTTCTCCCGGCTGACCACCTTCCCGGCGCTCTCCATCAGGCAGGACAGGATACGGTACTCATTCTTGGTCAGCTCCACCGTCTGCCCCTGATAGGTCAGCTTCTGGTCGTCGGCGGACAGCTGTGCGCCCCGTCTCTCCCGCAGCACCGCCGGCGCCGCCATGTCATAGCTGCGCCGCAGCATGGCCTGTACCTTGGCCATCAGAACACCGCCGTCAAAGGGCTTGGCGATAAAATCGTCCGCGCCGAAGTTCATGGCCATGATGACGTTCATGTTATCACCGGCCGAGGACAAAAACAGGATGGGCGCACTGGTCTGCTTCCGCAGCTCCCGGCACCAGTGATAGCCGTCAAAGCACGGCAGGGCGATATCCAATATAATGAGGTGCGGCTGAAACTCCGCCGCCTCCGCCGTCACCGCCCGAAAGTCCCGGACGCACCGGACCTCCAGTCCCCAGCTCTCCGCCAGATGCGCCACCGCCTGGGCGATGGTCCTGTCGTCCTCCACAATAAATATACGGTACATACGCTCACATCCTTTACGCTCTTCATTATACCCTCCCTCGCCTCTGTCCCGCAAGCCCTCTTACTCTTTCAATATTGTCACATTCGCTTACCGGATTTTTTTCAAAAACAGGGTTGACAAATCCGCGCCGCCGTGTTATAACTGTACCAACCTACCGAGTTGGTAGTTGTATTTCAGAAATGAGGCGATCACATGACCCGCACTCTTGTTCTCCTGACCGGACGATGTTGACTCCTTTTCCCTTCATTCCACACAACAACATCTGACTATAAACGATAAAGGAGATAAACACTATGTCTAACATCTACACTTCCGCTGACCAGCTGATCGGCAAGACTCCCCTGCTGGAGCTGACCCATATCGAAAAGGCCCATGACCTCAAGGCGAAGATCGTGGCCAAGCTGGAATATTTCAACCCTGCCGGCAGCGTGAAAGACCGCATTGCCAAGGCTATGATCGATGATGCCGAGGCCAAAGGCCTTTTGAAGCCCGGCTCCGTCATCATTGAGCCCACCTCCGGCAACACCGGCATCGGTCTGGCCTCCGTGGCCGCCGCCCGGGGCTACCGCATCATCATCGTCATGCCGGAGACCATGAGCGTGGAGCGCCGCCAGCTCATGAAGGCCTACGGCGCGGAGCTGGTGCTCACCGAGGGCGCCAAGGGCATGAAGGGCGCCATTGCCAAGGCCGACGAGCTGGCCAAGGAGATCCCCAACAGCTTCGTGGCAGGCCAGTTCGTCAATCCCGCCAACCCCAAGGCCCATTTTGAGACCACCGGCCCGGAGATCTGGGCCGACACCGACGGCAAGGTGGACTTCTTCGTGGCCGGCGTGGGCACCGGCGGTACCATCACCGGCACCGGTAAGTTCCTGAAGGAAAAGAACCCCGCCGTCAAGGTAGTCGCCGTGGAGCCCAAGACCTCCGCCGTGCTGTCCACCGGCATCGCCGGCTCCCACAAGATCCAGGGCATCGGCGCGGGCTTCGTCCCTGACGTGCTGGACACTAAGATCTACGACGAGATCATCCCTGTGGACAACGACGATGCCTTTGCCGCAGGCAAGGAAATGGGTCACCGCGAGGGCGTGCTGGTGGGCATCTCCTCCGGCGCGGCGCTGTGGGCCGCCATTGAGCTGGCCAAACGGCCGGAAAACGCGGGCAAGACCATCGTGGTACTGCTGCCCGACACCGGCGACCGCTATCTCTCCACCCCGCTGTTTGCGGACTGATACTGCGTTTTTCTTCCTTCCATTTTCTCCTCACAAACATGACGAACGGACCTCGAAAGAGGTCCGTTCGTCTTTTCTTCTGTTTCTTTCCACTTTCTTTCTATTCTCCTTCTATTTTCTTTCTACATTTTTTCTGCTTTTTTGAAACGTTTTTGCTCCGCAGTTGTATGATAGATGAAAGGCCTTTCACCTCAACAAAAGGAGAACCCCTATGACGGACGAACAGTTCACCCCGCTGGCGGAGCGGTATATGGACACGGTGTTCCGGGTGGCGTACAGCTATCTGCGCTGCCGGGACGACGCCGACGATGTGACCCAGGACGTGCTGATACAGCTGTACAAAGAGGACAAGGCGTTCGAAAGCGACGCCCATGTGAAGAATTGGCTCATTCGCGTCACGGTCAATCGCTGCAAGAACGTGCTCCGCGCCCCGTGGCACAAGGCGGAGGACATCGCCGACTATGAGAACACCCTGGTGTTCGAGCAGCCCCAATACCGGGAGCTGTTCGACGCGGTGATGTCGCTGGACAGGCGGTACCGCCTGCCGGTGCTGCTGTACTACTACGAGGGCTACCGCCAGAGGGAGATCGCCGGACTGCTGGGCATACCGGAGGAAACGGTGCGCACCCGGCTCGCCCGCGCCAGAGAGAAGCTGAAACACATTTTATCGGAGGTGCCGCAGTATGCATGACAGAGAATTATTTGAAAAAGCCTTTTCCCCGCTGCACGCCTCCCCGGATACACTGACGGAGGTTAGAAAGACCATGCGAAATGAGAAAAAAACACGCCGGGCGCTGGGCAAGGGTGCCGTGATCGCCATCGCCGCCGCGCTGACGCTGACCGTCGCCGTGGCCAGCGGTATTGTGACCCTTATCAAGGCAGATGTATCCCCCGCCGACAAGGTGGACGACGCCACCCACCGCGCCTTCACCGATGACATCGACGCTGCCGCCCCTGTGGTGGACGACGGCAAGGGCGGCCTTGTCCCTGTCCCGGATATGGAGCGCATCCCCGGTGACGTCCAGACCACCCAGCGTCTGGTGGGCCAGTACCTCAGCAAGCTGGACGCAGAGATGACCGTGGACAGCAATACCATCAAACTGGGTACCTTCCTGATCGATGAGAACGGCCTCGGCCTGCTGACCTACTCCGTGGAGAATCCCTCCGGCGTCGGCTACACAGACGTGGGCTACGGCGAGGGCATCGACCTGCCCCTCCAGCCCACCCTGCACTTCCGCAGCCCCGACGAGGGCAATGCCCTGTTCGCCAAGTGCTACGTGGACAAGGAGACCAGCACCGACACCTGCCTGAATGTGGTGCTGTACTTCGCCGCCGGCACGTCCTTCCGGCAGGGCGACCTGCTGTACGTCACCATGCAGGACGAACTGGGGCAGCCCTACTCCATCGCCGTGCAGCCCCGCACCTACGTGCCCGTCGCCACCCTGACCTCCGGCAGCGAGACCCTGACCCTCTCCCCGCTGGGCATGAGCATCCGCAATGCCCATCCCGACCGTGAGCCCCTTGTGGACGAGCTGACCCTCCGCTATCAGGACGGCAGCGAGTTCACCGTGGAGAGCAGCAGCCGCAGCCTGATGAACTGGGTGGTGGGCTGTATGCGCGGCAGCGACGACGTCCCTTTCGCCGACAACACCTACGTGTTTGACCGTCTGGTGGATGTGGACGCCGTGAGCTCCGTCACGTTAGAAGGGCACCAGCACACCGATGGCGCCGCTGACGACACTTTCACCCTCACCTATCAGCCCTGACCGCGAAACGCAAAAAAAGAGACCGCCCTGCGGTCTCTTTTTTTGCTCATATCACATAATTGTCCCCGCGGGGCATTTGCAGCAGATCCGCCAGCGTAATGTGGGAGAAGTAGTCCTGCGTCAGCTTATAAAAGCCCTGCCACACCCCCAGCGTCCGGCACTCCCCGGCCCGCTGGCACACCGGGGCATCCGGCTGGAGACAGGTGACCGGCGCCAGATCGCCCTCCGCCAGCTCCAGTATCTCCCAGAGGGTGTAGTCCTCCGGCTCCCGCGTCAGGCGGTAGCCGCCGCCGATCCCGTGGACGCTGTCCACCAGGCCGGCGGCTTTCAGGGCGGGCATGAGCCGCTCGATGTATTTCAGGGAGATGTCCTGCCGGGCGGCCACCTCCTTCATGGGTATAAAGTCCCCGCTGCGGTGCTCCGCCAGATCCAGCAGAACGCGGATGGAATAGCGACCTTTCGTGGAGATCATAGGTCTTCCTCCTGTCAGAAAATACACGGGCCATAAGATGACCCGTGTATAGTATACCACCAATCCCGTAGGTTAGGCAAGTTTAATTTTTCTTTGCGTGCCGATATGCCTGCATGCCCCACACCAGCCAGGCCGCTACCACCGCCGCCAGGACGATCCAACGCACCGTCTCCAAGGGCCAGGCCACCGCGGACAGGTCTGCATAGCGGCTGATCATAACGCTTTCCGCCGTACTGACCGTGGCCGCATAGGCAGCGGCCGGCGCCCAACACACCATGATCCGCACGATCTCCACGGCAAAGAGCAGTCCGCAGCCGCCATACAGTGCAAAACGGAATCCCCTATCCCGCACCAGCGGCTCTTTCAGCACCGCGCCGCCGACTACCAGCGCCGCCGCCAGCAGCAGCGGCAGCAGCAGCCATACCGCCTCCTGCCGCACAGTCAGCGCTGCCCAGGAAAACTGCCGCACCACACCGCCGTGCAGCGCATAGGCGGACACCAGTAGGCGCCACACCCCCAGCAGCTGTATGGCCGCGAACAGCCACAGGGCGCACAGCGGTATCAGCAGCAGGATGCGGCGGCGCAGCGTCTCTCGGCTGCGGCACACGCCCCAGCCCAGCCACAGGCACAGGGGCGACGCCAGCAGGCACAGCCACGACCAGTTGTTATAAGGGAATGCCACCCACACTGCCAACGCCATTACTGCCAGACTGTACCCGATGCGGAAGCGCAGGCTTCCCCGGCGCTCCAGATAGGCCTCCACCTCCGCCGGTGTATCGGCACAGGCTCGGGGGCGCGTCTCACCGGCCAGGATGTCGTCCGCCGTCACGCCGTACAGCGCCGCCAGCGCCGGCAGCGCGGCAATGTCCGGCAGCCCCGCGCCGGACTCCCATTTGCTGACAGTTTTGTTGGACACCCCTAATATATCCGCCACCTGCTGCTGTGTCATGTCCCGCCCCCTGCGGAGTGATGCCAGATAGGTGCCTGTCTTTTCCATATCCATTGTCGCGGCCTCCTTTTTTTCTTGTTGTTCCCAGTATAGCATACGGCGGATTTTTGTCCATCCCCCGCCCGCTGACTTTGTCTACGGAGCGTAGACAAGGCTGTTTCCACGGAAAAGTGCCCCGTTCTCCGATTTTTTTCTTGACACGGACGGTGGCCTATGGTAATATGTACAAGCTGACGATTTGAGTGGAGGGCGCACGCGGGTGTAGCACAATGGCCAGGGCACCAGCCTTCCAAGCTGGGGATGCGGGTTCGATTCCCGTCACCCGCTCCAACTTTTTCCTACGCGCCAGTAGCTCAGTTGGATAGAGCAACTGCCTTCTAAGCAGTGGGCCAGGGGTTCGAGTCCCTTCTGGCGTGCCATTTCCCCTTGCGGGCGTCAGCGCTTCCCATGCGGATGTATATGGTGGGTGTAGCTCAGTTGGTTAGAGCACCGGATTGTGGTTCCGGGTGTCGAGGGTTCGAGTCCCTTTACCCACCCCACAAAAAGAAATGAGGGATCGGGAGTGTCCCGGTCCCTCATCCCTTTCCACACAGGGGTGTCGCCAAGTGGTAAGGCAAGGGACTTTGACTCCCTCATCCGCTGGTTCGAGTCCAGCCATCCCTGCCAGCTCTTTCCGGACGACACCGTCCTTACGATAACTGCATATGCTTCGTTAGCTCAGTAGGTAGAGCACCTGCCTTTTAAGCAGGGTGTCCGGGGTTCGAATCCCCGACGAGGCACCAGAAGAGAAAGATTGGTATCTTTCTCTTTTGCTGTCTTGCCTCCGGGGAGTCGAAGTTTATACCCCTTGCGGGGTAAATCCCCGACGAGGCACCAGAAACAAAGCCACCCCTTAGGGGTGGCTTTGTTTTGGTGCAGCACTTTTGCTTCGCAAAAGTGGTCGCCTGCGGGCGGGTGACTGAACGCGAGCGGGGAACCCGCTAAGTTCCCCCCTCACACTCCTCCTTCCTTGCGATGGGCAGGGGTGAGGGAACAAAACCTGTGGGCAATCACAAAAGAGAAAGATATCTTTTGGTATCTTCCTCTTTTGCTGTCTTGCCTCCGGGAAGTCGAAGCTTATACCTCCTTCCCGCAGAAAGCGCCGCGGGGCTATTTTCTCTCCGCCGCCAGCTTCAGCAGGGTCTCTTTATCGTTAGGCGTTCCATCCAGCACGGCGTTCAGCAGATACTGCAGCGCATCACCGACATCTCGCCCCCGCAGCCCCAGCGCCATCAGGTCGCCGCCCTTCACCGTCAGGTCCTTCAGTGAAAAGCACTGCCGCTTCGCCAGCAGCGTGTTCAGAAGATCCTCCGCCTGCTGTATATCCGCCAGACGGCAGCGATCCTCCGGGCTTTGGGCGGCGTTGTCGGCCCGCTTCACCTCCAGCAGCTGCCGAAACGTCTCCTCTCCCAGCTGCGACACGGCGCGGGCAATAGCCTTCTCCGTCCGGGCAATATCCCGGTCGTGCCAGCGCACCAGTGTCACGATGCGTTCGGCCGTGCGGTTGTCCATCCGCAGGCGGCGGCAGATATCCGCCGCCAGGTCCGCCGAGATGGCCGGGTGACCGTAAAAATGCCCCACGCCCTGTTCATCCCGGGTAAAGCACGCCGGCTTACCGATATCATGGAGCAGCATAGTCCAGCGCAGGACCACCTCCGCCGGGACGGCGGCCACTGCGTGGGCGCTGTGCCCCCACACGTCGTAGATATGATGGCGATTGTGCTGATCGAAGCCCACGCAGGGCGCGATCTCCGGCAGGAACATCGCCAGCACGTCCGGCCAGTTCAGCAGCACCGGCAGCACGTGACTGCCGCACAGCAGTTTATCCATCTCTGTCAGGATACGCTCCGGCGCGATACAGCACAGCAGCGGCGCCTTCACCCGCAGCGCCGCATCGGTCCGCGGCTCGACCGAAAATCCCAGTACGGCGGCAAAGCGCAGCGTCCGCAGGATACGCAGCGCATCCTCCTCAAAGCGTCGTTCCGGCTCTCCTACACACCGCAGGATACCCGCCTCCAGATCCTCCCGTCCGCCATACAGATCGGTGATATGCCCGCGCAGGTCCATCGCCATGGCGTTCACCGTCAGGTCACGGCGGCAGAGATCCTCCTCCAGCCTGTCGGAGAAAAACACCTGATCCGGCCGGCGATGGTCCGTATAGGTCCCATCCGCCCGGAAGGTGGTCACCTCAATGTGCATCTCCCCCGCCCGGACCGTGACCGTCCCGTGCTTCAGCCCGGTTGGAATGGCATAGCCGTCAAACAGTGCAAGCACCTGCTCCGGCCGCGCGGCGGTGGTCACGTCCCAATCTCCCGGCGTGCGGCCCAGCAGCGTGTCCCGCACGCAGCCGCCCACGGCATAGGCGGCGAAGCCCGCATCCTCCAGCCGTTCCAGCACATATCGCACCGCCTGCGGCAGCATGGCTTCGCCTCCCTTCACGTTTCTTCGTCCTCCGCCGCCAAATACCGGCAAAAAAGCCGGTTGCATGGGCGGAGTCGTTGTATTATAATAGTACAGTAATTTTTCTGTTCCTGTCAAGGAGGCAGCAAATATGTTTCATCCTACTGAGGACTTTCACAAGTATATCCACCCCGGCAAGCGCGTACACCTTGCCGGCATCGGCGGCGTCAGTATGTGCGCGCTGGCAGAGGTATTGCAGGGCATGGGCGTGACGGTGCAGGGCTCGGACATGAGCGAGAGCGACACCGTGAAGCACCTGCGCTCTGTGGGGATCCCCGTGGCCATCGGCCACTCGGCGGAGAACCTGAAAAACTGCGACGCGGTCATCCGCACCGCCGCCATTCACGACAGCAATCCCGAGATCGCCGGCGCCGTGGCCCGGGGTATCCCGGTCTATGAGCGCGCCCAGGCCTGGGGCGCCATCATGCAGGGCTACCGCAACGCCCTGTGCATCGCCGGCACCCACGGCAAGACCACCACCACCTCCATGGCCACCCACATCTTCATGGCGGCCCAGGCGGACCCCACGGTGATGATCGGCGGCACGCTGCCGCTGCTCCACTCCGGCTACCGGGTGGGCAGGGGCGACACCATCATTCTGGAGAGCTGTGAGTACTGCAATTCCTTCCTGAACTTCTTTCCCACCGTGGCGGTGATCCTTAACGTCCACGCCGATCATCTGGACTTCTTCAAGGACCTGGCCGATATCGAGCACTCCTTCCACGACTTTGCCGCTCTGGTGCCGGAGCGCGGCTTTATCATCGCCAACGCCGATGACGAGGGTGCCCGCGAGGCCGTCAAGGGCCTGACACATCCGGTGTTCACCTTCAGCGTCAGGGATCGCAGCGCCGACTGCTATGCCGACAACGTCTCCTTCTTTGACGGCTACGGCGACTTCGACGTGGTCATCAACGGCCTGACCTACGCCCATGTGTCCCTGCACGTCCCCGGCGCCCACAATATTTCCAACGCCCTGGCGGCGGCCAGCGCCGCCTATGTTCTCGGCCTTCCCGGCGAGGCGGTAACGGCGGGCCTGGCGTCCTTCACCGGCGCCGGACGGCGCTTCGAGCACAAGGGCACCTTCCGCGGCGCGGAGGTCTATGACGATTACGCCCACCATCCCGACGAGGTGCGGGCGCTGCTGAGCGCCGCGCAGGCGCTGCCCCACGAACGGCTCATCCTGGCCTTCCAGCCCCACACCTACACCCGCACCGCCGCGCTGTTCGACGACTTTGTGGAGGTACTGCGCCTGCCGGACCGCGTAGTGCTGGCGGAGATCTATGCCGCCCGGGAAAAGAACGACATCGGCATCTCCTCCCGGGACCTGGCCGCCCGCATCCCCGGCGCCGTCTACTGCGCCACGCTGGAGCAGACGGCGGACGAGCTGGAAAAGCTGGCCCAGCCCGGCGATATGATCATTACCGTGGGCGCAGGCGACATCTACCGCGCCGGAGAGCTGCTGCTGAAACGAGGTGACGCACAGTGACCATCTCCCCCGTATCCCATAACACCCGTCCGGAGAGCCAGCTGCTGCCACAGGAGGCCGCAGCCTTTGACCTGCTGGACAAGTTGGGTATCGAATACGACCGCGTCAGCCATGACGCCGCCTTCAACATGGAGCTGTGCGCCGAGGTCAGCCGCGTACTGGACGTGTCCGTGTGCAAAAATCTGTTCCTGTGCAACCGGCAGAAAACCGCGTTCTATCTGCTGTGCATGCCGCCGGACAAGCCCTTCCACACTAAGGACCTCAGCGCGCAGATCGGCTCCTCCCGCCTGAGCTTCGCCCCGGAGGAGAGCCTGTGGGAGCTGCTGCGCTGCCACCCGGGCTCCGCCACCATTCTGGGGCTGGCCAACGATACGGAGCACCGTGTCCGGCTGCTCATCGACCGCGAGGTCTATGACGCGCCCTTTTTCTCCTGCCACCCGTGCATCTGCACCAGTACACTGAAGCTGAAGACCGCCGACGTGCTGGAAAAGCTGCTGCCCCACACCGGCCACACGCCTGTTATCGTTGATTTGTGAGAAATACTGCCTGCCCTTCCCAGCAGGCAGTATTTTTTCATATATATCACAAAAAGCCCTTGCGCTTGGAAACGTTTTCGGTTATACTTACCGTATTCCCACCGTCAGGCGGCACTCCACTTCATGCCGCCGGACGGCAAAAGATAAGGAGGAATACCCGCTGTGGCTGGCGGTGCGGCAGTGTGGAGACCTGTCGTAAGGCACTGAGGGCAATGCCCGTGCGAGGCCGTCTTTTGCGGAGGCAGGACGGTTACAGCCAAGACGTATGGCAAAGGTCATTCTGAAGGACCTGAAGAAGGTCTACCCCAACACCGAAAAGAAAAAGAAAGCAAAGAAGGGCGAGGAGCCCCAGGAGAAGAAGAGCAATCTTCAGATCACCGATGAGGGCGTTGTGGCTGTCCAGCAGTTCAGTCTGGAGATCGCCGACAAGGAGTTCATCGTGCTGGTGGGCCCCTCCGGCTGCGGCAAGTCCACCACCCTGCGTATGATCGCCGGTTTGGAGGATATCACCTCCGGCGAGCTGTGCATCGGCGACAAGCTGATGAACGATGTAGAGCCCAAGGATCGGGACATCGCCATGGTCTTCCAGAACTACGCCCTGTACCCCCATATGACGGTATATGAGAACATGGCCTTCTCCCTGAAGCTGAAGAAGGTCCCCAAGGAGGAGATCGACAAGAAGGTGCGGGAGGCGGCCGAAATTCTGGACATCACCCAGTATCTGGACCGCAAGCCCAAGGCCCTGTCCGGCGGCCAGCGCCAGCGGGTGGCCATCGGCCGCGCCATCGTCCGCGACCCCGCCGTGTTCCTGATGGACGAGCCCCTGTCCAACCTGGACGCCAAGCTCCGCAACCAGATGCGCGCGGAGATCATCAAGCTGCGCCAGCGCATCAACACCACCTTTATCTATGTGACCCATGACCAGACGGAGGCCATGACTCTGGGCGACCGTATCGTCATTATGAAGGACGGCGTCATCCAGCAGATCGGCACGCCGCAGGAGGTCTTTGACCACCCGGCCAATCTGTTCGTGGCCGGCTTTATCGGCACACCCCAGATGAACCTCTTTGACGCGAAGCTGGTGAAGAACAGCGACGGCAAATACGCCGTGGCTATCGACGGCATCAACGTGGAACTGGCCGAGGATAAGCAGGCCCGGCTCAGCGCTAAAAATGTACCGGAACAGGACGTGACGCTGGGCGTTCGCCCCGATCACATCATGCTCTGCGCCGACGGCGTCAAGGGTACCGTGGATGTCAGTGAGCTGATGGGCTCCTCTGTGCATCTGCATATCTCCACCCACGACCATGACGTGGTGGTCATCGTCCCCACCAACGGCAACGCCGCCCACTTCCCCATGGGCAGTGAGGTCAACATGATCTTCGGCGGCAATGTGGCTCATGTGTTCAGCAAGGAGACGGAAAAGAACCTGGAGTGGTAACACCCTCATATAGAAGGACAGCGCCCCGCATGGGGCGCTGTCCTTTCGTTTGTAGGGGCCGGTGTCCTGCCGTGGAGCGCATGGAACAAATGCCCTTGGGGTACGACGTCCCTTCCCTGTCATTGCGAGCCAGCGCTCACGCTGGCGTGGGGCTTCGTCCCCCGACAAAAAAAGAAATCCCTTTCGGGATTTCTTTTTTTGCGTTCTCAAGATTTCTTCTTACTCACATATACCATCCCGGTCAGAGACAGCGCCGCACTCACGGCGTACATTCCCACGCCCGCATCTATGGTCTTGGGGGAGCCGGTCTTGCCCTCGTCCTTCGCGGTAGTCGCAGAGCTGTAGTAGTAACGCGGCGTTTCCTCTACTGTCGGATACTTGTGCTCCGGCAGAAGCGGCGTACCGTTCGGGTTGAAGCGGTAGTCGCCGCCGTTCTGGGTGAGCTTGTCGTAAAATTCCTGGGTTTTCATGGAATCAATGGCTTCTGCGGTGCCAGCGGCAAAAGTGGAAGTGCCACAGGAAGCAACATTTTCCGTTGCGGTATAGTAGTTGTTCTCAAAAACAGGTGTGCCGGATTCAACCTTGCCAACAAGTCCGCCGAGACGCTTATATGGTGGTGTGGTGACACCATATTTGGTCAAATCAATTTCACCAGCGAAATAACAGCTCTTGATAGGGGGGTCACCGTAGATGTAGCCCACAATGCCGCCCGTATTACCGCCAGAAGGTTTGCCGAGAACCGTCAATTTGCCGATGGAATAGCAATTTGTTATGGACGGATTACCACTGCCCAGAGAGCCGGCAATACCGCCGATGCTGTTGGCGCAAACCTCTATGTCAGCTGTGTTGACACAGTAGCGGATTTCAGAAGTGCCACCAGCATAACCAACAATACCACCAACGTTTAGACTGGCAACGCCATTATCAGTTCGAGTGACACTAATGCTGCCTTTGCTTTGGCAGTGCTCAAAGGTGGAGTCCATAGCAAACCCACATAGGCCAATAGAACCGTCGAGATAATTGTCACTGTTAGTGAATGATATATCAGATACACAATCACGAATCGTACTCTTGTTAGATGCACCGACAATGGAGCCAAAATCAGAGTATTTCCTTGAACCAGTAGCATTTACAGAGCCCTGTACAGTAAGACCGGAAATCTCGGCGTTCTCAATATATCCGAAAAAGCCATATGATTCATATTCAATCATGCCATAGGCATCGGAAAAGTCCAAATTAGAAATCGTATGTCCGTTGCCGTAAAATTTTCCGCTGAAAAAATGCGGAACGTTAGCGTCGTTGTCGGCGCTGCCAATCGGCGTCCATGTTTTTACATCCTTCAAATCCAAATCCGCTTCAAGAGATACAACCGCATCTGTTTTGTCATCATATTCGCCATTGTCCACCGCTTTTGCAAATTGTAAAAGCTGATCAACAGTTCTAATGGTTGTCTTTTGCTCTGCAAAAGCAGAAATGGGCACCATCGCCAAACACAGCACCAACGCAAAAAATATACCCACTACGCGCTTCTTCATTGTACACGCCTCCTTTTATTCTCCCATAGCATACAGGCGGCATCATTCCGTGGGTACCCACGGAATGACAGGGCTTCCCGTCATTCCGTGGGTACCCACGGAATGACGGGAGCTCCCGTCGCCGCATATATCAACGCTGTTGGTCATAGTATACCTGCTTTTCCGCCAAATGTAAATCCAAAATTTGTGCGCCTTTGGCGGAAAATAAAATGGGAGAGGCGGCTCACAGCAGCTTTTCCAATTCGCTCTCGCCGTACATCGGGATGCCGTGGGCTTTCAGCAGCGCCGCCGTGACGCCGTCGCCGTCCGTCAGCGTTCCGGTGAACGTTCCGTCATAGATGCGCCCGCAGCCGCAGGAGGGGCTTCGCTCCTTCAGCACGGCGGCGGTACAGCCGTACAGCCGCGCCAGGCGCAGCGTCTCCTCCGCGCCCCGGTGGTATTCCGCCGTCACGTCTCGGCCATCGTTCATCACCACCCGGTCCCCCCGCCGCTCGGAGGGCTTTCGGGGCGTGGGCAATCCTCCCAGCTGCTCCGGACACACCGGCACCGCCAAGCCGCGCTTCGCCAGCTCCTGCGCCAGCGGGTTGGGCTTGCTCTGCCCGTCGTAGCGACAGGCACAGCCCAGCAGGCACGCGCTCACCAGGATCATACCGCCAGCTCCTTTCCGTTCAGCGCCGCATACACCAGCGTATCGCCCGCGTATTGCAGCTTCATGGAGAAAAACGGCGTGTCCGGCTCGTGGATCAGCGCCAGAAACAGCTTGTCCCCCTCCCATTGGGGCAGCGCCGCCAGCGCATCCTTGTGCAGCCATTCCAGCACGCCCTCGCTGCACTCCCGCAGCGTTCCCGTCCAGCCGGTGGCGGTAAACAGGTGCATATATTCCCCCTCCCAGATATCCGACACAAAGGTGATGACCCCCCGGTACCGATAGTCGGTCAGCATCAACCCCGTCTCCTCCAGCGTCTCGCGGCAAACGCACTCCTCCGGGCTCTCGCCCTCCTCGCACTTGCCGCCCACGCCGATCCACTTGTCGTGGTTCAGGTCGTTCTGCTTCTTCACCCGATGCAGCATCAGGTATTCGCCCCGTTCGTTTTCGATATAGCACAGCGTGGTGTTTTTCATCTTTGCACCTCCGATTTACAAATCACTGCCAATAGTATATACTATTCGTATCGTCAACACAACTGTTACCTGTCAGGAGAGTATATAGTATGACAACTATAAAACCAGGCCGCTACCGCCACTTTAAGGGTAATGAATATGAGGTCATTGGCACCGCCCGCCACTCTGAAACACTGGAGGAACTGGTGGTCTACCGTGCCCTGTATGATAATGGCGGTCTGTGGGTGCGCCCCGCCGCCATGTGGTCCGAGATCGTGGACCGCGACGGTTACCGCGGCCCGCGTTTCATCCCGGAGGACGGTCAATGATCGACTATACTGTGATACGCTCCCGCCGGCGCACCCTGGCGCTGGAGGTCACGCGACAGGGAGCAGCCCTGGTCCGTGCACCTCTGCGGGCCTCCGATGCGGATATCACCCGCTTTGTGGACAGTCACCGCGGCTGGCTGGAAAAACATCTGGCAGCACGGCAGGCCTATCTATCCGCCCACCCGGAGCCGTCTGCGGCACAAGCGGACGCATGGCGACAGCAGGCAAAAGAGACACTGCCGCCCCTGGTGGCCCACTGGGCCCAGCGCATGGGCGTGCAGCCCGCCGGTATCACCATCACCGCCGCCCGCACCCGCTTCGGCAGCTGCTCCGGCAAAAACCGTCTCAGCTTCTCCCTCTACCTGATGGCCTATCCCGAGACCGCCATTGAATACGTGGTGGTCCATGAGCTGGCGCACATTCGCCATCACGACCACTCCCCCGCCTTCTACCGCGAGGTGGAAGCCTATCTGCCCGACTGGAGGGCGCGCCGCGCCCTCCTTCGCCGGTAATTCCGCCATTTTGCGCCGTACATTCGATACTTCGCCGCCGCCCGTTCAATCGGGCGGTGGTTTTCTTGTGATTTTCACAAGAAAACCACCGCCTTTTCTGTGCGTTTCGGCAAAAAATGCAGCGAAGCAATTGACAATTGCGGCAAACACTGATAGGATAACTATGCTGAACGGAAACGTTACCGGTAATGTTTTCGCTTTCCTCTGACGATTTTCGTTCCTTTCGATCTGGTATAGTAGGAGGCACACCCAGGTATGACGATCAAGGATATAGCCAAACAGTGCAGCGTCAGCGTCAGTACCGTCTCCCGTGTGCTGAATGACCGGCCGGATGTCAGTGAGGATGTCCGGCGTAAGGTGCTTTCCGCTATCAAGAACAGCAACTACATTCCCAACAACAGTGCCCGCGATCTGGTACGCACCAAGTCCGACGCTGTGGGTCTGGTAGTCCGCGGTGTGTCCAATCCGTTCTACACCGACATTATCCGCGCCATTGAACGCACCATCACCGATGCCGGTTTTACAATGGTCATGCAGCAGATCGGTACTTGCGACGACGAGGTCAAATGCGGTGCGGTCATGGAGCGCGAAAAGCGCCTGCAGGGCATCGTGTTCCTGGGCGGTCGGTTTGATTACACCCCCCGCTGATCTGGCGATGCTGAACGTTCCCTTTGTGTGCTGTTCCTACTCCAACCGCTATGGCACGCTGATCGAGGGCGAGTATTCCTCTGTGTCCATCGCCGACGGTGACACCGCACAGCAGGCGGTGGAGGAGTTGTACCGCCACGGGCACCGGCGCATCGCCGCGCTGATCTCCCGTCCCAACGATCAGTCCATCAGCCAGCTACGCTATGAGGGCTATGTGCAGGCGCTGGAGAGTCACGGCATCCCCGTGGACCCGGAGCTGGTGATCTCCACCGGCGGATTCGGCGCGAAGGACGCCTACAGAGCCGTGCAGGAAAAAATGGCCGAAAACGTTGATTTTACAGCACTTTTCGCCATCGCGGACTCTATGGCCATTGGTGCCATGCGGGCTTTGATGGACGCCGGCAGGCGTATCCCCGAGGACTGTTCCGTTATAGCGATAGATGGGTTAGAATTGTCTGCCTATATTGAGCCGCCGCTGACCACCTTGTGCCAGCCTATGGAGGAAATGGGCCGCCGCAGCGCCGAGATTTTGCTGGACATGGTGCGGCACAAGGGCTCCCACGCCTGTGAGCTGCTGCCCACCACCCTGCGCCAGGGCCGCAGCGTGGCCGCGCCCAGGTGATACTTTTGTATATCTTTGTGATCTATTTTGTGTATCCTAAGGATCCGTTTCCTGCATCCCAATAATTTGTTTTTTGTACCCTAATAATCTGTTTTACATCCTTGTGATGTGAAAATAAAAACAAAAAAGGAGTAATTACCATGAAGAAGTTTCTTGCAATGCTTCTTGCTCTCGTGATGGCCCTGTCTCTGGTTGCCTGCGGTGAGAAGAAGGACGACACCAAGACCGAGGGCGGCGACACTGCCACCGGCAAGGTCTATTATCTGAACTTCAAGCCTGAGCAGGATCAGGACTGGCAGGATCTGGCCAAGGCCTACACCGAGGAAACCGGTGTGCCCGTCACCGTCCTGACCGCCGCCTCCGGCACCTACGAGGAGAAGCTGACCTCCGAGATCGCCAAGACCGACGCCCCCACCCTGTTCCAGGTGAACGGCCCCGTGGGTCTGGCCAACTGGAAGGATTACTGCTACGATCTGAAGGATTCTCAGATCTACGGTGAGCTGACCAGCGACAGCTTTGCCCTGAAGGACGGCGACGCCGTTGCCGGCATCGGCTACGTGATCGAGTCCTATGGTCTGATCACCAACAAGACTCTGCTGGAGAAGGCCGGCTACACCGTTGAGGACATCCAGAGCTTTGATGATCTGAAGAAGGTCGCCGAGGACATCACCGCCCGCAAGGACGAGCTGGGCTTCGCCGCTTTCACCTCCGCCGGTATGGACGGCAGCTCCGACTGGCGCTTCAAGACCCATCTGGCCAACCTGCCCATCTACTTTGAGTATCAGGCTGACGGCATCGGCTCCACGGATGCCATCAAGGGCACCTATCTGGACAACTACAAGGCCATCTTTGACCTGTACATCAACAACAGCACCTGCGCTCCCGCTGATCTGTCCGGCAAGACCGGCACCGACTCCGAGAACGAGTTCCTGAACGGCAAGGCCGTGTTCTTCCAGAACGGTTCCTGGGAGTATTCCGCTCTGTCCGCCAAGTACTCCGATGACGAGATGACCATGATCCCCATCTACATCGGCGTGGGCGATGAGGCCAATCAGGGTCTGTGCACCGGCACCGAGAACTACTGGTGCGTGAACAAGGACGCCGCTCCTGAGGACATCCAGGCCACGCTGGACTTCATGTACTGGTGCGTCACCTCCGACAAGGGCACTCAGGCCATGGCCAACGACATGGGCTTTGTGATCCCCCTTCAAAGAAGGCCGCCGAGTCCCCCAACCTGTTCGTCAAGGTGGACAAGGAGCTGACCGCTGCCGGGCAAGACCCCCGTGTCCTGGAACTTCACCACCATGCCCTCTGAGCAGTGGAAGAACGACGTTGGCTCCGCTCTGACCGCCTATGCCGCCGGTACCGGCGACTGGGAGGCCGTCAAGACCGCCTTCGTGGACGGCTGGGCCAAGGAAGCCGCTCTGAACGGCTGATCCCTTTTTACACCGTGATTTTCCGGTCGGGTGGGCTGAAACAGGCTCACCCGACCGCCGCACAGCCCCTGCGCTCCTGCGCAGCGGCTGCCTGTGCGCCCCGGCTTACAGGACGCGCAGGCAGCCGGATAATTCAACAAAACCGATATGGAGGTACACGCTTATGCAAAAGAACATCCGCAGATACTGGCCCATTTTCCTGCTGCCTACGCTGGCTGCCTTTCTCATCGGCTTTGTGATCCCGTTTATTCAGGGTCTGTATCTGTCCCTGTGCAAGTTCACCACCATCAACAAAACCACGTTCGTGGGTCTGAGCAACTATGTCAAGGCGTTTCAGGACGAGCAATTCGCACACGCCTTCGGCTTTACCGCTTCGCTTCACCGTGGTGTCCACCGTGCTCATCAACGTTATCGCGCTGGGCATTGCCTTTCTGCTGACACGCGGCATCAAGGGCACCACCCCATTCCGCACGGTGTTCTTCATGCCCAACCTCATCGGCGGCATCGTGCTGGGCTATATCTGGCAGATCCTTCTGAACTGCATACTGAGTCTGATGGGCAAGCCGCTGCTGACTCTGGCCTCCACCTCCGGCTATTGGGGTCTGATCATCCTGATGTGCTGGCAGCAGATCGGCTACATGATGATCATATACTACATTGCCGGCCTGCAATCCATTCCCAATGACTATATCGAGGCGGCCTATATCGACGGTGCCACTCCGTGGCAGGCCTTCTGGCGGGTAAAGCTGCCCAATCTGATGCCCAGCATTACCATCTGCCTTTTCCTGACCCTGACCAACTCCTTTAAGCTGTTCGACCAGAACCTTGCTCTTACCGCCGGTGAGCCCGCCCATTCTACGGAAATGCTGGCAATGAACATCTACCAGACGTTCTACGCCCGCTCCGGCCCCATGTGGAAGGGAATCGGGCAGGCGAAAGCCGTGCTGTTCTGCATTCTGGTCATCGCCATCTCCAGCCTGCAGCTGAAGTTCACCCGCTCTAAGGAGGTACAGCAGTGATGAAAAAACGCTCTCAAGCCATCAACACCCTCTGGACGGTGATCCTGACGATCCTCAGTCTTGCGTGGGTCTACCCCGTGGTGGTGGTGCTCATCAACTCCTTCAAAAAGGACTCCGCCATTTCCACCAACACCGCTTTTCAGCTGCCTCCCGCCGAGGGCTTTGCCGGGCTGGGTAATTATGCCAACGCAATCCATTCCAAGGGCTTTCTTGCCGCCTTCTTCAACAGCTTTATTATCTCCGTCACCTCTGTGGTGCTGATCCTGGTTTGCTGCTCCATGTGCGCGTGGTTTATCACCCGCGTGAAGACGTGGGCCACGAAGCTCTGCTACTTCCTGTTTCGTGTTCTCCATGGTGGTGCCCTTCCAGATGCTCATGTTCACCCTGGCAAATCTGGCGGATAAAACGAAGCTGAACACCCCCTTCAACATCTGCATTATCTATCTTGGCTTCGGCGCAGGACTGGCGGTGTTCATGTTCACCGGCTTCGTGAAATCCATCCCGCTGGAGATCGAGGAGGCCGCCATGATCGACGGCTGCGGCCCTCTCCGCACCTTCTTTCTGGTGGTAATGCCCATGCTGAAGCCCACGCTGGTCAGCGTCGGCATACTGGAAACCATGTGGGTGTGGAACGACTACCTGCTGCCGTATCTGGTGCTGGACGGCACAAAATACATGACCATTCCCATTCTGATCCAATACTTCCGCGGCGGCTTCGGCCGCGTGGAGATGGGTCCCATGATGGCCTGCATCGTCCTGACCATCCTGCCCATCATCATCATCTACGTTCTCGGCCAGAAGCACATCATCAAGGGTGTGGCTGCCGGCGCCGTCAAGGGCTAAACTTACAACACGCCGGGGGCGGGCTGATCGCCCGCCCCCGTATATTTTGGCCGGGACCGTCCGGCTGAAAGTCAAATCCTATCCAAGAGAGAAGTTGAGTTATGAAACGAAGCAGCGGTATTTTAATGGCGGTGTCCTCCCTGCCCTCCCCTATGGCATCGGTACCCTGGGCAAGGCGGCCTATGATTTCGCCGATTTCCTGAAAGACGCCGGCCAGTCCTACTGGCAAATGCTCCCCCTGGGCCCCACCAGCTATGGCGACTCCCCCTACCAGAGCTTTTCCGCCTACGCCGGCAACCCCTATTTTATCGACCCGGATATGCTGGCGGCTGACGGACTGCTGACGGCCGCCGAGTGCGCCGCCCCCGACTGGGGCAGCGACCCGCGCCATGTGGACTACGGAAAGATCTACGAGAACCGCTTTACCCTTCTTCGCAAGGCCTATCAGCGGGGCTGGGAGCGGGACGCGGAGGCCGTAGCGGCCTTTGCGCAGGACAATGCGCGGTGGCTGCCGGACTACGCCCTGTACATGGCCTGCAAGCGGCACTTCGGCATGAAGGCATGGACGGAGTGGCCCGACGACGACCTTCGCCTGCGTAAGAACGAGGCCGTGCTGGACAAGTACCGCACACTTCTGCGGGAGGATGTGCAGTTCTTCACCTATCTGCAATTTCTGTTTTTCAGGCAGTGGACCGCTCTGCGCGACTACGTCCACCAGCAGGGCATCCGCATCATCGGCGATCTGCCCATCTACGTGGCCATGGACTCCGCCGACGTCTGGGCCGAGCCGCAGTTCTTTCAGCTGGACGACGATCTGGTGCCCAAGGCTGTGGCCGGCGTCCCGCCGGATTACTTTACCGCCGACGGTCAGCTGTGGGGCAACCCCCTCTACGACTGGGACGCCATGCGTGACGACGGCTTCGGCTGGTGGATCCGCCGGATCGACGGCGCCGGCAAGCTGTATGATGTGATCCGCATCGACCACTTCCGCGGCTTTGCCAACTACTGGGCCGTGCCCTACGGTCAGCCCACCGCCAAAAACGGCCGCTGGATCGCCGGTCCCGGCATGGACCTGATCGAACGGCTCAACGGCTGGTTCCCGCAGCTGGAGTTCATCGCCGAGGATCTGGGCTACCCCACCCCGGAGGTGGCGCAGCTGCTCCGCGAGTCCGGCTGGCCCGGTATGAAAGTGCTGGAATTCGCCTTTGACTCCCGGGATTCCAGCGGGTATCTGCCCCACGCCTATACGCCGCACTGCATCTGCTATACCGGCACCCACGACAACAGCCCCCTGGCACTGTGGCGGCAGGAGGCCGCGCCGGAGGATGTGGCCCACGCGGTGGAATACCTGGCGCTGACTGAGCAGGAGGGCTTCCACTGGGGTATTATCCGCGGCGGTATGTCCAGCGTGGCGGAGCTGTTCGTGGCGCAGGTGCAGGACTATCTGGGCCTGGGCGAGGGAAACCGCATGAACATCCCCGGCACCCAGGGCGGCAACTGGACCTGGCGACTGCTGCCCGGCGAGCTGAGCGATGCGCTCTCTGTCAGGATCGACCGCATGACCGCGCTCTACGGCCGCAAGGCATAAGCGAACACCCCCGGCACTGCCGGGGGTGTTTTTTGCCGTGAGCACCGCTTCCGCAACGCCGAAACCCCCATCTGCCGTGTGACAGATGGGGGTTTCGATGCCGCCGAGGTAGGGGTTAGACCTCCGCGACCCGTACTGCAATATGGGCCCTGCCGGGCAGGGCAAATAAAAAACCGGCTGCAATGTATGCACCTTTGAAGCGCATCCCACTTGCAGCCGGTCGATCATGCGGTCAAATGCCGTTTAGACACCGTAGCTTTGCGTCTCGGCCTTTCAGCCGATTTGCCAACAGAACATTATTGTATTCGCAGTATATCACTTTCGTTCCGTTTCGTCAAGTCTTTTTCGCAAAAATCCGTGTTTTCTACGCGTCCGTCTCTAAATCTCCGATCGCCGCGCACGCCTCACGGTATGCCGCAGCCGTCTCCGGATACAGCGCCGACGCGCGCTGCATATCGCTGCCGCGCAGGGCCTCCGTCAGGGCTGAGGCTGCCTGCCCCAGCTGCACCAGCCCCAGGTTGGCTGCCAGGCCCTTCAGCGTGTGCGCCGCCCGGAAGGCCCGCCGGTCGTCTCCGGCGCTCATGGCCGCCTCCAGCATGGCGAAGGTGTCGTCTCCGGCGAACATCCGCAGGAAACGCTCCACCGCAGCTATACTGCCCAACCGGCGCACGGCGTCCGCCATGTCGCCGCCCATCTCTTGATAAAGCTTGTTCGTATCATCTGCCCAGCCTCCAACGGCTTGGGGATATGCGCGTCCATGCCCGCTGCCAGGCAGGCCGCCACGTCCTCGTCAAACAGGTTTGCGGTCATGGCGATGATCGGCAGGCGGGCGTCCGGCCTGTCCATCCCGCGGATGGCGCGGGTGGCGGAAAGGCCGTCCAGCTCCGGCATCATCACGTCCATCAGCACCGCGTCGTAGGTACCGGGCGCCGACGCGGCAAACATCTCCACCGCCTCCTTGCCGTCGGCGGCCTGGTCCACCATGGCGCCGGCCTCCTGCAGCAGGTACACCGCGATCTCCCGGTTCAGCTCGTTGTCCTCCGCCACCAGCAAGCGCCGGCCGGCAATGGAGGCCGCCGCACCGGGGAGCGCGGCTTCCGGTTCGGCCTCACTGGGCATCATGGGCAGCACCACGCGGAAGCGCGTTCCCTGTCCGAGTGCACTGTCCACCTGAATGGTACCGCCTCTTTCGTCCACCAGCTTTTTTTCACCACGGCCAGGCCCAGGCCCACGCCGCCGGAAAGGCTGCCCCTATCGCTGTTTTCCTGGGCAAACGCCTCGAACATATGGCGTTGGAACGTCTCGCTCATACCTGCGCCGTTATCCTCGCATATAAATTCCAGCCGGCACACACCGTCCGCATAACGGGACTCGCGGAAGCTGCAGCGCACCCATCCGCCGGGGTGATTGTATTTGATGGCGTTGCCGATGATGTTCTGGCAGATCTGCCGCAGATACAGCGGGTCGCCTGTGAATCGTTCATGCTCCAGCGTCAGGTCCATCACCATCAGTGCAACGCCTGTGCTCTCCGCCTGGGCGCGCGAAATATCCAGCATCTCGTGCAGCTCGCTTGTCAAACAATAGGGGGTCTTTCCCAGCGCCTCCTGCTTCGGGCGATTCAGTGTCAGTACGTCGTTTACCAATGCCAGCAGATACCGCGCCGCGGTCTGCGCCTTCTCCCGGCAGGACTGCACCAGCGTCACATCCTCCGGGTTCCGCCCGATGATCTCCAGCATACCCATGATGATGTTGATGGGTGTGCGTATGTCGTGGCTCATGCTGCGAAGGAAGTGCGTCTTGGCCTGGTCCGCCGCGCTGGCGCGGCGCACCTCCTCCTCCAGACGGTGCTGGTAGTCCATCTCGCGACGCTTGCGCTCCTGCGTGGTGCGGAGCACCAGCAGCGTCGCCAAGACCGCCGCCAGCGCGTAGACGCCGAAGGCGGAGATCACCATGTTCTTGCCCAGGATGAACACGTATTCATTGGGGAGGAACACATACAGGCTGTACTGCTGGTATCGCTCCCGTGCACCGAAGAACGTGCCGTCCGTGCGGAGCTGGGTCAGCTTGCTGCCCGGGGAGGGGGAGGACTCCAGCGCACGGATGAGGGGCACCTCGTCCACCGGCAGGTTCCACTGCTCCGCCGCGCTGCTGCCCACCACGCGCTCGCCGTCGGTGATGTAGGTGTAGACCCTGTCATTGAGCAGCGTCTCGTAGCCCGCCAGCAGGCTCTCGATGGACGCACGGTAGGAGGCGATGATCGTGTTCGACTGGAGGCGGACGCAGAAGACGACGCCGGGATTTTCGACGCGCGCCACGGCTGCTATGTCGTATACCGCGCCGTTACGGGTCAGGCGGCGGGCGAAGATCTTTTCCGGGTAGTCCATGATGGAGCGGATCGCCTCATTGGTGTAGTAATCGCTCCAGTCCATGTCCGCACCGGAGCTGAACTCGATCTCCAGATCCTTGTCCAGCACCAGCACGCAGGTTACGCGCTGACGCTGGGCGTACCGCGCCAGCTCCTCGTTGGAGCGGTTCTGCCCCACCATACCCTCGCGCTCCGCCACCTCCTGCGCCTGCTCCGTCAGCCGCACGAGGCTCTTTAGCCGGTCGGCGGCGACGATGTCGCGGTAGCTGATGCACTGGTTTTGCAGATATTGCAGCGTCCGCTGGGCGGTCTGCTGGGCGTTGCGGATGCTGCTGTTGCCGCCGATGAGAGCCGTGACCGCCATCACAAAGACGCCCAGCACCAGCATGAGCACCCAGATATATTTGTTGGAAAACTTATTGCCCATGGATCAACCCCGCTAAAGCCGCCTGTGCGTCCACGCCGTAGCTCTCCAGAATGGCGGCCACGGTGCCGTCCGCCACCAGCTCGTGCAGCATTTCGTTCAGAGCCTCCGCTCTGCCGCTGCCGTCGTCCTTATAGAACGCCGCGCCCAGACCTGCCCGCAGCAGCCCCGGCTCCAGCACCCGGTATTCCCCGGCGCGCCCGGCGATGAAGGTGAGGTACGCCGTCTCGTGTCCGGCGCAGGCGTCCACATAGCTTTTGTCCAGCGCGGCGAACACGTCCACCGTGTCGGCGAAGCAGTACACGCTGTCCACCTGCTCCACGCCGGGCACCTGATGCTTCAGAAACAGCTCCTCCGGCTTGGAGGAGGTCTGCACGGCGATGCGCTTGCCGTTCAGGTCGCCAAGACCGTAAATATCGCTGGACGCCTGCACTATGACCACCTGACGGCTGTACATATACGGCCCTGCCCAGCGGTAGCAGTCCTCTCTGCCGTTCATGGAGAAGCTGCCCCAGAGGCAGTCCACGTCGCCTCGCTCCAGTAGGGCGTCCTTCTCCTGCCAGTTGATTTTTTGGAAACTCGCCGTCCAGCCCAATCTCTCGCAGGCGGCGGTGGCGATCTCCACGTCGATACCCGCATAGGCGCCATTCTCATCCAGATAGAAATACGGCTCATAGTTGTCGCTGCCAATGACCAGCACCGGCAGTTCTTCCGTTTCCGTCTCCCGCTGTCCGCAGCCGCACAGCAACGCGCCGCACAGCGCCAGCAGCACCGCCAGCAATCTCTTTGTCCTGCTCATTCCTTACCTCTCATGCCGTATACCTCACGGCACAACGCACCCTGTATGTCCTCCAGACAGTCCACCAGCAGCGGATCGAACGCGCCGCACTCGCCGCGCCGTATCATAGCCAACGCCTCCGCATGGGTATACGCCGGCTTGTACACCCGCTGGCTCACCAGCGCGTCATAGGCGTCCGCCAGGCCCACCGCCTGCACGGTCATCGGTATCTCGTTGCCCTTCAGCCCGTCGGGATAGCCGCTGCCGTCCACCCGCTCGTGATGCCAGCGGCAGATCTCCGCCGCAGCCTCCACCAACGGCTCGCTTTCCATCTCCTTCATGCCCCGCATCAGTTCCTCGCCGATCAGGGTATGCTTCTTGATCTCGTCAAACTCCTCCGGCGTCAGGGGGCCAGGCTTTCGCAGCAGGGCATCCGGCACGCCCATCTTTCCGATGTCGTGGAACATAGCCGCGGCGGCGGCCCGCCGGCAGTCCTGCAGGGTCAGGCCGTATTTATCCGTGCGTTCCAGCATTCTCTGCAGCAGCCGCTGCGTGATCTGCTCCACGTGCCGCCCGTGGTCCGCGCCCTCGCCGTTGCGGTAGCCCATCACCCGCGACAGGATATCCGCCACGATACCCATCATATGCTCCTGCCGCCGCAGCTGCTGCATCATCACCGCTGCCAGCCGCCGCTGCCGCGCATACAGCTTCACGGTGTTCATCACCCGCTGCCGCACGATACGGATATCAAAGGGCCGTTCTATGTAGTCCGACACGCCCATGTCATAGGCCTGCCGCACCTTTTCTTCTGACCCGTCCGCCGTGATGATAATGACCGGGATATCCTCGATAAACCCCCGCTTATTCATCTCCTCCAACACCTGCAGGCCGTCCATCTCCGGCATGATCATGTCCAACAGCACCAGTGAGATATCCGCGCCGTAGGTCTCCAGCTGCGCCATACACTCCCGGCCGTCCTCCGCCTCCAGCACGTTGAAATCCTCCGCCAGCATCTCCCGCAGTATCGCGCGGTTCATAGCCGCATCGTCCACCACAAGAATATGCGGCTTGATCTCCTCTCCCTCCACGGGAGTATCCTCGGTGACCACGGCGTCCTTTCTTCGCTTGGCCCGGTACATCAGCCGGTCCGCCCGCTGCACCGCCTGGGCGATCGTCTCCTGCTGCGCCATGACGCAGCCCACGCTGATGGTGATATGCTGGCCGCCCTCGCAGCCCGGTATGCTCACTGTCCGCAGCCGCCGCTGAATGTCTCCCAGCACGGTGGCAAAGGCCGTCTTCTCCACGCCCGGCAGCAGCAGCAAAAACTCGTCGCCGCCGTAGCGCACCAGCGAGCCGCTGCGGCCAACCACCTCATAGATGGTATCCGCCAGCGCCCGCAGCGCGTTGTCGCCCACCTGATGGCCATTCATGTCGTTATACAGCTTCAGATCGTCCATATCGATGAGCGCTACACCGCCGCGGTATATCTCATTGCTCATCTCCCGCTGGTAATGGTTGCGGCTCAGCGCGCCGGTCAGCGCGTCTATCTCCTGCGCCTGTGTATCCCGCCCGGAGATGACCAGCACATAGTCGTTGATCCGGTCGATGCGGATGTCATACTGCCGGCAGCCTACGCCGCCCTGCCGGAACCGCAGGCGAAAACTCTCGTTTCGCTCCTTTTCGTAGAAAAAGCTCCGCAGGTTTTCGCTGCTGAGATAGCGCATCCACACGCTTTTTTCCGCCGACACACCGCCGTTGTCCCGGAAGATGTCCCGCAGCTCCTCTACGGTGTACCATTTGTCCTCCAGCCCACTGGCCAGACTGGTTTTCCGAACCCGCAGCTTTCCCCGGGCCCTGTCATATTCACATACGGTGTCGCAGATCGGCAGCAGTGCCGCGATAAAGGCTTCCTTCTCGATCATGGCTGAGACCTCCGTTCCTATCATACCAGCTTTATTATAGCATCTTAATGCCGTATTGCAACGGCTTCCCCCTGAAACGCCGAATTTTTCGCCTGTTTTGCAGGCGGCGCGCCGGGGCGCGCTGTCGGTGAACGGCCCTGACCCGCGCAGAGCAAAATAAAACCGCCCGGACGGGCGGTTTTGTTTTGCCTTTTTGCGATCTAACTGCGGCGGCGTCGGCGGAGGGCTAAAACGGTCAGTGCCGAAATGGAAGCACCAACAATAAGCCATGCCCACGGACCGGCGGAGGGCGCGGCGGCCGGCAGAGGCTGCCAGGCGGCATACAGTGTCATATCCGCCGTGACCGGCGCATTGAAATCCCAGGGGCGGGTCAGGTCGTAGTCACTGTACCAGCCGGTGAAGCGATAGCCCGAGCGGGTGGGCGCCTGCGGCGGCGCCAGGGGCGTTCCACGGAGCACCTCCGCCGGCGCTACGCCGCTGCCGCCGTTACTTTGGAAGGTCACGCGGCACTGCTCTGACACCACCACCGTGACGTCCCGGGCAGCGGCGGCGTAGCGGCCCATGCCGTCCTCGGTGGACACCAGGTAATGGCTGCCGGTTATGGCGGACGCACCGCCGTCGGCCAGGACCTTCAGCTGAAAGGGAGCCGACGACCGTCTCATCCGCCCAGTCCGCGCCGCCGCCAAAGTCTACGCAATTCATGTAGACCGCCTGACGGCCATCACGCAGCGTGACCAGCGTCGTCTTGACGCCCTCGCGGAGCAGGGTGCCATCAGGCTGATAGGCGAAGAAGGCAGGATCGAAGCATATCTCGTCCTGCATGGCGAACATCGGCCCTGTGCCGGTGGTCCGGCACAGGGTAAGCGATACCGTTACGGTATCGCCGGCGGCGGCATGGTACGTCGCCTCTCCGTTGGCGGCAAGGCGGAATTCATAGTGCCGGCTGTCGTCGCCCCAGGCCAGGGACGGCGCCAGCAGCAGCACCGCCAGCAGCGCCAGAACTACCCGCTTCATGGTCCGCCTCAGTTCAGGAAGTCCTTGAGCTTCTTGCTGCGGGAGGGGTGCCGCAGCTTACGCAGGGCCTTGGCCTCGATCTGGCGGATACGCTCACGGGTGACGTTGAACTCCTTGCCTACCTCTTCCAGCGTGCGGGTACGGCCGTCCTCGATACCGAAGCGCAGCTTCAGCACCTTCTCCTCCCGGGGCGTCAGGGTACCCAGCACGTCCACCAGCTGCTCCTTCAGCAGGGTGAAGCTGGCGGCCTCGCTGGGCTCGGACGCGGCCTCGTCGGGGATGAAGTCGCCCAGATGGCTGTCCTCCTCCTCGCCGATGGGCGTCTCCAGCGACACGGGCTCCTGGGCGATCTTCAATATCTCGCGGACCTTGTCCACGGGCATATTCATCTCGGCGCTGATCTCCTCGGGGCTGGGGTCGTGGCCCAACTCCTGCAGCAGCTGGCGGGACACACGGATGACCTTGTTGATGGTCTCCACCATGTGGACGGGGATGCGGATGGTACGCGCCTGATCGGCGATGGCGCGGGTGATGGCCTGACGGATCCACCAGGTGGCGTAGGTGGAGAACTTATAGCCCTTGCGGTAGTCGAACTTTTCCACGGCCTTGATAAGGCCCAGATTGCCCTCCTGAATAAGGTCCAGGAACAGCATTCCGCGGCCCACATAGCGCTTGGCGATGGACACCACCAGACGCAGATTGGCCTCGGCCAGCTGCTGCTTGGCCTTCTCGCCGGCCTTGATCTGCTTTTTCAGCTCGGCCATCTCTTCCTCAGGGATGGTCTCGCCGTCCGCCTCGGCCTGCGCCACACGCGCCTCGGCCTCGCGGCCGGCGGACATGACGGTGGCCAGCTCCACCTCCTGATCGGCGGTCAGCAGGGGCACCTTGCCGATCTCCTTCAGGTACATACGCACGGGATCGTCAATGTTGAAGCTGTCCACCAGCGTGTTGGGGTCGACCAACTCCTCCTCCTCGATCTCGGCGATCTCATCCATAGCGGGCTCGCCATCCTCATCGGGCAGGTCGGCCAGGAAATCCTCGCTGCCTACCTCGATGCCCAACTGCTCCAGAGAGTCGTAGATGGAGTCCATCTGCTCGCTCTCCAGGTCCAGCTCGTCCAGCACGTCGGACAACTCACCGGCATCCAGCTTGCCCTTCTTCTTACCCTTGGTAAACAGGTCGCGCAGCTTCTCGTTGCCGTTCAGCAGCGCGGCCGCCGGCAGGGACGCGATGGTCTTTTCGTCCAGGCCGCCCTTGGCTGGCTTGTCCTGCGCCGGCGCGGCCTCCTGCAAAAGCTGGTCCGCCATCTGCTCCAACTGCTCCGCGGTGTACTTTTCTTCGGTCATGTTCGCTTTCCTCCGTAACCTTTTTTATCTTTATACGTCTCCATCGCCGCCGCCAGCGGATCCGTGCCGCCGGTGCGCTTGGTGTGTTCTTCCCGAATGATGCGTATGTAATCCGCCAGCGCCTGCGGCGCGTTGGCTGCGGATTCCGGTTTTTGCAGCAGCGCCGTCAGGTGGTTCATCTCCTCCGGCGTCAGCACCGCGGCCAGCGCCGCCATGCTCGCGTGCCCCCGCCGCTGCCACAGCTCGCCGTAGATGCGGCCCAGCAGCGGCGAGGAGAATTCCTCCGGCCGCACCGGCATTTCCGGCGGGAACAGGCTCTCGTCCTGCATCAGCAGACGGATAACGCCCTCCTCCGCCAGCGCGCTGCGTACATTCTGATAGCGGATGCTGCGGTCCGCGGGCTGCAGGGCCGATATCGGGTTCATCTCCTGACGCTCCTGCGCCTTCCTCGCCTTGGCCTGCACCCGCTTGGCGGCCCGCTGGACCTCCATCCGCATGGCCTCTACCG